>Ga0222664_1000503_pt1 | contig 21801 bp, 15 predicted proteins | sample AntAcemetagen604_FD_181147 | JGI IMG/M metagenome (GOLD analysis project Ga0222664, IMG submission 181147) | Saline water microbial communities from Ace Lake, Antarctica - #604 | ecosystem: Environmental > Aquatic > Non-marine Saline and Alkaline > Saline | place: Antarctica: Ace Lake...
AGTTTTTGGCGAGGATAAATTAAAGCTTAGATTATTTAGAAAAGATAGATTAGTAAACCAATCTCTTATTGAAGACTTTCTTGAAATATTGGGAGTTGAAACAGAAGTGAATGAATTCAAATTGGTTCAAAATCAGAATGAAAGTTTATCGGAGCTTGGTATTGAAATATTAAGAAACCTAAATTTGGAATTAAAAAATTCAGAGAACTTAAAATTAAGTAGGTTGGAGTTGGTTAAGCTTATTTCTAGGCATTTTAATGAGCCTAAATATGTAATGCCCAAAGAAATGTACGAAGAGTATGAAAACCACTTTGAGCAATCTAATAATTGGGTAAGAGAAAAGTTTTTCCCAAAGGAAATCGAATTATTTAATCCAAAACCTAAAATAAATACTCAAGACTTAATTCAAAATAATGAAATAAAAAATATTAGTAATTTTATTTTAGAGATTTTGAAACGTTAGTTTTTATCTGGTTAGGTGTTAATTGGAAATTCGTTTTCAAAAATTTCATAAAATCAAGTAAGTTATCATTTGACATTTGGTTCAGCTCTAAAGAAGCGTTTTGGTAATACTTTAAGGGTTCAACAAACAATTCATTTTGGTTTTCTAAATATTTATTAGCTATTTTTTGATTCCACTTAGTTTCTTCTGCAAGCAATTCTTTTGCTTTTTCAAAAGGTAAAAGTTTATAGTCTTTAGGGGTTTCCCAGTCTTTTGAAAACTTTAAAAAATTTCTTGCAATTGCTTTATTAAATTTAAGGTAATTATTTTTAAAATCTCCAGGTTTCCTTTTTTTGTTAGCTAACCAATTAAATAAATATTTTAAAGCTATAACCTGGTCTAAGCCTGGTTTAATATTTTTATCCTCAATAAGATTAAACTCATTCTTTGAGTTTTTAAGACCTGCGATTTTTAAAAAATCTGATATTAAATCTGGAATTTGAGTTTTTTCTAATGGTCTAACTATAATATTCTCAGTCCCAAAAACAATTGCCCAATCTTCAATTAATTTGAAGTAATTTTTAGGAGATTTTACTAAAAAATCTTCTATTGAATCAATAGGATTACCAGATTTTATAATTTGAACAAATTGAGAATCTAACCTTAAATCATTTCTGCGTAGGTATATTATAATTTTGGTATTGTAGCCAATCAACCTTTCCTTTAGTTCTAAAATATATTTAGTTTCTGTTTTATTAAATCTTGAAAATGCCTCTGAGCTAATTATTATATTTTCACCGTTAAATTTTTTTAATTCGATGTCTAAATCTCCCCAAGTATTATTCTGTAAGTTAGATTTTTTTTATCTCCAATTAAATAGGCCAAATTGTGATGAGCAACTTGTTTAAAAGGATATAAATACCCTAACTCGGCTAGTTTTTCTCGATTATTTGCTAAAAAAAACTGTATGGTAGAGGTGCCTGTTTTGTGCAAACCTATGTGGAGGTATACTGTTTTCATTTTATAATTAGGTGTTTTTTTTAGAAAACAAGGTTAATCAATTTTTATCTGATTATTGTTTGTAATACTATGAATCTACCCTTATTTTACCCTCGTTTTTGATTTAATTTTGGTAACTTTTTGTTTTTTAAAATATGACTAAACCAGAATTAATTTTGCATGTTGGAATCCACAAAACTGGTACAACATCAATTCAACACTTCTTTCACCGAAATTTTGATGTTTTACTTCAAAACGGAGTTTTATACCCTAAAAGTTTAAGAAAGTTAGGTACAGGGGTTACGCACTTTGCGCATCATGATTTAGCTTGGCATTTTGGTTTTAGTGGCAACAAAACTCGCTTGGCCAAAACAGATTCTATTGCAAAAAGACTAAATGGTGAGTTTTTAAGAACAAATGCGCGTAAAATTTTTATTTCTTCCGAAGCATTGGAATACTTTTCTAGTATTTCTTCACTTGAAAATTTTAGGGATGAATTTATTGATTTTGATGTTAAAATTCTAATTTACATTAGAAGGCAGGATAAACTTTTACAAAGTGTTTTTAAGCAAAGAGTAAAAACGGGAATGACCGTAGGATTTAACAAATTCTACAAGAAGGCGAACTTTAATTTTGATGAAAAAATTTCGGAATGGGAGACTGTTTTTGGAATAGAAAACATAAAAATAAAAATATTTGATGACCCTGAAGTAAAATCTAATTTGATTGGGAATTTATTGAATGATTTGGGAATTGAAAATACAAAAGCTTTTAAAAAAGAAGAATTTTTATCAAAAAACGAATCTTTTTCTAATGAACATACTGCTTTTATTAGGCAACTAAATGCATTTTCCAATGCCGAAAGAAGGGGAGAAGTTTTTAAATTTTTTAAGCAGTTATATGATGAAAAGAAATTTGAGTTTGACGACAAATCATTTTTCACAAAAAAACAACTTATGCAATTTTACAAGAAAAATGCAGACTCAAATGAAAGTTTAAGGTTACGTTACTTTCCCGAACGAGAATTTTTATTTGATTGGGATATTAAAGAAGATTTAAAAAACTTGAAAACTTTTAAAAATACAAAATACCCCGACCAGGTTTTAGATGCTTTTTATTTTGCATTGAATTTAAGCTCATCTCAAACCAAAACTCAACCAGAAAATAAAGAAGAAGATGATATTTAATAACGAAGTTTTATTTATTCATTTGGGCAAAACAGGTGGTATGTCTGTTGCAAGTTATTTGTGTCAAGTATTAGCTCCACCTGTAATTAGTGTTAGCCCTTTTTTTAATGATAAAACCAAGCCTGAAGGTTTCGAGATTTTAGTGAAAGGTAAAAGGCATGGAAATTTTATTCATGCTAAAGAAACATTGCTGAAGTATGGAATGAAGTTGGAAGATTTTAAATTGATTTTTATTGTAGTTAGAAACCCAGAGGATCTTGAGTTTTCATATTACAAACACCTTAAAAAGCCTAGCGTAATTAAACGAAAATCAAAATCTAAAAATGGCAAAAAGGCTTTGTTTTTTGCTGAAAAATCTTTTAATGATTTTGCATTATCTCCAATTACACATTTTGATGGCGAACTAAAAGATTATTTTGAAATTGAAGGTGAAAAATTAGCGAATTTTAAAGTCATAAAATTTGAAAATTTGGTTGAAGAAGTGGTTACTGCTATTAAGCCTTTCTCAATAAAACCTGAAGTTGAATTTCCGCACAAAAACAAAAGTAAAGATGAATCTGAAAAAGAGGAGCTTTTGCCAAATTCTATAGAAAACCTCAAACAAAAGTTCAGTTATTTTTATGAAAAAGGTTTCTATTAAACATTAGTGTTTTTAACCAATTGTTTTCTTATTTTTTTTTCGAGGGTGTTGAGCTTTTGTTCTCTTTTGAAAAGAATTTCTACATAAGTTGAAATAAAATGTTCTAAAGAATACTGATTTTGATTTTCTTCAACTTCAGAATCTTCAATTATTATTTCTCCAAATAACTCGGTGCTTGTTAAATTAAAGTAGGTTTTTGCAACAAATTCATTTGAAACAGAAAAGTGGTCGCTTATTTTTTCAATATCACTATTATTCAATTTGTAACCTTCTTTAGAACTGCTAATAAATGCATCCTCTTTTAAATAATAGGCAAAAAGGTTGGTAAATTCCTCGCTATAAGGGTCAGAAAGTAAACTTCTAGAATGTTTAACAAGCTCTAATAAATCTGCTCTTAAAGGTTTATTATTATAATCTTCCGCTTTTTCAATATCTGTAAGTTGGTTAATAGAAATATTGAAAATCAATAAAAAGCTTTCAACAATAGCAAGTTTCTCTAATTCATAAGATTTGATAATTAAATTTTTATCGCCAAATAACTTAGATAGTTCTGCAATTCTTTTATGCCAATTTATTTTACCTTCCCAAAATGGGCTTTTTATTGCATGTTCAACCCAATCTGAAATGGATTCATTTCCTTCAATTTTACAACCATATTGTTTCCATCCAGATTTTAACCAATCTATTTGGTTTCTAACATAAATAATGGGTTGAATATTTAGAAAAGGACTCTTCTTTAGTGCTTCCAAAAATGGCGAAGGAACTTTAGCGCTTTCCCAAGAAATTAAAAAATTGTTGATGTTTCTATTTTTTGAAAAATTTACCCAATTGGAAATTTTATCTTTTGCTAAAATTTGCTGCTCTTCTGGAGAGATGGTGTTTATTTTTTTGAAAAAATTTTGATGGTTTAAACAAGGAGTGCTGTTCCAAGTTAAATCTTCACCCAAATACATTAAACCTGCTTTAGTTAAGTCTTTTCGGTTCTTATTTAGAATATGCTGAATAGAAGTAGAGCCTGTTTTTTCTACTCCAAAATGTAAAAACAGATTTATTTTATTCTTTTTCATTTATATTAAAGTAGTTTAAATAATCCTCCAATTCAGTTTCTATGTTTTTCAACTTTTGATGGTTACCTTTTAGTAAACCCATAAAAACTTTTGATAAACCTCTTACTTGAAGGCCTTCATATTGTTTTTTTTCTTGTTTTGTTGTTGTAAAAGTTTGAGTACTATTTTTTTCTAAAAATGTATCCTTTACCCAACTAAGTTCTTCATTAAACTTTGCATTTATTACGTTTTTCTCATTTTCTGAGAAATAGTCAAATTGGTCTTTATCTTTTTGACTTAACCGTTCTAAATCGTTGTAGATTTTTGTTTTTAAATCAGGCAGTTTCGCGTTGCAAACCCTTAAAATTTCGGTGCAATCTTTTGAAAGACTTTGGTTTGTTTCGCTTTTTTTAGGAAACCTAATTTTACTTTTTAAATCGTGTAGGTCAATGCTTGTTAAAAAATCAGCAAAAAGGTTGTTATCAATAAAGTTTTCCCTTTCATAATATCTAATAATAAAATTATCAGAAGGAACAAACTCTTTAAAAAAACCCAAATTGTTTTTAAAACTAATTTTATGATTTTTAGCAAAAACTTCAATTGTATTTGTGTAACCCTCTTTTACTAATTGTTGATATGCGCTTTCCGTTTGCTCGGCTTGGTTACGCAAGTAATAAACAATAACAACTTCGAATTCTTTAAAAAGGGCAATTAATTTTTCAACTCCAGTTTTTGTTGTGGCAATTGAAAAAACCTCAGAACTTATAATGTGATTTTTATCAGTTGTAAGTCTTGTTTTTAAATGGTTTATAGTTTCCTTTTCATCAATTTTAATATTTGGAAAAAGCCTTTTTGTTTTTGTTTGCCCAAACCCTAAAGCTAAGGCCAGTTCATGCGAATCTTTTCTATTAAAATGATGATAAACATAGTTGTTTCTTAAAAGAACATTTGCATTTTGAAACAACATTTTTTGAATTGCTGTTGAGCCAGTTTTTGCGCCACCAATATGAATATAAACTTTCACGATATTTTGTTTATATTAAAGGTTTCCAATGAAATTTCACCTGCATTTAACTTGAAATCTAATCGCAGCTTGTTGTTTAAAGTTTTGTTTTTTAGTGGGAAAATAAATTTGTTTTCTCCCACAGTAATTTTTGCTGAAAAGGTATCTTCTTCTGAGAATTGACTCTTGCTGCCTAGCATAAAAAAAAACTTTAGCAGCCCATTTTGTGTTGCCTTAAATTTAATAAGAACATTAAAAGAGCCCGATAGAGAATCAGGCATTACAAATATTAAGTTCGAAATCTTTTTTACACTAAATAAAATTGGGTCTTTTGGTTCAATACGGCTTCTGCCTTGTTTATTGCCAATAATTAAATTAGCAGCATCAGTTATTTTAAAAACGTTTTTACCTGTTGTTTCTTTTAACCTTTGAAGTAGAACTTTGAGCCTGTTTATTTTTTGGTTTTGGGTTGAAACAATACTCATTAATACTGGTACAGATTCATGCAGTAAAAGTTCATCACCCTTCTTATTGGTAATTTGTTTTAAATCCTTAGGTATTTCATCAAAAAATAAAATTCCATTATTTTTAGGGAAGTATTTTGCAGCAACAAGTTTATTCGATTCGCTATACTTATTTAATAATTTAACCCTAGATTGATAGCTCAAAAAATAGTATGGTTCAAATGGGGTTTTTAAAAAATCTGTAGGTAAATGGTCATTAAAAAACTTAAAAAGTTTGTTATCATGAACACTTTCGTTTAGTCTTTTGCATGCTTCTAAAATAGCAACCACTTCTTTTTTAAAGCCCAAGTTACTGTTCTTGTAGTCATTTTTATTTGGGTTTTTAAATATAGAATAATCTTCTTTTAAGTTAAAGTGGGTTAAAAAATTATTTACAATACCCTCTTTAATGGTAGTTTTTTCATAGGTATTTACCATGAAGTTGGCATTAGGTATTTCATTTTCCCAATTGCCCAATAATTCCCACCAATTCATATTTGTTTTGGCTTCGTAATCTTCTATTGTTTTGACCGATTTATGTTTATGGCCCCATTGCTTCCAAGCAGACTCTATCCAGCCATCTTGTCGTCTTAAGTAAACAATAATGTTTATTTTTTGGTTGAGGGTTTTTGATACTGAAGCTAACCATTTGGCATATCTAAGACTCGTGTTCTCCCAACTTAATAAAAGTTTTGTAACTTTTTTTTCTTCACAATAGGCTACACAATCCGCAATATATTTATTTAATGATTCAACGGTAGCATCTTTTTCAGGATTGAAAATTAAAGCGTGGTTAAACAACTTTCCCTTTTCAAATGGAGCTTCTAAGTCGGGAAATAGTATATTGAAATTGTTAAATAATATGGCTCTGTTTTCTGATAAAAAACTCTGAATAGCACTAGAGCCTGTTTTACCCGTTCCAATATGAAAATATATTTCTACAGGCATAATTTACTTTTCTAAAATTAAAATTGATTTAATAATAAAGGTTCCTTTTTTGTTTGCTGGGTCAAACCTAAGCTTGGGTAAAAGATTTTTAAAAGGTAATTGAATTTGATGTTCAACTATGCCTTTAGGAGATAAAACAGAAACTGAATTTTTTTCTTGATAAGCCGTTTCTCCTTCTAACAAATAAAATAATTGCGATGTAGTATCATCTGAGGCATCAAGAATTATTTTAAAAATATATTCATGACCTTTTTTAAATGGCACTTGAAAATTTAAAGCAGGGTCTCCATCCATAACTTCAATCTTAAGCTCGTTATTTAGCCAACTAACAGAATTAATATGATTGTTAAAGACAATACTGTTGTAGTTATTTTTATTTAAGCCAAAAACAATTTTTTGTCCAAAAGGATTTTCTATTTCTTCTTTAAGTTCTGTAATAGTTTTTGAGGCTTGGTTTTGAACTTTAATTAGTTTGTTTAATTCTGTTTCTAATTTTGTTATTTGAGTGTGTTGATTTTGAAAAATACTCATTAAAGTAGGTACCATAAACTCAAATGGCATTTCATTATTAATGTGGGTTAACTCTGTTTCTTTTGGAGGAGGACTAAAAAACAAATTTCCATCTTCTCTGCCTAAAAACTCTTTTGCCACTTTAGAATTAGATTCAGCATACTTTCCTAAAATTTTTATTTTATCGTTTGTAGAAAGTAAAGAATATCCTGTAAGGTTTGTTTTGGTTGCATCAGGCCAAACTTCTCTAAGTTGGTTGTAATCAAAAAAACCGCAAAGCCTAAGTATTTCTGTTGCTTCAGGATTTATACTCAGGTTTAAATTATCTTTTGGTGGTTTTGTAAAACTCGAAATATCTTGAATATTTAATAAACTCATGAAATCAGCAAAAAGGTCGCTGTTTTTTAGCTGTTGCTTTTCATAAAGTCTAACAGAAATATTCTCTTTTCCAAAATGGTTGGCCCAAGCGGTTAACTTTTCAAAATAATTATCTCCCTGAAAATTATTAATAAATTGAGTGATAGTTTTATCTCTGAATTGCTTGTGACCGGTTTTAATCCAGTGCTGGTAAAGCGATTGAATATGCTCATCCTGTCGCCTTAAATAGGCTACAATGTTTGTTGTTGCGAAGTTTTTGTTGATGAACTCTATTAAAGGGTTAATTTTTTCAGTGTTAGCAATTTCGAATAATAATTCGGAGCTAATTACTACCGAAGTTATTTTTTCATCCAGTTGATTTATTTCAGTTTCCATTTTTTGAAACAAGTCTGAAATATCAATATTGGGAATATTGGGAAGTCCTAAATGTTCTTTCCCCCAAAGTGCAAAACCAAGCAAATGATGGGAGTTATCGCCCCATTGTGGAGAAACCATATAATGAAAACCATGGTTGTGCAACAAACCATTATTAATTTTTAAAAAGGACTGTAAGGCAGTAGTTCCCGTTTTGCCTGAGCCTATGTGTAATATTAAGTTTCGTTTCTTCATTTTTCTCTATAGAACCAATTTTTTATAATCGCTGATAATATTTAAATTTTGGTTGTTTCCACAAAATTCATCTTCTAAAAATGCAATTTTTCTAGTTTCTTCATCCCACAAATCGTTTCTAACAACCTGCTCAAAAAAGTATTGTGCTTTTTCAGAATTTAATCCAATTGAATCAATATTTGATGTGCTTAACCCCACCGTATCTTCAATGAACTGCATACAACCTTTGCTTAAGTTTTCGTTTACGTCAAAATCTTTTTTGGCAGGTTCTTTTTCTTTGAAATTTGGAGTTACCTCTCCATTCTTATTCATAAAATTAAGCAGTTGGCCTTGATTTGATGTTAACCAGAATTCTAAATACAAGTTGAATTTTAAAATTGGTGTTTCAGAAGATTTTTTAGCATTATTTTCAAAATAGCCTGTGATTTGGTTTTGCTCGTTTGAAAATGTTTTTGTGATTTCTTTGGTAATAAAATAATATCCTTTTTGAGGCTTATTGGTAATTTTATATAAAAACTTTTGAATTGTACCTGAGTATCCAACATCTACTAAACCCGGCATTTCTTCTTTATAAAAACCAATTTGGGTTAAATACATGTTAAAAGTATCACACTCTTGGTTTGATTGATTTTTTATTAGTGGAAGGAAATTTTGTATTAAACTTTTGACTGATTCAATTTGTTTTGGCAGCGAAATAATTTGTTCTACTTCAGGAAATTCATTAGAATCAAGTTTTAAACCTAACCGGTGAAAAACAAAGTCGCCAAGCTTTCCATCAAAACTATTATTACTTAAAATATCTAATAAATTTTCTTCTGTCTTTTCAACTGCTCCCATAATAGCCCTTCTCGAAATCAATAAATACTCGCTTTCTGGCAAACTACCAAACTCTTCAATAACTTGAGGTAATTTTTTGAAATTATCATAAAAAGGCTTTAAAAAATATCCCTCTCTAGCCAAAAAGTAAAATTTAGAAATTTTATCCTCTTTAGCTTTTTTACACAACCAAATTAAATAGCTTAAAATGATTGGGCCAAAAGCTACATACCCAGAGTTAAAGGCTGTAGTAAATTTTTTAGGTGCAAGGCTGTTTGATGCTTGGCTTACAAATGGGGTATTAAATATTTTGGAAATAATTGGACCTAAAAATTTGTCGTTTTGCCAATTGCTAAAAGTATTGATGTAATTTTTACTTAATGGTGAATTGGCAAAAAGGTTAAACCCAGATAACACATGGTAATTCTTTAAGCCTCTATCAATGGTTTGTTGAATATCAGAGTGTTCATTGTCTCCAATGTGTAAAAATTTGGTTTTGTTCTCAATTTCATTTTTTATCAAAATTTCCCATAATTTGCCATCATCTTTTCTTGCATTATAGCTGTTTGAAACTACAAGTTTATCATAGCCAGATAGCATGTTAATTTTCAGAAGTTCTTCAATTTGAGATTTTTCGAGGTACATATCAGAAACCAACCAAACTTGTTTTTTTTCTTTTATACATTCCATGAAAATTTCTACCATTTCTTCTCTTGGAATAAGATTTTCTTTTTCTAAATCAAATTCAAGTTTTTTTGCTTCTGCAATAATGTTGGCCGATAAATTTGAAATTTCTTTTAATGAATTATAAATATCACTATACGACACATCCTTTTTTAAAGTTTCTCGAGCATTTTGCTCAGATAACTTTCTCAATTCAAAAAAGTTTGTTTGTATTTTGAAGCACTTATTTAATTTAAGCTCTACCAACCACATTATTTCATCAGGAAATAAAACTTTACGCGTTAAAAGGGTATCGAAGATGTCAAAAGAAATAATGTCATAATTTTTTATTTCATTCAACAAATGCTCTTTTGATTTTTGAGTGTATTGATAAAAGTTTTTGGTACCTGAATTTTTAGCGTATGAATTATTTTCAAAGTTTAATTCAACGTAATTGTATTTATTGTGTTTAACAATATCAATAAATGCTCTTTCAATGGCATGGGCAAAAGTTCCATCGTTACCGCAAGGCTCAGCCTTAAAATCTGAGATTGCTATTTTACCAGAAAACAATTGCTCTAAAGCCTGAGGTCTAAACCAAAACATCGAACCCATTGGGTAATCAATATATCCGTTGGTGTTTAAATGAACCCCAATTTTATTTTGCAAGGGTTGAGCAACATGTTTGTTTGATAACCATGAGTATGCCCAATATGGTAAAAGCTTGCTGAAAGGGTAAACCATGCCCAATTTAGGGTCTTCTTGAAACAAATAAATAATGTTTTCTGCTATCTTTTTACTTCCTAATAAATTGTGAATTAATTGTTTGCGCCAAGTGGTTTGTTCAGCTCCGGTGTAAAGAGATTTTTTGGTATGTATTTTACATACTAAATCATAGTTTTTTAATTCTTTGGCAAAAGATATAAATGCCGGTGCAATATCCCGCCCTCTATTTTCTACCTTTTTGAGGTGAATTTTAAGATTGGGGTTTTTCTTTTGCCAAGCTTTTACAATGTTTTCACCTTCTTTAGAAATTACAGAGATAAAAATATCATACTTGGTAGGTAATGTTTTTGTTTGGTTTAATAACTCAAGAATTAAATCTTCATAAAAACCATGAATAAGAACGGCAACTTTTAAATTGGGTAAAATCTGTATGTTTTCTTTAAATAAATTGTATTGAGAGGTGGCTGTTGGTAACCTGCCTTCTGCCTTACCAAAATCTAAATAATGAATAAGCGGATTTAAACCCTGCGATTTTACATCAAAGTTTGAATCTAAATAAAATTTAGAATCAAATTCTTTACTTGGTTTTCTACCTTCAAAAGCGCCGTAAAGTATGTAATGAAAATATGGGTCAACGCTAGCATTTGCAATATCAGGATGTTTCGCCATGTAATATTCAGGGTCGAAAAGAGGTGTGTTTTTTAGCTTTTGTTTGATGTAGTGTTTTCGCTCATGCAAAAAATCTTTATTAAGCGTTTTTAATGCATTTATTATTTCTTCTGTTGTAGCGTTTAGTGGAATTACTTTACCCTTTCTGTATTTTTTTATTCTTTCTGCAGGCGCGCCAATATCAAAACATACAACAGGTACATCCATTGTAATTAACTCATCGGTAACAAATGAAAATGTTTCGGGCCAAATTGATGGAAATAGAAAAACATTTGTTCCTGAGTTTTCAATTAATTTGGGTAATTGATTTGGCCGGTATTTTCCTGTTTGATGAAACCTATTCGAAGAAATAGTTTGTTGACTCAAGTTGCCAATTATGGTAAGTTTTCCTGATTCTTTTTCGTCTAAATATTGAATTATGGAATTAATTACCTCAGCACCCTTATGTTTATTTATTGTGCCTAAAACCCCAATATGAAGTTCTTCTAAAATAGATAAAACCGGTTTGTTTGGAATAGCTTCTGGTAAAACGTGCGGAATTACCTTTAAGGCTTTTGCAATATTTTCATTTGAGTGATAAACTTTGCTAATTAGCGTTTTACTGGATTCAGAAAAGCAAATAATTTCTTCAGATACTTCCAAAAGGTTTTCCCATAGTTTTCTCCAAGTTTCTATTGATATTGATTTATCCTCGTAATTAATATTTGATTTGATGCAACTTGCGCAAACTTTTGGGTCTGTTTCAGCACCGCAAAATTTGCCCTTTTCGTTTATTAAAGTAAAAGATTGACAAACAGGATAAAAATCGTGAATTGCAATTGAGATTGGTACCTTTTTATTTTGCTTTAAATTTATAAGCAGCTTAAGTGTTTGCTCAATATTTTTAAAAGAAACCAAATTGTTGTAAAAAATCTTGCTAAGATTTAATAAACCTAAAAATTCGAAAACATCAATTTCATTTTCAAAATACCTTACAATAGTTTCACTCTTGTAATACAGTTTTACTTGATTACAATGCAGTTTAAAATTGTAAGACAATAGGAGAACAGGACTTGATTCTTTATCTACTTCAATTATTTTATCTAAATAAGAATTTGCTCCTCCTCCAATTCGATGGTCTATAAAAAGAGAAACGCCACTTGTTGCTTTTAATTCACAATGTTTTATGGCGGCATAAAACCTTTGAGAATCTAATGCATCAGAACTAATATGTTTTCTAACTTCATCAAAATATTCGGGATGTTTTTTAACAAGATTTTTTGTGTTTTTGGCAATTAGGTTCTCTTTTTCTTTGGTTGTAAAACTGCCTCCGTGTTTGTGCCAAATAAATAAATTAGGGATAATTATATTTCTAAACCCATTTTTTGCAACCCTTCTACACCAATCATTTTCTTCACCGTAGCCTTTTTCAAATGATTCTTCATCAAAACCACCCACTTTAGAAATTGCAATTTTGCTCATGGCCATGCAAAACCCAACGCCTGTTGGACAATCTATATATGCGTTTGGATTGTATGGGTTAAAAACTGAATCAATCTGATTTACGTTAAGATTTAAGAAAATGTCATTGTCTTTTAAAACTATCGGGTAACTAGCAATAGTGCCCGAATTTGTAAATGGAGTAACTGAAGCAATTTTGGGGTTTGTCCAAATTGGGTACATCATTCTTTGCAGCCAATTGTTAGGTAAAACAGTATCTGAATTTAGGATTACTACATCATTTTTTGCATGTTTCAATCCTACATTTACAGATTTTACGAAGCCTAAATTTTTAGGATTCGTGATTATTGTTATTTCTTTAAAATCGTTTTTGCTTTTTTCAATAAAGGGAGCAATTTTTTCATCAGGACTTGCATCATTAATAATGATTAGATGAAAAGGAATTTCAGTGGCTCTTTTAAGGTTTGGCAACAAATCTTTTACAAAGTCGAAACCATTGTAAATTGGTAAAATTAAATCAACCTTTTGATGCTTAATTTCTTTAGGCTTCTCAGTTGAAAGTGATTGTTTTAATGCTTTTAGATTAATAAACTTTTTGATTTTTCTTCCTTCACTTTTCCCAAAAAATAAATAATGGAAATAGGGGTTTAAATTAGATTGGCCTACATCGGGGTTGTTTAACTTATAAAAGGAGGTATTAAATAAAGAATTTGGGTGGCGGCCCTCTTTAAATCCAAAATTGAAAAAATGTAAAGCAGGGTTTAGTCCCAAGTTTTTTACATCAGGGTTGTCTGTTAAATAATAATCAGCATCAAAAAATAACTCTGGATTATTTTTTTTATCAACTGAATCATTTTCTTCAACATAAGTTTTTAAAAAGTGCGAAAGTGGATTTTCTGTTTTTTCAGTATGATATAGGCTAAAATAAACCTCTCCAAAAAAATTAGTTATTGGGTTTCTTTTTTCTTTCCAGCCATTTGTAATATAATGGTAAAGAGGGTTTAAATTATTCTTTTTTACATCAGGACTGTTGTCTAAATAAAAAGGACCATCAAAAAAATAGTGTGGGCTTTTTCCTTCAGCTGCTCCATAATTCCAATAATGAAGCACTGCAGTATTTAAATCAGTAAATTTTTGTTTAAACTGCCTGTTGTAAAAATCTAAACAAAATATTTTGCTTTCAAGAATTAACTGAACTTGCTTGGGTAAAGCATTAAAACTTGTTGATTTTCGATATTCTTGCTTTAAAATAAACTCTTTTAAACTGCTGGGTAAAATGGAAATTGGTTTATCAATCTCTTTAGAAGTAAGTATTATGTTTCCTTTTTCAGGGAGTTGAATGGACTCAGGTATTTTTAGGGTAAAACCATGCTTTCCGCTTCCCATTCCTAGTCTTTGCAAATCTTCTCGAAATTGATTTGCCACTATTTCGCCAACAAATAAATCATCAAGATAAATTTTTAAAGTAATCTCTTGGTTTGGCTTGGCTTGGTTGTATATCCAACCCGAAACAACTTCTTCATTAAAAATATCAACATGGCCCAATACTTTTTTATTGAGTATGTTAAGTACAATATTTTTAAATTTCGAGATCATTGATTTTTAGTTTTTTCCTTGTAAATTTCTATTGCTTCTTTTGGTTCGAAAATACCAACCATTTCACCCTCGTGTAAAACTAAAACTCTATTGCAATATTTTTTAACTAAGCCTAAAGAATGACTTACAAAAATTATTGTTCTACCTTTTAAAACCATTTCATCAAAAGCTTTGTCTGCTTTGGCTTTGAAGTTTTCATCTCCCACGCCACCAATAAACTCATCTAATAAAATTAGCTCAGCTTTGGCATAAATACCAATAGCAAAACCTAATCTATTTACCATTCCCTTCGAGAAAAACTTTATTGGTGTGTCTTTAAATTTTTCTAGACCGGCAAATTGAAATAATTCGGGTATAATTTGTTCAATTTCTTTTAGCCTTAAACCCAAAATTGAACCATTAAGCATAACATTTTGTCTTGCCGTAAGTTGCTTGTTAAAGCCCATGCCTAAGCTTAGTTTTAAAAACTTTGCATCAAGCATAACTTCGCCTCCTTTATCAGGTTCAATAGATTTTGAAATAATACTTAGTAGTGTTGATTTGCCACTTCCATTATGTCCGATTATGCCAAAAAATTCTCCTTTTTTTATGGAAAATGATATGTTTTTAAGAGCCTCTAGTTTGGTTTTCTTTTGCCCAGTAAAAAAGCCAATTATTTTCTCTTTTAACGTATTTGTTGGCCTTTGAAAAAGTTTAAATGTTTTGGAAACATTTTTTAATTCAACTAATATTTTGTCCTCCTTTATCACCTTAGCTCAATAACTTTAGAGGTAAATTTATTTACTAGTAAGATTCCAATTGTAAGCAATAAAACGCCATAACCAAAATCAAAAAATAAAATTTGGATATCGGGTATTTCATTATATAAAAATATTTTTCGAATATTTATAACTATACCTGTAAAGGGATTTATATATAGCATAGCAGGGTAGGTAGTATAAATAAACTTATAATCCCAAATAATTGGAATACTCCAAAAGCCTAAAAGCAAAGCCAAATCCCATAGTTGGTTTATATCATGAAAATATACCTTTAAAACAGATAAAATCATTCCTACACCCATAGTTACCATGCACATTGAAATGAAAATGGGAACAAAGTATAGTGCTAGTAAGCTGTAGTTTACATCCATAAATAGTGAAAAGCTTATGTATATAATAAGACTAATTACAAATTGAATGCTGTTGGTAATAATACCCGAAACAAAAAAGTCTAATTTGTTTATTTGGGTGCTTTCTAAAAGGTATTTTTTTTTGGATAAGGTACCTAAGCCTGTTTTGGTGCCACCAGAGAAAAAGGCCCAAGTAATGATACCTGAAAAAAGGTATAAAATAAAGTCTGATTCTCTATTTCTGAAAATGAAAAATGAAAAGCAGAAATAATAAACTAAAATCTGGAAAATCGGATTTATTAATGCCCACAATAAACCAAGCTTCGAGTCATAATATCTTAAAGCATAGTCGGTTTTGGCAAGAATCCAAATTCTTTCTAATCTAATAATATGTTTATCTGAAAGAATTGACATTTAAGATTTTAATTGTTTTAAACGTTGGTTGAAAATGGTAATAGCAACTTCGTACAAAATATTTTCTTGATGGATCAAGTCGTTGATTTTTTTAATTAATTGTTCAGAAGGTTCAAGGTTTAGCTTTTTGGGGTTTTGGTTTTTTAATGGTGCAATGTTAAAGCCATATTTTGAATTAAACATCAATATTGAATCCTCAAGATTTTCTTTTAAACCAAAAAAATCATATTCCATTATCGATTTAGATATTTCAATCCTAAATTCAGCATCGTTTAAGCTTTTCAACTTGGAATATTGAGAAAGATCCCTTAAAATATATCTAATCTGAAGATCAGAAATATTTGCCTTTCGCTGTTCAAATATTTCATCTAAGGATAAACTAACACATCTTTTATCGTTGGCTTTAAAATGAATTAAATTAGAAATTATTCTATCGGCAGGCTTTCTGAAAAAGGTTAAATATTTAGCATTAAATGGAATTTTTAGAGTTGAGAACTTTGTAAAATGGCCAGCTAAGAAATTTATTTTTCTAATTCTCTCAATTGGTTCATTTCTTAAAGAATCAAAATTTGGGTATTGTCCTTTATTCTTCTTGATTTCTTCTTTGTTTGGAAAAAATTCATCGATTGAAAACTTTTTCTCCATAACAACTCTAAACGAAGTGCCAGCAGTTTTGGGTATATGAGTAAAAACAAAAACTGGTTTTGCTTTGCTAATTTCTCCGTTAAAAAATATTAATGGCGAATGGTTTAGATGCAGCTTTGTTTCATTATCTCTAGCTACAACTTTGTTCAGGCTGTTATGTAACAAAAATTCGTTAGCATCAATGGTTTTCTCTCCTTTTGTAACCTCAATAAGTTTAGTAGATTTCTCTAAATCGTTAAAGCGAACAGAAATTATTGGGTTTAGCTCGGGTTTATGAGGGTGATTTGCTTTAATTACAATTGAGTTACCCGAATTTGAAATTGAGCTTACAAACTTATATACAGTTGAGTTTTCTAAATAAACAGCCCTGTCTGTTTCAATTAATTTAAAGAGTTGCTCAACCTTTGAGGGTTTTAACTTAAAGTCAATAAAGTTGGCTAATTCTTTTATAAATTTTCTTTTTCTATGGATTGCCTTTTCGTAAGAAACCAACATTATTGGAGCTTTTGTTTTGGCTACAAATTCATTAATTTTTTGATATGTTTGGTTTGATAGTTTTAAAGATTCGTCCAAATTGGCATCCATTGAAATGTGGTTTCTTAAAGCAATAGAAAGTAAATCACGATAAACAATAATGAAATGTGGGTTTCTAACACTTTTGGTGATCAGCTCTGTATGGTTCAGACTATTTGGCCTTTTCCAACCCCAAATTTTATGGCTTTTATTTCTTTCTTGAATCAAATTTTTAAAAGAAACTAAATCTCCTTTTTCTAAAGATTCTGCAATTTCAACATCTTCAAAAACAGCTTGGTCTATTTTATTACCTAAAAATACATCCATACCATTTAGCACTCTTGCAACCATTGAGGTACCACTTCTTGCCATGCCTAAAACAATAATTGTTTTTTCTTTACTGTTTTCTAAAGCTTTGTTTTTTATATAAATGCCAGAGTTAATAAGGTCTTTCATACTATAATTTAATACTAAAATCTTCTTTTTGTAGGGTTAAGTTTTTATTGTAATAAGGGTCTTGATGTAGTTTTTTACCCCATTTTAATTTCATGAAATCAATTTCTTTTTCAAAACGTTTAATTTTCTGTGGGGTATCCTCAAATCCTCTCGATTTGCTTTCGTAATGAATTAAATGAGCAAAAGGTGTGTAGGTTATCAAATAGCCAAGGTCTCTAATTTTTAAGCAAAAATCAATATCATTAAAGGCTATTTTGAGGTTTTGTTCATCAAAGCCACCAACTTTCTCAAATACCTCTTTTTTCACCAACAGGCAAGCGGCAGTGCAAGCGCTTAAATTTTGAATCGTATTGGCCCGCATAAAATAACCAGGAGAATTTGATGGTAGGTTTTTATGTCCATGACTTGCAACGCCATTTATTCCTAAAATAACCCCTGCATGTTGAATGGTATAATCTGGGTAAGATAATTTTGCACCAACAGCCCCAACTTCTTCTCTTTGTATATGCTCAACCATGCTTGTAAGCCAGCCTTTTTCAATGGCTTCTATATCATTATTGAGGAACAACAAATATTCTCCTGTAGCAATTTTTGAAGCATTATTGTTTAGAGCAGAATAATTAAAATCTGAATCAATTGATAAAATTTTAAAACTTTTATCTAGGGAGGCTAAGTAGTTTTCTGTTGATTTTTTTTTGCTTCTGTTATTTACTAAAATGATTTCGATGTTATTGTAAGTAATCGTTTTTGCTAAACTATTTAAACATGTTTTTAGCAAGGTTACTTTATCTTTAAAAGGAATAATAATTGAAACTTTTTTATGCTCAACGATTGTTCTTTGTATTCTAAATGAACCAGGGAAAATGCCCTTTTTTACTTCAGCAAGAATTTTTTCTCTTTTTAAATAATCTGATAATGCCTTTAAACTTGCATTTTCAGGATATGACTTTGCATCATATTTATCTGCTGTACTTCCTGGTACTTTTCTCCAATGGTAAAGTACTTTTGGTATGTGGCCAAAGTTTTTTGTAAGTGAAAAAATTCTTAAAAATAAATCGTAATCCTGAGACCCTTCGTAACCTTTTCTGAATTTTCCAGCTTTTTCAAATATTTCTCTTTTTATTACTGAAAAATGATTCAAGTAGTTATTGGATAGAAATAAATCTGGATTAAAATCAGGTTTAAAATAAGGTTCGGTTTGTTTTCCGTCAATAGTTATTTTGTCTTCGTCAGAGTACACAAAATCAGTATCAGGATTTTCCTTCAAAAATTTTACAACCTCAAAAAGTGCATTTGGATGCAAAGTGTCATCATGGTCTAAAAGTCCAATAAAATCGCCAGAACTTAACTCATAAGCTTGGTTAGATGAGTCTGAAATATGAAGGTTTTGTTTCCCAAATTTTAGCTTAATTCGATTATCGGTATTTTCTATTGATTTTAAATAATCAATGGTTTCTTTTTCTGTTGAGCAATCATCATATAAACAAAGCTCCCAATTAGTATAGCTTTGGTTTTTTACACTTTCAATAGCTGCTTTTAAGTATGTTTTTGGGCAATTATATACGGGTGTTAAAATACTAATTTTAGGATTGAAATTTAATTGCCTAATTGCTTTATCAACCTCTTTTGGTGTAAGTTCCTCCCATGCGCGCCTATTTAAAAAATGTTGGTATAAAGCAGTTGCATTATCAGTATTTAAAATCTGGTGGAGCTTTTGATTTAAAGTAGCTTTTTCTGTTTTATCAAATAAAATATTTTTTGTGACTTTTACTCCTTCCTTTGAAAAAATAATGGGTATTTTTTTAAATATTTCAAGAATAAACCTTAGTGGAGCAGTTACTTTCCATGATAGGGAATTCTCTAAAGCTAAAACCCTTTTGTTTTTATCTGTAACTAGCTGATGGTAAAACCAAATTTGATTTTTTAAATAAAAATTTAATTCCTTTTCTTCCAAATTGTCAGGCATTGGGCCTGCCATTGTAATTTGAAAATTTGTTTTTTTGTCAAATAAATTAAGCTCTATTAAATAGTATGTTTCTCCAGGTATTATCCCTGAAGGAATTGAAACGAAGAAGTGAATTTTATTTCCTTCTGATTTTGATACAATGAATTTTTTATCGACTTCAAACTTATTTATTGTAATTAAAGGAAAAGAGTCTTTGTTTTTTTTATTGAAATGACCCGAAAAAGAAATCTCTTGAAAAAAACCAAATAGAATGACATTTTCTGGTTTCTCAGAAAATAGGTTTCCGCATACCTCAGAAATACCTATTGAATTTGCAGTATTTTCGCCGTTACTTTTCAAAATAAAAATCGCGCAAAGTTAGCCAAAGCAAACCGAGTAGTACTATCGTGAAACCACTAAACAAATATTTACTGGCTTTGCCTTTTTTGGCGGTGTTAATCATTTTTTTTCCTGCATTAAATTTTCCATTTCAGTTTGATGATTATGTTACTATAGTTAACAATGGAGGACTTATTGACTTTGAAGATGTTTTTAATTTAAAGCTAATTTTTAATCCAAATTATCGAACTATTTCTTTTTTGAGTTGGAGTTTGAGCTACTATTTTGGTGGTGAAAACCCGTTGTATTTTAGAATAGTTTCTTTAATTTTTCATCTGGTCAATGGTCTTTTGTTTTTATTGCTTTTAAACAAAATAGAAAAAGTAACTAAATCTTCCATTGGCATTTGTTCAAAGTTTTTAGCGCTCAGTTTATTTCTTATTCATCCAATTCAAACCCAATCTGTAATTTACATTTCACAGCAAAGCACAATTTTGGCAGCATTTTTTTATCTGCTACTGTTGATTGGCTATTTTAAATTTAGGTTTGATTTTGAAAAATCCAATACTGTAAAGCTGTTTTTTTACATTTTATTTTTAGCAATTATTTTCATTCTTGGAATAAAGTCAAAACAAACAGTAGCAACCGCATTACTTATAATTCCACTAGTTGAATTTTTGTTTTTCTGGAAAACAAAATATTCAAAACAAATTTTATTATGCTCAGGGGCAGTTCTTTTTTTAGGAGTGCTAGGATATTTTCTTACAGGAAATAAAACAGCTGAAGTAATTGGAATTTCAAGGGTTGAATACTTTCAAACCCAAGTAATTGTAGTGGGTAATTATTTGCAATTATTGTTTTTTCCAAAAAATCAATCAATAGATCATTTTGTGCCAATACAAAATCAATTAAGTGAAATTATTTTTTGGTTTAGTTTGTTTTTTCATGCAACGGCTGTTTTTATTGCGTTTTATTTTTTTAGAAAGGATGCTCGAATTGCTTTTGGAATAGGAATTTTCTATATGGCATTAAGTCTAGAAAGTAGTTTTTTTCCCATACGTGATGCTATGTTTGAACATAGAGTATACTTTCCAATCATTGGTTTTGCTATTGTAGCTGCTATGTTGATTGAAAAAATTAAAAATAGTGGTTTTAAATATGTTGTTTATTTTTTAGCTTTTATTTTGGTAATAGTTTCTATGCAAAGAGTTAAAGTTTGGGAAAGTCAAAAAAAACTATGGAAAGATGTAGTAAGAGTATCTCCACAAAACCCTCGATCCTACGCTAATTTGGGTTCAATTTTTTACAACCAAAATAATTTAGATTCTGCTCAAATTTATTTTGAAAAAGCCATATCTATAAAACCTGACCATTACGAAAGCTTAAATAATTTGGGCTTAATACATATAAATAATGAAGAATATAAAGTAGCTATTCATTACTTAAACAAATCAATTGCGTTAAACCCAAAAAACGAATATGCCTTAAATAATTTAGGAATTTGTTGGGAGAAGTCAAATGCTTTTGGTCAAGCCATAAGTTATTATAAAAGAGCCATTAAGGTAAATCCTTACTTCAAAGATGCTTTGTTAAATCAAGCTGTTGTTTATGAAAAGGTTGCTAAATATGATGAAGCAATTTATAATTACTTAAGACTTGAAAAGATTGATAAAACCTATCCCTTTTTGTTTTTCAATTTAGGTAACTGTTATCTGCAATCTAATAATTACATCAATGCTAAAAACTCCTACTTTAAAAGTATAACTATTGATGGTAAAACTGCCAATAATCTCTCTAATTTGGGTATTTGTTATTACCATTTACAAAACAACGATTCAGCAATTTTTTATATTAAGGAAGCTCTAAAGATTGATTCAAATAGGTTGGACTTAAAGCGAAACTTAGATATTTTGAAAAAATAATTGTTAATTAAGAGAAATTAATTTGTTACTAAAGATTTTTGGCGTTTCTTTGTCGACTGAAACATAAAAAATCGAAATTCGATTAAACAAATCAAGTTATGAAAAAAATTTACTTATTAGGTATATCAGCACTTTTTACAGTAGGAGCAATTGCTCAAAATAACGATTTAACAATTTCTCCATCTATAGGAGGGCAGACTTCAGCGCAAGTTGTTGTAACTCCAGGTGTGGCTGATGTAAATCAAAAGCAAATCGTTGATATTTATTCACAATAACAATAT
>Ga0222664_1000513_pt1 | contig 21549 bp, 25 predicted proteins | sample AntAcemetagen604_FD_181147 | JGI IMG/M metagenome (GOLD analysis project Ga0222664, IMG submission 181147) | Saline water microbial communities from Ace Lake, Antarctica - #604 | ecosystem: Environmental > Aquatic > Non-marine Saline and Alkaline > Saline | place: Antarctica: Ace Lake...
TCTAAATCTTTAATTGAGTCATCTTTTTTTAATACCAATTTTACATCAGGGTTTAACATGGTTAACGAAAACTGAGCGTGCAACTCCTCTAACAAATTATTGATGTTACAGGGTTTAGAAATTATGGTTAATTGATTTGCATCTATCTTAGATATGTCAATTATATCTGTAATAATAGTAAGTAGCCTTTTGCCAGCACTTTCAATTAAATTCACATATTTTTCTTTAGATTCTTGGTCCACATCTACTTCTTTAAGTAAACTAGAAAAACCAATAATTGAGTTCATTGGTGTTCTAATTTCATGGCTCATATTGGCTAAGAATGCAGATTTTAACCTATCGCTCTCTTCTGCTTTTTCTTTTGCTATTTGTAATTCTAATTCAGCTTTTTTTCTGTCAGAAATATTTTGAGCTGTTCCTCTGAGAGCAATTGCTTCATTTTTGTTATTAAACAAAACTTCGCTTTTAACCCAAATCCAACCTTGTTTTCCATCTGAAGAAATTGTTTTAAGTTCTAAATCATAGGGTTGTCCATTTTGTATGGCTTCCTCTAAAGATATTTTTAAAATATTCCAGCTGTCCTTTGTGAAAAATTCTTCATGTTCAAAAAAAGATGGGGCAGGTTGTAAAGGATTTAACTTAAATAATTTGTATAACTCATTAGTCCAAGTAATTTTATCGGTTGTTAAGTCTAAATACCAACTTCCAATTTTTGCAATCTGCTGTGCTTTGTTTAATTCGTAGGTAGATTTTATAAGTTCATCTTCAGCTATTTTTCTATCGGTAAAATCTATAAAACTTATTACAATTTCAGTTATATCACCTTTTTTATTAAACACTGGAAAGCCACTTGCCATCAACCATACTTTATCTTTTGTTGCGGGTCTATTTACTGAACCTAAAAAATTTTTTAATACTTTTTTTGTTCTTGAAATTATGTTTACAGGGTAATTCTCTACTTCTAAAACATTGTTGTCTTTGTCTGTAAATTGCCAATGAGAATCATATGCTACTTTTCCTCTCAATTGGTCATCTGATAACCCTAAAAGTTTAGATGCCTCTGGATTGTTAAAAATAATTGAGGTATCGGGAGCATGTACAATTATACCTGCACCAATATTATTAAGTAAACCGCTATACCTTGCCTTGTCAATCTTTAAAGATTCTATTTCCTTTTCTAGTTGGATTATCTTTTCGTTCATGACATTTGATTTATTTAAAATAATCTATTGATTAGATATTTATATTTCTCGTTATATTTCAAATATATTAAATACCTCAAAAATTAAGGATGAATTTGGTTAGATTATTATTATCAATAAACAGTTTAAATAGTAAGCAAAAATAAATCCTTTTTCAATAACATGGAATGGTTAGTAAAGTGCAGTTTTAAATTGTTTTAAAGCAGAATATATTATGATGCAACCAACGAAAAATTTATAGCAAAAAGAAAAAAACTTTTACTATTTCCTTTTACTATTTCCTCAATTCCTGAAGTTACTTTTTCTCTTAATGCTAATGATGTATCCTATGCTCATTATCAATCTAAAAATCAATTTTTTGGAGTAATTAAAATTAAATATCGAAAAGCCCATTTCCAATTGATTTGGTATTCTGTAAATTCAGCTTTTTCTAAAATAGCCATAAGTTCTTTTTTGTTAAATGCTCTTCTTATGGCAGCTAAGCCATCTTGTTTAACAATGCTGGAGAAGGGAAGAAAAACTGCACCAATTTTAAATAATAAATAAGCAAATGGGCTGCGATGTAATTCACTAAAAATAATTTTGGTTGAAATACTATTTTTTGATTTTTTTAAAAATTCAACAATTTCTGTATCCGAAAAATGGTACATAAAATGACTGCTAATTAATATATCGCAAGTTGGCAGCACAAAGTCTGAATTTAAAATATCTGCATTTAAATATTTAATAACTGAACTTGGATTATTTTGATTTTCAGCGTATTTTAAAATGTGGAGATTGCCATCAATGCCAAGCAGTTCAACAGGTTTGTTGTTTACTTTACACCAGGTTGCAATTGCCCTTAGGTTATCGCCACCGCCGCAACCTAAATCAATAATTTTAAGAGGTTTTTTGGCTTTTAAGATTTCTTTTTTAACGGCTTTTAATGTTGTGGCGGTATTACCAAGATATTTGTTGATTGTAAATAGACCATTTAAGGTTTTGTTGAGTTCTATTCCAGACAAATTAAAATTGTCCATTTGTTCCTTTTCGGAGCTTCTTTGAGATAGCATTTATGCTGCTTCTTTATTAAATATCAATTTGTAAACCTTTGCAGAAACCCAATTGCCTGCAGGGTAATACAATGCAAAAAAAGTGCCATACCCAAGCTAAAATTTCGAATATTGAAAATTTGATCAATTAAATTATTTGGATAGGCGTAGGAACTTTCTAGGGCATAACCTCCAAATTCTAAAAACCCCATAGTAACTAGGCCATAGGCATATTGAGTGTGAAAAGGTAAATTACGTAGTATCAGTGAAATTGGAATCATAAATAATAAATATACAGTGATTACCTGCCACCCGTATGTGAATTTTGCAATTTCCATGGTTGCCCCAAAATAATCCATGCCCAATCCCCAAGTAAAATATATTACTATATAAATAGCAATAAGCTTTTTATCTACGTTTAGTTTTTGTTTGACGTATTGTATAAAATCAGTCACAAATTTTAGTTTTTTAAAAAAGAATAAGCTCCATATTTACCATGATGGGTAATGGAAATTGAGGTACTCAGTTGTTTGTTTTTGTAAAACAGGGTAGGAACTCCAGCGTGCGATTTTTGAATATTTAGTTCAGCACAGTTTAAGGCATTTATTTTGGCAAAATCATTTATTATTTGTTGTTGCATGAATTTACTTTGATGCTTGCTGTTATCGGCTGTAAGTTGAAAAATTTGAGTATTTAAATTGCTTTGGTTATCTGCCGCTGTGGAAAAAATAAAATTTGAATTAATTAAACTGCTTGTATTAATGGTTGTTTTATCAATTGTGACGTTTCCAAGTATTGAATCTATGATGTTACATTCAAGTTTTGTAGGGTTAAAGAACCTTTTGCTACCCTTTTGTATAATCACTTTGTAAGCACTTTCTTTCATGCTCCAAAAACGCCAAACGGTTTTAAATGGATTGGCCGAAGCAGTAATGGTATTTTGCTCTTTTGGGGTAAAAATCTTTTGCATAAAGCGAGCCCTTTGCCAGTTGCTTGTCCTTCTGGCTTCTTGTAAGTCTATGATATCATTTCCGACCACTATTTTTCAGAAATTTTAGCATTTATTACTTCCAATGCTGCTTTTACATTCAACATTTTGTCCATAGAATCATTGTCTAACTCTATGTTGTATTTGTCTTCAATATCTAATATTACATCTACTAAGTTGGCTGAGTTTATTTTTAAATCATTAATGAAATCAGTATTCTCATGCATATTTTTAAAAGCTTCTTCATTTTGAATATATGGTTTAACAATCAACTTTAATTCGCCAATCATTTTTTCTTTATCACTCATTGCTGTTTGTATTTTTTAAAAATTATACATCCGTTTACATCACCAAAACCAAAACTAGCTTTTGCAACAATGTTTACTTCTTTATTTATTAAAGTTTGGGGTATTTTATGTTCAGGAATTAAAGATGTTATTTGTTCGTTTAAATCTTCGCAATTAATATTTTTGAAGATAAAGTTGTGGTGTATTTGCAAAACGCTTGCAACACTTTCAATGGCTCCCGAAGCAGATAAGCAATGCCCAATCATCGATTTTAAAGAATTGATGTAAGGAAAATTTTCCCCTTTTAAATTTAACGCTTTAGTCCAGTTTTCTATTTCTGTAAAATCTTTACTTGTTGCTGTTAAATGGCCATTTATTGTATCAATTTCAGTTGCTTCAATTTTTGAATTACTAAGGGCATTTTTTATACAAAGTTGAACCGCTTCAGAGTTCGGTGCGGTCATGGTTCCTTCATTTCTTTGGCCTCCTGAATTAACCTCACCACCAAGTATTTCTGCATAAATGGTTGCGTTTCGTTCTAAGGCACTTTCTAACGACTCAATAACCATAGCGCCTGCGCCACTCCCGGGCACAAAACCCGAAGCAGAAGCACTCATTGGTCTAGAGCCTTTTTCGGGAGATTCGTTGTGTTTGTAGGTTAATACCCGCATGGCATCAAAGCCGCCCCAAACGTAGGCTCCATGATCGCTAGTACTGCCAACAATCATGCGTTTTGCTTTTCCATTTTTTATGCGATCAAATCCCATTAATATTGCCTCAGTGCCAGTTGTACATGCCGAAGAATTGGTTGTTACTTGATTTCCTAAGCCTAAAATACCTCCAAGGTAAGCACTTACACCACTTGCCATTGTTTGAGCTACAACAGTGCTTCCTAAGCGCCTTACTTTTTTATCATCTAGCATATAAATGGCTTCCCTAAAACGATCGATGCCTGAAGTTCCTGCACCGAAAATAGTTCCGCTATCAAAGTCTGTTTTATCTGTTATGGTTAAGCCGGCATCTTTCCAAGCATCAATGCCTGCAATGCAACCATAAAGAATACCTGAGCTGTTAAAGTTTTTTAGTTGTAGTTCTGTAAAATAGTTCCGTTTTAATTCTTCCGAAACATTTGGAATTCCGCCAATACAGCAGGAAAATTTTAATTCATTTAAGGTTTCGTAGTATTCTATGCCGGAGGTTCCATTTTTTAGGGCGTTTGTAAAATCCTCTAACCCAACTCCATTGGGCGAAACAACACCAAGACCTGTTATTACAACTCTTTTATTCATTTAACCTGCATCATCCCCGCTATTTTTCCCCTGCAAACCAAGTCGCCCTTTTCATTATACATTTCTACCTTACATTTTAACTTATTAAACCTAAAGTACTCTTTTTTGCTTTTTACAAGAACTTTTTCGGAAGGGAAAACTGGCCTAAAAAAATCTATTTCAGTAGAGGTTAAAGCAATTTTTAAATCATCAATGGGATTTCCAGATTCGCCCAAAAGATAAATCCCGAAGGATACTAAGCCAATTTGAGCCATAGTTTCGGTTAAAATAACGCCAGGTGTAACGGGGTTGTCTTTAAAATGACCTTTATAAAAATCATGTGAAGCATGATAAGTATATGAGCCGCTTATTTCGTTTTCATTGACAGAAAGAATTTCATCCACAAAAAGAAATGGATGCTGGTAGGGGAGTTTTGCTATAATATCTTCAGAGTTCATACTACCTTAAATGTTCTCCTCCATTTACTTGAAGCGTTACACCTGTAATCCATTTAGACTCTTCTTTACATAATAAATAAACCACATTGGCAACGTCTTCAGGAGTTGTAAGTCTTTTAAATGGATTTCGTTTTATGGCATATTCTTTAAGTTTTTCATTTCCTGGAATCATTCTAAAAGAAGGCGTATCTGTAACTCCTGCTTCTATGCAATTAGATTTAATGCCATGTTGCGCAAATTCTAAAGCAATATTTCTAGAGATGGCTTCTAAAGCAACTTTTGCCGCTGAAACAGCTGCATAATTTTTCCATGCTTTTTTATTTCCTTCGCTTGTAAAGCTTAAAATACGGGCATCAGTTGAGAAAATATTTTTACTGAAAATATGTTTTGTCCAATCGTATAAACTAAAGGCCATATTTTCTAAGGTAATATGAAAATCATCATTTTGTAATTCTGCACCTTCAATTGCAGTCATGGGTTTTAAATTCCCTTTAGCAATGCTGTGAATCAAGCATTTCACCTTACCATTTTTCTGTAAAGTTTGTGCTAACTGGTTCAAAATGATTTCTCTGTTTTCGGGTTTTACCACATCCATATTATAATGAAGTAGCTGTACTTTACTTGTTGCAATGATGTTTTTAAATTCTGATTCAATAGTTGCAACATCACTTTTTCGAGCGCGGTAAATCAGGCATAAATTTAACCCTTCGTTGGCAAGTTTTTTAGCCGAAGCCAAGCCCAATCCGCTAGATGCACCTAATACAACTGCCCATTCATTTTTATCTTCAAATTCTCTTACCATTTTAGTAACAATCTTTGTGCTGTAAAGCCAGGTCCGAAGCTAAGCATTAATCCAATATCACCTTTTTTAACTCCCTGATTTATAAATCGCTCAAGCACATAAAGTACAGTAGCACTTGACATATTGCCGTATTCTTTTAATACTGCCTTTGTGTTGTCTATATTTTTGCCTAAAGAACCAAATAACGCTTCAACAGTTTGTACTATTTTTTTACCTCCCGGATGAAAAATAAGGTGGTCAACATCTTCAATTGATAAATTATTTCGTTCTAAAAAAGGGTTAACAATTTCAGGAAAATGAGCAGCAATTTTTTCTGGCACTTCTTTGTCTAATACCATTTGAAGTCCTGAGTTTGTTAATTCAAATCCCATCATATGCTCTGCATTGTAAAAATGGTACATTGCTTCATCAATTATTTCAGGGCCTTCTTCTCCTTCATAAGAAGAAAGAACAGTGCAAGCGCATCCATCTCCAAAAATCGCAGCACTAACAATGTTAACCATCGAAAAATCATCAATTTGAAAAGTGGAAGTAGGCGATTCTACAGCAATAACAACCGCCCGTTTATTTGGATTTGCTTTTAGAAAATTGTTAGCGTAAATCATGCCTGAAACTCCTGCCACACAGCCCATTTCGGTAACAGGAAGTCTTACAATATCCTGTTTCATTTTTAATTTATTAATTAGGTAAGCATCTACCGACGGAATCATAATTCCGGTGCAACTTACAGTAATAATATAATCAATATCGGTAGGAGTGAGGCTTGCTTTTTTTAGTGCTTTGGTTAATGCGCCCTCAGCCAATTTAATAGTTTCACGTTTGTAAATGTTATTCTTTTCTTCAAGTGAAGTTTTAAGAAACACTTCTTCAGCATCCATAATAGAATACCTTCTACTTACACCTGCATTTTCGAACAGTTTAATAACTTTTCGCTGGTATCGCTTTTCTTGGCCAGAAAGCCAAACCTCAAGAAATGGAATTATTTCTTCGGTAGATCTTGTAAATGGAGGCAGCTGAGTAGCTACAGAAGTTATTTTTACGCTCATATTTTGTTAATAATCCATTGGTAACGAAAAGCCCATCGCCAAGTTATGGTGCTTTTGCAATTTAATTTTTTTGAGAATCGCTCTAGGTCTATTCGTTTAAACCCTCTTAATATGGAGGTTAATCCATCTGTTTTTACCATGTGGTTATTGATTACCAATGATACTAATTTGAAAAGGGAATAGGCCAACCAGTGGCGGTGTAAATCATTAATTACAATGCCTAATTTGGTATTTTTATTTAGTGTTTTGATAAAATTTAAAGCAACTTCATCTTCAAAATGATGCAGAAATAAAGTGCATAAGGCAATATCGAAAGTTTGTGTTTTGAATGTTTCTGATAAAACATCTGCTTTTTGATAAGTTATTTGAGGATAATTTTTAGAAAGTTGAACAGCATAATCAATTGTTGCTTGATTGGCATCAATGCCTAACAACTCAAACTGAAAACCATTTTTTTTGCCAAAATCGGCTACTTTTCTAAGCATATCACCATTTCCACAACCTAAATCTACAATGCTTATGGTTTTATTTAAATCATCATTTGTCGAATCAGGCCAATTTTTTATAAGTATGTTTAATCCATCAATTGTGATTTTGTTACCGCCTAGCCATTTGTTTATGGTGGCCAATTGGTCTAATGTTTTGATGAGAAGTTCTCCACTCATATCAAGATCATCCATAATCTCAACAGCATTGCTTCTATAGGTTGTGTTTACAAACATTATAATTCGGCTTTCATTGGTTTGCCGTGCGTTCTTTTGATGATTATTGGCAAAATAAATGGGAATGCCTTTAAAAATAGCATGATTAATTCGGAAAATAGCCCGAGTTTAAATACGCTTGCTATAAAATGCCCCGATTTTAGCCTTGCACTAAACTCATCGTTCCAAATTTTGGTGTATTGGTTTTCTAACGCTGTTCGAGATGTAAGTTGTCCGGACTTAAATTTTAGAATTTGCAATGAAACCATTTGAGCAGCTCTAATGGCCATACTCATACCATTTCCTGCCAGTGGGTGAATCATACCTGCACTATCACCACACATTAAAATATGGTTCTCTACAGGTTGTTTTGCTGAAAATGAAACCTGACTGATTGTTAAATGGTTTTCGAATGCAAGCTCATGCGTTTCGAAAATATTTTTTAAATACTTGTTTTTGGAGAGCACTTTTCTTTGGAAATCATCAATATTTTTATATTTTTTAAACGACTTATAATCTGCAATATAGCAGATGTTTACTAGGTTTGTTTCTACTTTAGAAACACCACAATAACCACCCTTAAAATTATGTAACCCTACGGTATCTTCAGCAAAGTCGCCTTTGAAATGTGCTTTTACTCCTATAAATGGAGATGATTTTTGAATAAAGTCCCTTTTCATTTTTACATCCAAATTAGATCGTTTTCCAAAGGCACCAATAACTAATTCTGAGCTGAATTGCTTGTTATTATTTGTAAAAACCTCAAATTGATTGTTTTTAAATTGAATGTCAGTAACGTTTAAATGCTTTATTTCAACACCATTTTGTTTTGCCTTTTTTGACAATTCCCAATCTATACAAAATCGGCTTATGCTAAAACCTCCTAAAGGTAATTTAGCGCTAATAGCTTTGCTATGGGATGTGCTTAACGTAAAATCAACAATTTTTTTAGCCCCATGTTCAAAAGGGTTAAAATCTAATGCTTTTAAATAGGGGAGTACTTCATTAGAAATATATTCGCCGCAAACTTTATGTTTTGGATATTCTTGCTTTTCTATTAAAAGAACCGATAATCCTTTTTTAGATAAATGCACCGCACTTGCTAATCCTGCTAAACCTCCACCAACTATAATAACATTAAAATACATTTAGGTTTTATTTACAGATGTTGCTTTGTAAGCAAATTTTTTTGCCATAACAATATGCGAGTTATTTTTAGGCTAACTATCGAACTAATACATTAAATGTAAAGTTAGAATTTTGAAAGCCGCTTATAAAAACTAAATCATTTTTGATTACACCTTATTTCAGTTTTTGAGAGTATGAACAACTTAGCCAACAAAGTTTTGGGTTAGTAGTTTATTTAATTCCTTTAAATCTGATTTTAATTCTAATTGATTTTGCGTTAATGACGCTTCAGTATCTTTTTTCTCCAACAACATTTTCAGTTCTTCCATTTTAAAGTAAAACGATTTGGATTTCAGTTTAAACTTTTGAAGCTCTATTTTTTTTTCTATAGCAGCCTTTTTTTGTTTGACGATCTTTATTAGGTCTTTAGCCGAATTAAAATTTAATTCTTTTGCTTCAACTGATTTTAAAAGGTCACATTTAAAACTGGCACAATGGTTTGGTCTGTCGGGATAGATGCTGCATCCATCACAAAATTTATCGCATGGTTGCAGAAAAAAACTATGACCATTTACATTTTCTACTTCATGAATTCCATTTAATCTAGGAAGCTCTTCTTGTGCAACCTCAACAAAACCAATTAAAGTGCCGTCACAACAAATGCCGCAGGCCAAACAAATATTTGATGAATCATTCATATTTTTTAAAACTAATTTTCTTTAATTATTTGTATTTGCTTGGTTATATAATTCAATGTTATTAAGCATGTATTCTAAAATTGGGCGACATTTATTTTTACAAGCAGGGTAGAAGGTCTTGTGTTCTTTATCGATATTTTTTAGTGGCTTTCCCCACCAAAACTCAGCCAAAGCTATTGGTTTTAATTTATTTTTAAAAGCATAATGCAACAACTTTGGAGCGGCACATTCTCCGGCTGCTGATGGGGGATAACCTTGAGTTGAATTTTTAAATATTTCCAACACATTTTTTTCCGCTCCCAAATGGTTTAAAAACCTATAATTCTCGAAAAGCTGCTGCTGAATCTCAAGCGATTTTTGGCGTCTTTTTTCGGTGAGTAAAATAATGTCAGATTCAATTTGAGCTTCTTTTATTTTTAATCCAATTTCAGTTAGCGCTGTCATTCCTTTGTTAATAAAAAAGTCATCAGCAGAATCATCAAAAATTGAAGGAACAAATTTGTTTCTAGTTGCATCATTTGGTATTTTTCCTGAAATCGCTCCTAAATAACCATAGTTTTTGTTTTCTTTTTGAACCACAAGTATTCCAAACATTTTTCCTTTTTGTGTGCTGAAGTCGTGCTTCCAATTTCGAGATTCTAGTTGAATGAATTCTTGAAATTCTTTTGCGGCTATTTTGCCAATTTCAGGAATATCTAAACCAAATGGATTGTTGATTTTATCAGAAATGTTAATGCCTGTTAGAGGCGTTTTAAAATCAAAAATGAGTTCATTTTTCATTGTTTTTACTTTTCCGAAATGGCTGGGTATTGTTTCAAGGCTGTTGGATTTTCAGCTTGTTTAACCATATAATCGGCTACATCACTTCTATTTATTCCTCCTATTTTTATACCTTTAAATAGTTTGGTTTCTATTCGATATTTTTCTGTTAAAGGTTTATCCAATAGTCTTCCAGGTCGCACAACCATCCAATTAAGTTTAGACTTTGAGACAATATCCTCCATTTTTGCCTTGTCCACATAAACATCTTTTAGAAAGTATTTTAGAAATAGCTTTACAGCAAAACCCACATAATTTTGACTTTCTCCAGCACCAAAACCTGTAACGAAAATATTTGGTCTATCTGTATTGGTTTCTTTTTGGACTTCTACAATTAGTTTGGCAAAATCAGAAAACAAGGTTGTTGCTTTCATATTTTTACCCGTGCCTAATGTTACAATAATTGCATCAGCATTTTGTATAGAATTTGTCAATTCTGCTTTATTTGTTGCACTTCCTAGAATTGACTTTAGATTTTCGTTTTGTGGCAATGGTATTTCAGAACGTGAAAGCGTGGTTACTTTATGATTTCTTTCTAAAGCTCTTTTTACTGTTTCCAAACCAATTCCGGCAGAAGCTCCAATTATGGTTATGTTCATTTATTATTTTTAATAATGGCTGCAGTTTGAATCTGGTGTCGCAGTATCCCGCAGGGTGTTATTTATGAAACCGATTGAAGGTAATTATATATTTTATTATTAATCTTGACATTCTTCCCAAATATCATTTCCATTTTGTAGCCATGGTCCTGGTTCAATACCTCTTCCTTGTGCCGCAGCTTTCCAACATGTACCATCGTAAGAAACTAAGTCATTTTTAACATATGTAAAACTAGAATCCCAAGATTGAGTACAATCACATTTTTTTTGACAAGATGCAGTGAATATGCTAATAACTATAATCAGAACGAATAGTATACTTCTCATTTTTTTAATTTTATGAAATTAAACGAAATTTTAAGTAAGTTATTTTCGCTACGGTTTCGGCTAAGAAACGTCCCTTCATTAAATAAAGTGCGGGGTTCAAGAGTGTAGATGCGGTTATCAATATTAGCTTAATTCGTGTCATATCGTTTCAAATTTACATACCGCTAGCATTTGACTTTTAGCGTCTGTTTGCAGCGGTTTTAGTCTTTAAACAATAATCTACCTTTCAATACAGGTTGCACCTTCCTCTTCGGCTTTTGCGACTTTATTCAAAACGATAGGGTAGCCATAGCAAATTTCCCATTCCGTTGTGTAGGTTGTTGAGTCTATAGAGGATTTAATATGTTCTTGTGAGCAATCATAACAACGCTCTTTCGAACAGCTAACTATTAAAATTAAATAGCTGTAAATCACTAATAATTTAGTTAAGTTCTTCATGTTGTAGTTTTAAATAATTGCCAACTTCTTCGCTATGAAAAGTATCCTGCAGGGAATGTTTTTACAGCGATTGTGATTGCCCAGCATGGGCATCTTTAATTTACCGCAAGGTAAATAATTAATCTAGAGGGTTAAAGTCCCTTATGGGCGAGTTTAACAGCTCGAACCATTAGTAAGTCAAACGCGTGTTGTTGGAGCTTTAGCTTAATTACAAGGTTGAAGGGTACGGTGGTACTTCGGCTCCGCTCAGCAGAACTGTGAGAGGTGGTCGCTGAGTTAATCGAAGTACGCACTACGGCTATTTTCTTGGGAGCCGACTACTCGATTGAATGTTGTTTTTTTTAAAAATTAGGGGCTATTAAGGTTTTTAAAATTGAATTACTCAACTCATCTGAAACGTTAGCCTTTACTGAATATTTTTTCCAATTACATACTACTGTTTTTATTTCTTCAATTATTCTTTCGGCCTTTTTTATGTTGTTGTCAGTAGCTATTTTCATGAGGTCTGATTTCTTAATCTCTTTATGCTTCCCATTAATACTTAATGTATGCTGGCTAACCCAAACATTATTTGGGTCGTAAGAGTAGCAAACGTCATATGCGGGGGCTAGCTCCCATTTACCATTTTGTTTAAGTCTAAATGAAAAGTTCTTAGTATGATCGTCATAATTTGTTGCCATAACATTAAATACCATTCTTCTGAACATTTGTTCAGCTTCAGGATATGTCATTTTTAGCATTCTCATAGTCTGAAATAATTGTTCATAGCTGTATCCTTGAAGGTTGTTGTAGTCAAAATGTTGTATTCCGCATAATGTTTGAATATGATGTTTTTTGTCATTTCCTTCCCTGTCAAACCTTTTAGTCATGAAATGAGCTCTTTTGTTTTCTTCAAATAATTGACATTCCATCATTTCTATGCCACATTCAATTGCCATCAAATAATAGGCGTATTCGACTCTTCCAAACCCATGGCTCGCTCCAAATTGAGCGTCACTAACTCCGTCAAGTTTAATTAGCCAGTGTTCAAATCCCTTTGGTGATTTAGTTTGGCCAGATCGTACCTCCCCAGTCTTTTGGTTAAAAGCAATTACGGCTTTTGGTCTTGCTCCACCTGCTGAAGTTCCTATCGTCAGGATTTCCCTTATTGCCTTTGGCTCATCTTTATGAATATTAGTCTCAAAACCTTTTCTATTGGTTAGCATTTTTTGAGCAATGTCAACCAGGCTTTTTATTTCAATTACAAACGCTTGTTGACTCGATTTTAGTTGAGTTGGTTCAAATTCCAAGGCTCCCATTCCTCTAGATCCAATAAAACATAATTGCTCAACAGGGTTCATACTGTTGGGAGGTCTTCCTTTTTGTGCTAACCATATGTTTATTAGTTGATTTCCATATTTATCAGGAAGTGCATCCGCTAATAATCCAGGAAGACCTTTAAATGTAGATATTTCCTCGCCTTTTTGTTTTCTTAACTCAGGGAAACTATATATTCGATCACCATTTTGTAAAGGCATTTTTATAGGTGAAAGGTCATGGTTTGTTGCCAGAAATTTTTTGTCATACTGAAAACTAGCTATTTGTTGATCTTGATCCCATCGGGCTGCTCCAACTAATTGTCCCCATATTTTTATTTCTACTACATCTACCATGCTAGTTCTTCATTTGAATTTCGGCCTTTGTTTCTTGCACGACTTCTTTGTTTTTTTTGAAGTTTTGCATATTCTATTGGGCTTATTTGATTATTAACTTTAAACGCATCCATTACGGATAATAGATCTAGAACTCTTAATACTTGCATTAAGCTGTTTAAGGTAACCTTTTCTCCTCGTTCTAATAGGCTTAGAGTTGAACGGCTAATATTGGCGGCTTTAGCGATATCACTTTGCGATTTGTTTTGGTTTAATCGATGATGTTGAATAAACTCCCCAATTATTTTGATTAGCGCTTTATCACTCATTGAATGCCAATCGGTGTATGAAATATCATTCATAAAGTTGATATTATAATGTTAGTGCATTAAATATCATTCAAATATAAATCATTTTTTTAAATGAAAGTAAATAAGTGAATCAATTATCATTCGTAATGGCTTTAAATAGAGGATAATGAATTAATAATCATACATAAATTTTAGTTAGAGTTGATTGGGGTTAATGAAGGCTACGTTTTTGCTAAAAAAACGTAGGTCATTTCACAAGCATTTTTGTTCGAAGGACATGAAACGAAGAGAAATTTTCAAGTTGTAGCCCAATCATAAAGTATTGAATAGTTTCAATAGGTGTAAAGAGCGATTGGGAAGATGGGTTGCGAACCGCCGTATACTGCCTGTCCGCCAATGGAGGAAGACCCGCTTGGTTTAGCCTGAGCAAGGTCGAAGGGTAGGGTGGTACTTCGGCTTCCCGATTACTATCGGGATTAGTCGGAGCCGTCTACTCGATTAGCTGCTGGCTGTTTTACAACGTCTCACAAATCATTAAATCTACTTCTTGTTTGTATGCTTTTTTTCGAAGGTCGTTAAGTGCATTAAATTCTTCGCTTGCCAACATATCTTTTACAGATTGAGACGAAGGAAATTCAAACACCGCTATGGCTTTAATTCCTCCTTGTCCCATCACTTGTTCTGTGGTTTTCCAACGTTGCATACCACTACCTCCAAATTGTTTAAAAATACCTACAATTTGAGATAAATAGGATTGAAAACTCGCCATATCGTCTGTGTTTGGAATGGCATTTACGATTAAAAATGTTTTGTTTTCTGTCATTTTGTTATTTGTTTAAATTGTTATTATAATTTTTATTCCAACTACCCTTTCATTTAATTATCGGATTTCCATTTAAAAAACATAGCTGTTAGAATGGTCGGTGGAGCAGTGAAGCACAGCGGTAATGGAATACCAAATGCCCTAGGACAACTTCCTAAATCCATAATTTCATTATAGGAGAAATAGATGCCTGAAATAAGAGCAATAGCACCAATGGTCCAAAATAGGATTTTACCTAAGCCATTGAGATGAACATTATGCCCTATCAGCATCAAGACAAAATAGCTGCCCATAACCACACAAGCTGGTAAACCAAGCCAAGGATATGGAGGACAGAAGCCTGGGTGCATAAAAGTGGTGACAATTAAGCCAAAAGTTGCGATAATTATAAAGGCTAATACATAATTTACATACTTTGAAGAAGAGTTTTTCATTTGTTTATTTTTTATGATATTATAATTTACTTGGGTTGATTGCTTTGTCCATCAATTTTTTACCCATTATCGCACCCATTTGAAAAGGGGTATGTTTTGCCATTACTCCCATCATTTTATTTTTAAAACCAGGAATTGCAATTAGTTTTTTGCCTAAAGCATTTATTGCTGTTTTTGCGACTTCTTCAGGTGGCAATGCCTGCATAGGAGTCTTAGACCAATCCACTCCATTGTCAGCCACCATAGGCGTGTTGGTAAGGCCTGGCGAAAGTACAGTAACATCAATGCCTTTGGGTTTCAGTTCGCCATATAAGGAAGCACCAAAATTGAGTACATACGCTTTTGTACCTGCATAATTTGCAAAATAAGGATTAGGCATATGACCTGATAAACTGGCAATTAGCAATATTCCTCCTTTTTTTCTAGCAATCATATTTTTTAAAAAATGGTGTGTTAATTCCATTGGTACGCTTACATTTAATTTAATTACCCGAAGTTCTTTTTCAAGATTGTTCTTTTCAAAAGCTCCATTTTCTTCCAATCCTGCTGCAGGAACTAATAAACCTACTTTATATTTTTCGGTTTCTTTTTTCACAGTTTGCATTCCTGCTTCTGTTAACAAATCTGCCGAAAGGCAAACGACCTCTACATTGTTTTGCTTTTTTATTTCGTGAGCTGCTTGTTGTAATTCATCTAAACGCCTTGCTACTAAAATGATATTTAATCCTTTTCTGGCTAATTCATTGGCAATAGCTTTTCCTATACCTGACGAGCCTCCTGTGATTAAGGCGTATTCGCCATATTTTTCTTTAAAATTCATAGTTGTTTTTTTTACTTTATATTTTTTTTGACTTCCAATAATTTCACTTCGCTGATTGGCAATTCTGTGTCAGCAGTTACTCTTATACCTGTTTCTGAATGGTATTTGTAGCCTGCAAGGATTGAAGCCCATGTTTTTGTGAATTTCTTGCGTCCCATCATTCCGTTCATCATTCCAAACATTCTATTCTTCATAGAATAGTCAAGAGTGGAAGTAAGAATTGTTTTATTGCCTTTTGCAGTCAATCTAAAATCGCCACCCATTGTTTGAATACCTTGAACATTTAAAATGGTGTAGGCATTGAATTTTTGATAATATTCCGACTCGTTCCAAATCAAATTTTCTTCTTCCAAAATTGCACCTTTAAAATCCTTTGACATTATCATATGTCTTTTTGCTCCTACACCTTCTTTATTGGTTGAAACCACATACGAAGAATCAACAGTTGGACTATTTTTATAAATTCCGCCTATGTCTTTAAAGTTTTCCCAAACTTTTTCAATTGGGGCATTAATTTCTACTTCCATTGTTATTTCGGTAGCACTTCTGCCTAGTTTAATCTCTTGAGCAGATAAAGAATTCAGGGTAAATAACCCTACTAACATTACTATTATTTTTTTCATTTTTGTTTAGTTTATTTGTTTTACAATTGAAGTATCTAATTTTGTTTTCTCATTTACAATGGTTCCTGTTTCGATATACAGTTTATGACCTGCCATAATTCCGTTAAGTAATTTTGCATTCATATTTTTCATCATTAGGCTGTTCATTGCATCAAAAAATCCATTTTTCATTGAGTATTCCATTGTACCAGTGAGGATAGTTTTTTCGCCATTATTTCTAATCGCAAGGTCTAATGCCATTGTGTCAATCCCTGGCATTTTTTTAAGTTCTGCAACTTCAATTTTAATGTTTTTGCCTTCGTTCCATTCGCTTACCTTTTCTTCGGCACTTGCTCCCATCATTGTAAAATCGCAATGTCTGGTTGCTCCAATACCTTCTTTTTGTGTAGAAGTGATAAATGATTTACTTACCGAAGGGTGTCCGTGGCAAATGTTTCCAAAGTCTGCTAATGCTTTCCAAACTTTGTCTTTTGGTTGATTGATTTCAATCTCTCTTTTAATTGTGGTTACTTTTCCCATTTTCATGTTGTTTTTAAATTGTTGAATAATAATTGTATTGTGTTAATTCCTTGCTCGTAGTTTTTAGAACTTTTGGCTCTGGTAAGTGAACCGTAAAAGGTAGAATGTAATAGTTCTGTTATTTGTCTGGCATTTAATGAGGCATTCATTTCATTGTTTTCTTGTGCTTCTTTTACGGTTGGCTCAATAGCATCTATAAATTCATCAAATGCTTGTGTTGAAGCCAAACCAACCCTTTCATTTACAGCACCTAATTCCGACATTATATTATTGATAAAGCAACCCATAAAATTTACTTTAGGCTGTGCTGATAGCATCCCTACATAAAATTGAACTAAGCGATTGTAGGCAGATATTTTATCGCTTGGTTGAAGTTGTGTTTTTATGCGTTTCACATTATTTTCGGCATACAACAAAATGGCTTCCATCAAAAACTGCTCTTTGCTTTTAAAGGCATTATAAAATGCTCCTTTTGTCATTCCTGTAACCTTGCATATTTTATCAATACCCAGACTGTTGTAGCCGTTGTTACAAAACAATCCAAGACCTGTTTTTAAAACTTGTTCTTTGTCGTGTTTAATATTCATTTAGGTACTATTTTATTAATTGACAATGCAAATATATTCAAACAGAACGGTCGGTACAAACTAAAGTTAATTTATTTTCAAAATGGTATAGTTTGCTTAATCTTTATGGTTGATTTAGAGTTTGGTTGTGCTTGCAGCTAAACGGTTCGCGGGTATGAAATCGCAGGGCATTTTCGAGTTCGAATTTGTCGACCGTGATAAATTTTAGTTTGAAACCCAAACTTAAACTTTACCCAGATGCGCCCTGTGTTTTATACCCGCTGTGTGTGCCCAGCATGGGCATCTTTAATTTACCGCAAGGTAAATAATTAATCTAGAGGGTTAAAGTCCCTTATGGGCGAGTTTAACAGCTCGAACCATTAGTAAGTCGCACGCGGATCGGTAAAGCTTTAGCGTAAGCACAAGGTTATTAGCTTTTAAGCTAAGACTGAACGCAATCCTTCCAGAAATTAGATTGGGAGCAAACTTTATGTTTAAAGACAGTAGTCTAGTAAAGTTGTAGCCCAATCATAAAGTATGGAATAGTCTCAATCGGTGTAAAGAGCGATAGGGAAGATGGGTTGCGAACCGCCGTATACGAGACCCGCTTGGTTTAGCCTGAGCAAGGTCGAAGGGTACGGTGGTACATCGACTGCGCTCAGTAGAACTGTGAGAGGCGCACTCCGGCTATTTTAGTCGGAGCCGTCTACTCGATTGGGTAACGTTTTTATTTTATTATTTTATGTGTCTCAGTTTTTCCACTTTCCATTTTGATATTTAGAAAGTAAACACCATTTGGGAATTTTGAGATGTCAACTTGGTTAAAAACTGATTTTTCAATTAATACTTTGCCTTGTATATCGGTAAGTCTCATTTCTTGAATTTCATTTAAATGTCCTTCAATTTTTATTGTTGAATTGCCAGGATTTGGATAAACCAAAAATTTATTTTCTTGATTTGGCTCCTCATTTATACCGACTGAAGGTAAATACCAATCTTTAATGTTAAACTTTTTGTACCAAGCAGCAGGAGTAATTCCTGTGTTGTAATTGTAATGCCCACCTAGTATTACGCGGCCACCACCCAAATGGTAAATAAAATCGGTTTCGTTGTTGGTTGCAGGATTAAATTGGTAAAGCGTATCTACCAACAAATTGTTATTGATGTCAACCATTTGCAAAAAGCCATGCCAATTTCTCCAACTTTCATCTTTTTTTGTATCTGCTCGGCCTACAAAAAATAAATTGCCCCTTGAGTCAAAGTAATACTTGTTAATTCTAAAAACTGAAAATTTAGCATTAAGGTCTTCAGGAACGTTTTGCCAAGTGGAAATAATTTTCTTGGTTTTTAGGTCAATAGCAAATTTATATGGAACATTATTAGTGGACTTTATTTGATTGCTTCCAGCAACGTACAACAAGTTATTTTTTACAAAAATTTCTCTAGCAGAAAATCGGTTTAAACCTTTATTAGGTTGGATATCAGGGTGCCTAAATTTGAAAGTATCTATGCGGTTGAAAACACTATCAAAATACCCAAACTCATAATACCCACCGCTATCTTTAGCTGTTAAAAGATAAGGTATTAAACCGATTGTGGTTTCATAGCCCAAATGACAATAGCCATAATTTTGAGAATATTGTATAGTATAACTTTGAAATAAACTATCATTAAAGTTTATTCTTTGGAAGAATAAATTACCCAATGAGTCTCTTGTATGGTAGTATGGCTCAATTAAAAGGAAGTTTTCAAAAAAATGATATTGATTAATTGGAACTTGAAATTTATTTTTTGAAATTTGTTTATAATAGGAAGAATTAACTTTAATATTCAAGGACAATGAAGAATAATTAACGGCTAGTATTGAATCTTCTTTATTAAAACCAATTTCAAACATTCCATCATATTTTTTATGATAATTCAAAAGCTTTAAATTGGTATCAAGAACCCCAAAAAAATGCTCTAACTCCGAAACACCTACGTGGATTTTTCCATTAGAATAGGAAGTAGAATAAGACTCAATTGTATTACCATTTATTTCAATTATAGTGTCTTTTTCTATTTGTGAAATAGAAACAAATGAATACAAAAACCAAAAAAAAAGTAAGTAAAATTTCATGGCTCTATTCAATTACAACCTTAATGGATACCGGTTTTTCAGAATTTAATAATTTAATTTTTAAAAAGTAAATCCCGCTTGTTAAACTACTTACATCAAGTGTATTAGAGTTAATATTGTTTACCTGTTGGAGTTGACCAATATTATTAAATAACGAAACTTGACTACTAGGAGGAATGTTTAAAATGTGTTTTGCAGGATTGGGGTACACATTTACGTTTTCATTTTCAAAATACTCTAAACTAATTCCTACTGAGGCCTTTTTTTGTATGTTTTGATCTTGCAACAATTCTAGGAAAAACCACATAAAGCCTTTAGGATTATAGTTGTAAGCAGTATAATCACCTGTATTAACACAACATCTACACTCCGAAGGGTCTCCAGATGTTTTGGACTTATTTCTCCAGCTATTTAAAGAATCTAAATATTCATCTTCTAATTCATCAACTTCATAGGGAAATGCCGGAAATGCATTTGGATAAACCCATTGAGAAGGACCAGAGGTTGAATCGAACCAGTATCCAAGTAACCATTCTAAAGAATCGCCATAATTATTAGGTGATGGACAGTAATTAATATTTGTAATATCGTCTCTTTCAACTGAAAATAAAGCCCAAAAATCGGTTTTGTTTCCTGTGGTAGCTGCACTCCAAGCATTGGCTTCAGGGCAATATTGGTCTAAAATATTATTTGGCCATCGTGTATAATTAACAAACAAAACTCTATCGGGTAATCCCTTTAATTCGGTGGCTTGTTGGTCGATTGTTTTGTTTAAATAATTGATATATAAAATACCTCCAATGGTATCAGATACAGGTTGCCCCGTTTCTAATAAATTTTCATAGGTTTCAATATCCATATGGCAGCCTTGATTTTGTCTAAGCAAATTACGCAATTCAACTAAAATATCTTTGTGTTGTTGGTAAGCACTGTCTAGGCAAGAAGAAATGCTGAAATCCCAGCCTACATCTTCAACGCCTGAACTTGTCCAATATTCATGTTCAAGGCTAAACCAATCGAAATAGTCTTTTCTTAAAATTGGTGTTGGATGAAAATAAGATTCTTTAGAGTTGTTATTCAACTTATTTTGGGTGGCATTTCCTGAACTATTTAATCCTGTATTATTTTGCTGTAAGCCTAAAGTTTGATTAATTGAAAACTCACCATTAAAAAACCAAAGCACAGTGGTAGCAAACCGAAGTACAGCAGCCTCATAATAATGATTAGGGTTGCTACTTGGTTGTGGATTCATTTTACTTGATAAAATTGCAGGCGGCATATCTTTTATTAAAGGAACAAAATTATCAACGCAATACTCAGAAGTTGGATTGTAAGGAAATTCACTTTCATTGATTTTTGCAAAAAGTGTATCTTGAGGTAAAACAACACCAATTTCAAGATTTGGAAAGGTTTTGCGGGTTTTTATCAAAATATGTCTTAAAGCAGCTTCCTTTGGATTGTCGGCTGGATATTTATCAATAACCTTGTTTAATCCGTACATGGCAATATAATTTAGTTCATATTGGTCTATGCCTAAAATCATTTTTAAAAGAGCAGTTGAATCGCCGTTAGCGTAATCTTCTGCCATTACATCAACACAAGTTACATAAGTCCCACGTTTTAATTCGTGTTTTTGATCATGCGGATTTGATCCTTGACCAAAAATTTGGGTGGTTAATAAGCCAAAAAAGATTAATGCAAAAAATTTGGTTTTCATAATTAAAGGTTTAAAGTTATAAATTTATTCATTGAATTTCTTGGTATTTTTTTTTTAAAATGTTACCCAACGGGAGTTCGTGAAATAACCAATCAAAACTGGCAAACTTTAAATTGAGAGCGCTGATTGAGCACTGTGAAAAAAGAAATTAAATAGCATTTGATAGGATTCAGGGTAATTGGTGGAATCACATT
>Ga0222664_1000517_pt1 | contig 21421 bp, 24 predicted proteins | sample AntAcemetagen604_FD_181147 | JGI IMG/M metagenome (GOLD analysis project Ga0222664, IMG submission 181147) | Saline water microbial communities from Ace Lake, Antarctica - #604 | ecosystem: Environmental > Aquatic > Non-marine Saline and Alkaline > Saline | place: Antarctica: Ace Lake...
TTAAAGTATGAACCCGTTTATGTTTTTTGGAAACCAGAATGAACAATAAAGAAGAATTAGGATATCGTTTAGAATGTATGCTTGATGAATATATCATCAAGGTCCAGAATAATGAATCTAGCAGAAAACCTAGATTTTCACAAATCATAAGTTCGTATAGTACACCTAAGAAGTTTCAGCGAGATTTGATGGACATCTTCTCCAGAACTAGAGAAGAAATTGCGTGTGCAATTAAAGGTACAGATCTTCAATGCACTGAGGCTTGGTCATTTTTAACGCAAACAAAACTGAAAAAAATAGAAGAATATCTCAATCTTCTAATTGAAGTTCTTGAAAACAATAGCAAAATTACAAGAAAAAAGAGAAAGATCAATCCTTCGGTTGCTGTGAGGAAATTGAAGTTCAAGACTATATTCAAGAAAATAGAATCTGTTGATCCTGAGAAGATTATAGGTGCAACTCATTTTATCTGTTACAACACGAAGTATAAGAAAATTTCATACTACTATAGTAATGAAGGCTTTGGTGTCAAGGGAACAACCCTTCAGAATTTTGATAAAGAAAAATCTTTAACAAAAAATATTGGCAGATCTAAGATGGATCTGAAATTATTAAAGGAGTCAAGGATTGAGTGGTTTTTGAGGCAATTGAGTAGTATCAATTCCAAGACTCAGGAAGCAACAGGCAGAATTAATTCCGACACACTTTTATTAAAGGTCGTATCATGACACCAAGAGGAGAATATTCTGAGTTCAACGAAGATGGAACTCAGGTAGTATATAATTATGATGATTTGGTTTATTATAATAAAAAAGCCTATGTCGCTACTCGCACGCAAGAATTAGGTCATCCCATCCACGAAGATAGTGGTTGGTCTTTGGTTGGTAGTGGTGCCTCCTTTTTTTCCAAGGACGAACCTCTATTTGCAAAACCCGGTGATAAATGGTTTGACTCTAGCAGCGGTGTGATGTATACTAGGGTTCAACAAGACGATAGTGTCTTATATTGGATAGAACTTTGATTTTACTAGATAATAACCAAATACTTATTGCCAGCATTTTTCAGTCTTTAAAAACTCCAGAATTGCAAGAAACTAATTTTCTTAGGCATCTTGTACTTAATACTTACAGGATGTACAGATCCAAATTCAAGAAACAATATGGCGATTTAGTCATATGCCACGACTCTTCTAACTGCTGGAGAAAAGACTTTTTTCCAGAATATAAAGCAAACAGAAAAGAAAAGCAGAAAACTGATGGTATAGACTGGAAAAATATCTATAGTAAACTTCATGAAATACGAGAAGAGGTTAGGGGTAATTTTCCGTACAAAAATGTAGAGGTTCCCCGAACTGAAGCAGATGATATAATTTCTGTTCTTTGTCACGAATACTCAGGCAAAGAAGATATTGTTATTGTGTCGAACGACAAAGATTTTAGACAACTGCTTAAACTTCCGAATGTAAGACAATATTCTCCTATGTTAAAATCTTTCGTGGAATGTGAAGATCCTGACGCTTATCTTTTTGATCACATTCTTAAAGGAGATTCGTCCGATGGTGTGCCAAATATCCTCTCGGATTCTGATACCTTCATACGAAAAGATAAGAGACAAAAAAGATTGACAAAAAAGATTATTCAGGTTATAAAGGAAGAAATGGAATCTTCTTCTATACCACCTGAATTTTGTTCAGACAACTGGGAGCGGAATAAAATGATCATAGATTTATCCATGATTCCTTTAGATATTACACAATTAATAATTGAAGCATATGAGACATGCAAATTTGGTGATAGATCTTCTATGCTTAATTACATGATAGACAATAGATTGAAAAATCTAATAGAAAACTTGGAGGACTTTTGATGAGAAAGTCTAAGAAAATAGTAACCGATGGTGATAAATTTGATAAAATGAAAGCAAAGAGTAGCAAGAAAATATTCAAGACAAAAAAAAACAAACACAAAACAATACTAAAAAACTATAACCACGATAAAACTTTTGACTATATTCGTACAAACGACATAGATGAATTGGAGAATTTAAATTGATGACAGGTACTAGAGTGACATTAGGAAAAGAAACTTTGGCGATTCTTAAGAATTTCGCTACGCTAAATTCTAATATTCTTATTGATGAGGGGAGTAAGATTCAAACTCTTACTCCTACCAAGAATGTAATGGCAATTGCTATGGTAGAGGAAGACTTCCCTACTAAATTTGGTATTTGGGATTTGAATAAATTCCTTTCTACCGTATCCCTATTCAAGAATCCATATTTTGAATTCGAGGATAAGTTTGTTATCATTGGTGATGATTATGGATCATCAGTTAAATATCATTATTGTGATGAAAGTGTATTGACTGTTCCTACAAAGGAAATTAATATGCCAGAATCAGTGGTATCGATTTCAATTGATCAGTCTACTTTTTTAGAACTACAGAAGGCATCTTCTGTTCTTCAACTTCCTGACTTGAGTGTGGTTCCTAGTGAAGATGGACAAACCATTCTTGCGGTTGTGGATGATCGATCAGATCCAACAAGTAACAATTTCTCTGTTACTCTTGGTGAAAACACTTGTGAGCAGAACTTTATGTTTAACTTTAAGTCAGATCTTCTGCGAATGTATCCCGGTAATTATGTTGTGAATTTCACCGAAACAGTTATCAGTGAATTTATCAACAGTGACTTGGATTTGACTTATTATATCGCACTGGAAGCATCCAGTAAGTATGGAGAATGATTTAAATTATGCTAGATCATGGATTGTTTGTTGAGAAGTATCGTCCTTCTACAGTAAAGGATTGTATACTTCCTGTTGAGATCGAAACTACAATTCGAAAGATGGTTGAAGCGAAAGAATGCCACAACTTGCTCTTTCACGGAGGTGCCGGTTGTGGTAAAACCTCTGTTGCAAGAGCAATTTGCAATGATTTGGACGCAGATTATATCATAATTAACTGCTCGGAAGATGGTAATATTGATACCTTGCGGACAAAGATTAGAAGTTTTGCAAGCACTGTTTCTCTTAATGGTAATTCTAAGGTAGTAATCTTAGATGAGTTCGACTATAGTAACGCACAGAGCATTCAGCCTGCTCTGCGTGGAGCGATTGAGGAGTTTGCAAAGAACTGTAGATTTATTATTACATGTAACTATAAGAACAGAATCATTTCACCGATTCATTCTAGATTTACTAATGTAGATTTTACAATTCCAAGCGAAGAAAAGGCTAGTATTGCAATGAGAATACTTGAAAGAATGGAGTACATTCTTGGCGAGGAAGGTATTGAGTATGATCAAGAAGTTATTGCAAAACTTGTAACTAAGCACTTTCCTGACATTCGCAGAATGCTCAATGAAATTCAAAGATATTCTTATAATGGAAAAATTGATATAGGAATTCTGTCAAGTCTAGGTGATGTCCAGATCAAAGACTTGATGAAGGCTATGAGTCAGAAGAATTTTGCAGATGTCAGAAAATGGGTTGTTAATAATTTGGACAATTCTTACTCTGATATTTTTAGATCTATATATGATGGATTGACTGGGAATTTGAAACCAAATTCTATTCCACAAGCAATTGTAACTTTGGGCGAGTATCAATACAAAGCTGCATTTGTTGCAGATCAAGAAATTAATCTAACTGCCTTAATGGTAGAACTTATGATGGAGTGTGATTTTAAATGAATGAACAACTAGAATTTTATTCGCAAATAGGACAAGATAAAATACTTTTTCGTCTTTTCAAGGAAAAGGAAAACGGAACATTTTTGGATATAGGTTGTGGTCAACCTGATCATATCAACAATACTTATTTTTTTGAGAAAAATTTAAACTGGACAGGATTGAATTTAGATTTTGGTTCTCAATATAAAAAAAATTGGGAAAACATTAGACCACAATCTAAATTTATTTTAGAAGACGCTTTAAATGTTGATTATCTAAAGTTGCTAAAGGAAAATAATTTTTCAACCGAAATTGATCTTTTATCTATGGACTTAGATCCGTGGGATGTTACTTTCGAAGTATTAAAGAAAATTCCACTGGATAATATAAAGTTTAGTGTTATACTGTATGAACATGATGGATATAGATCTGGTGATGAATTTAAACAAAAAACAAGAACATATTTAGAATCTTACGATTATATCTTATTCACGGAGTTGAATAATCAAGATGATATCTGGGTTCATTCAACCTTTGCGGAGAATCTTAAATGAAAGAAAAAAAGAAAAAATTTACCCCGACTAGGGATTTAGTTGCACTTGAGACAACTCTCAAGGAGAAAAAAACTACTGAGCATGGTATTGTTTATACTGAAAATCAGGTTTCTGATAATTATTATGTTTGGAGTACGGTTTATTCGGTTGGACCTAAAGTAAAAGAGGTTAAGCCAGGTGATGTGGTTTACTGGAAGTTAGGATCTAATAACTCTGAGTTTTATAAAGACGGAGACTTTATTGTGGATATTGTGAATTTTACTGATTTATTGGTGGTGAAGTGTGAAACTAGGTGATTTTCTTAATTCAGTAAATTACAATAAGAAAAATTTGTTTGAAGAGAACGAGGATTTTGCAGAAAAATCCTATGTTCCTTTCATTATCAATAGATGTCTTTCTTACTTTCCGGATACAATACTTCATGCAAATAGAATGAATATGTGTAGTGGGTTATCCAAGAGAATGAACTATGAATACTACCTCCATTCGATAAGAAAAGGGAAGAGATTTTCTAAAACATTAAAGCATGAAATTTCAGACGATATTTCCTTGGTTATTACACATTTTTCTGTTTCTCGATCAAAGGCAAAGGACATGTTACCCATGCTGAAGAAAGAGTTTTTAGAAGATATTCGTGATATCTACCTCAAAACACACTAATTTATAAATATTACAAGTGTGAAATATTATTGAGGTTAAAACTATGGAAAATGAAATAGATATTTTTAAAGGTTTGGGTGTAAGAGTAAAGTTAGAAGATGAAGATGACTTTCTGATAGTCAAAGAAACGCTAACTCGCATGGGTGTTTCTTCCAGAAAAGAAAATAAGTTATTCCAGTCTTGCCATATCCTTCATAAGAAGGGTGAGTATGCTATTGTTCACTTTAAAGAACTTTTTATACTTGACAAACTGGAAAGTAATATATCAGAGTCTGATATAGCAAGAAGAAATTTAATAGCGAAATTACTTGAAGAGTGGGAATTATGTGATATACTAGATCCTGAGAAAATAAAGGATCCGATTGCTAATATAAAGCAAATAAAGATTATACCACATAAGCAGAAAAGTGAATGGGAATTGATACCTAAATATCATCTAGGAAAATAAATATAATGAAAGTGATATCTTTTTATACTGAGGGCGATGAGAAAAATTATTATAAACAGTGTGCAGATAGACTTATACGGGATTGCGACAAATATCAAATTGACTTAGATTTAGTTAAAAAAGAATCTCTGGGATCTTACAGGGAAAATTGTTTATCTAAGCCTAAGTTTATTCTTGATAAGTTAAATGAGTATAAGACTCCTTTAGTTTGGATTGATGTTGATACTGTTTTTAGAAACAAACCAGATCATTTTTATGCCGAGGCCCTTATCAATATTGATTTGGCATTTTCTTCTTCAAATACTAATTTGACAGGGATGAAGGCATCTCCTCTTTACTTCAATTATAATGAGTTATCTAAATTATTTTTAGAAGACTGGATTCAAGTATGTACTGATGTTTTAGAAAACATGGATATTAACTTTGATCATGAATCTCTTTTTGGTATGGTGTCTAAGCACTCAGGTACGATGCAATATGGATGCTTCCCCCCAGAGTATTGTATTTGGCCGGGGCAATCGAATGAAGACACTGTTATCGAAATGGGTCTTTCCGATATTTCGGATAAGATTGAAGTTCTAAAGAAAATGGGTATAGACGGTGATCTTTTAGCGATACAAACAATAGGAATATTATGAAACAAATACAGTGTGTGGGTGCGGGATTTGATCCCTCACAATCTTCATGTTCGAACCTAAAACCCCAATCTTTTTCTTGGACAACAGAACCAGCAGAAAATCAAGTTCTGATTGATAATGCAATTTTGTATGCCAACAAAATAGACAGGTTGGATAGTCAAAAATCATATGGTTGGGTTTGCGAGTCTTCGGCTATTGTTCCTCAATTAATAGAAGCATTAAAGGACTTTCATGAGGTTATCATAGAAGATGGAGAACTCGAAGCAATATTCACGAATGATAAAAGTCTTCTTGAATTAAATGATAAATTCATTTACTGTTCAAATGGCAGTAATTATCCGTGGATACCAATAGAGTCGTGGGGTATTGGGGAGAAGAATAAATTATGTTCTATGGTAGCATCACCTAAAGTCATGTGTGATGGACATCATTATCGTCAGAAAATTGCATGCAAATTTAAAGACAAAATAGATCTTTTTGGTGGTGCTTGTGGATCTGAGAGAATTGGTATTTCTGCTAATTTGGATCAGGAATGGAACGACAAAAGGATTGCAGTGTGTCCTTATAAATTTTCTATAGTCATGGAAAATATATCTTCTGACAATTACTTCACAGAAAAACTTACTGATTGCTTTGCAACCGGAACAGTTCCGATTTACTGGGGAGCAAAAAACATTGGTAATTTCTTTGACTCTAAAGGAATTATCAAATTAGATGATGATTTTAATGTAGACATTCTTACAGATGATTTGTATAATGAAATGATACCTCACATAGAAGAGAATTATAAAAAAATAAAATCTATGGAAATGGCTGATGATGAACTTGCAAACAAAATCTCATAAACCTACAGTTAAAAACGGGGAATATCTTTTTAGAGATTCTTTTGAGTTTGACTTTCCTGTTGAAATTCATTTTTCTCGTATGGAAGACTTTACGAATGCAGATGCGTTTAAGGTTCTCGTTCTGTCCAGCGAGTCAATGATGTCCCCAAATAGATCTACTGTACATGATGTGATGAACAATCACAAGAGATATGATCTAATTCTTTCAGCAGATGATGAAATTAATGTTTTCTGTAAGAATGCACATTTGTTTCCATATGGAAGCACATGGTTAAATCGAGGTGCTATTAATCATCCAGATGGTCTTGGTTTATATAAGCCTTCTCCCATCTTCGAAAGAGAACAAAAAACTTTTGATGTGAGTTTTCTGGCTTCTTGGTATAATATTGATCGACCTGGTTACAACTTAAGAAATCAGGTGTGGGTAAGGAAAGATGAAATCGAAATACCAACTAACTTCTACACAAGCACCAAGTGTTTTTCTGATTCTCCAAACCCTCTTCCGGGAGGAGAAAAGGAATCTCTTTTCGACTCTCAGTATCATATTTGTATAGAGAATCAATCAGTAGGGCATTACTTTACGGAAAAACTTATTGATGCTTTCTTAACAGAAACTATTCCTGTTTACTGGGGATGTCCAAACATTGAAGATTATTTTGATGTAGATGGAATGATTTTGTTTCAAACATTCGACGAACTTAAAGATAAATTAAATGACTTGACACCATCGTACTACGAAAGTATACTGAACATTGTTCATAAGAATAAGCAAAAGGCAATAGAGTTTGCAAATTATGATCAGAGAATATTTAATTTTATAAAAAATTCTGAAGTATAATAATGAATGTATTAGTAACAGGTGGTGCAGGTTTCATAGGAAGTAACTTAGTAGATCGACTGATTGAACAGAATCATGTTGTTACTTGTCTAGACATAAACCCACATGGATATTGGAACGAATCCGCCAAAAACTATACTGGTGACATTTGTAACCACATATTAGTCAATGATATAATGAAAGGCATAGACTATGTGTTTCATATGGCTGCTGATGTTAGGATTCAGGATGCCATACTAAATCCTATTCATTGTTACGAAACGAATGTGATGGGAACTGCTACGCTGTTGGAGGCAGCAAGAAATAACAATGTGAATAACTTTGTGTTTTCATCTACCTCGGCAGTGTATGAGTGTGATCACATGGTACAAGGTGAAGATTCTAAACTCTGTCCCACACTAAACCCATACGCATCATCTAAGTACGCTGGTGAAGATCTGTGTAGAATGTATTCTAAACTATATGGATTGCACACCACGATTCTGCGTTACTTCAATGTCTATGGAAACCGACAACACACAACAGGACAGTATGCTCCAGTGTTGGGCGTCTTTATGAAACAGAATGAAGAAGGACTGCCTCTTACGGTGACTGGTGAGGGTAAACAGAGGAGAGACTTCGTTCATGTTTCTGATGTGGTTGATGCAAATATACTAGTTGCCGAGAAGAATACCACTCCGTCCAGAGTGTATAATGTTGGATCTGGCGTGAGTTACTCGATCAAAGAGATCGCAAATATGATCTCAGAAAATATCACCTACATAAATGAGCGAAGTGGAGAAGTGTTTGCCACCCAAGCAATGATTCACCAAATTAGTGAGTTGGGTTGGCAACCACAGATAAATTTACATGAATGGTTAAATTATGCCCAAAAAAACTAGTGATATTAAACTTAGTATTTTAATACTTTCTATACCTTCTAGGTTTAGTAAACTTGAAAAATTAATTTCTAAGTTAGAAAATCAAATAAAAAGTGAAGATGTAGAAATTTTGTGTTTGATGGATAACAAATCATTTCACATATATGAAAAAAGAAATGAACTTCTAGAAATGGCTAGAGGTAAATATATTTGTTTTCTGGATGATGACGATTCCGTTGGTGAGAATTATATAGAATCAATTTTAGAATCTACGGAAGATGATTTAGATCTTATATGCTTCAAGCAACATTGTATTTACAACGGTCATAATTTTGATGTTTACTTTGATATCAATCATACATGGGACCCTATGGATCAATTGGTGTTTAACGGAAATGGATTTAATGATTTGAAGAGACCTCCATTTCATATGTGTCCATTCAAATCAGAAATAGCAAAGTCTGAAAAGTTTAGAGAAAACTACGATGCTAATGGTCAATCATGTGAAGATTCTGATTGGCTGCTTAGACTTTATCCGAAGGTGCAGAGTCAAGTTATAATTGATGACGCACTGCATCATTACATTTATGACAGCAGAGAAACGGAATCTATTGTAAAATGAAACTAATATGTTTTTCTTTGTGGGGAGATCTACCCATGTATACTGTTGGTGCTGTTAAAAATGTAGAGATTGCTAATGAACTTTTTCCTGACTGGACTTGTAGGTTCTACATTGCAAATTCTGTTTCTCGTGATATTTACACACAATTGGAGGAACTTGGCGCAGAATTGATTGTTCGTGACAACCCCGGAACTACTAATTCTATGTTCTGGAGATTTGAACCTGCGGCAGATGAAACAGTTGATGCAATGATTGTTCGTGATACCGATTCTCGGTTGGGTATACGAGAAAAACTTGCTGTTGACGAATGGTTAGATTCTAATAAGAAATTGCACATCATGAGAGATCACCCATACCATCAAGCTCCTATGTTGGGTGGTATGTGGGGGTGTCGGCCAGTTCTTTTACCTAATTTATCTGAGAAAATAGAATATCATATACATCAAAATCCTGACGAAAAGGGTTCTGATCAACATTTCTTATGGTCGCATGTTTATCCTAAATTTAGAGAAGATTCGTTTGTACATGATCCATTCTTTGATAATAATCCATTCCCAATAGAACGGAACGAAGATCCATTGGTTAAGTTTATTGGTCAGGTTTTTGATGAGAATGATCGATACGCTGGTGATTGGAAAAATGATTTAGATGTATTGGGTGACTCTTGTGCTAAATAATAGTTTAATATTTTATAATTGGATGCCTTGTGTTGCAGATTTAGTTCTTGATTATCCAGAGAACTATTATCATGCTTTTAATACTATTAGAGAACATGGTAAAGATAATCTTACTCTTGAAGATATCGAAAACATGAAACCGAATACTAAGATTTTTATCAAGACTGATTTCCTTAAGGACAGAACATTTCAAACTCAGATTCTCCCTAGAATCAAAACGCCTTTTGTTCTAATAAGCGGCGTTTCTTCGTATCAGGTTGATGACTATCAGTCGATCCTAGACTCAGAATACTTGGTAAAATGGTTTTGTACAAATCCACCATGTTACGATAGTAAGGTGGTTGGTTTACCAATCGGCTTTGAGGAAAAGAACAGGGATGGTGGTAACCAAGAGGTTCTTAAATATTTTTACAACACGAAGCATGAGGATAAATTGAATAGGGTTCTTCTTCCATACCATACAGAAAGCAACAACCCAAAGAGAACGGAATATATCAATTATCTTAAGGGACTTTCCTTTGTCGATGTGCAAGAAGAGAAACTTCCTTTTAAAGAATATCTTTCTCTTCTTTCGAGTTATAGATTTTGTGTGTGTCTTGAAGGTGCAGGTTTTGATACTCATCGAAACTATGAATGCCTTCTTACTGACACTGTACCAATTATGAAAATTAGCACGGTGGATATGATATATCGCCAAGATAATTTACCTTGCATTTCTGTTGCCGACTGGTATACTATAACAGATCAATTTTTCTCTTCTTTCTCCGAAGATAAATATAACTTTAATAATGTTCGTGAGTTTATGCTAACAAAAACTCACGCTAAAAGGATAATGAATGAAACTGTTTAATATTGATATGCATATTTCTATCGTACATGATGTCAAGTCATTGTTTCCAGAGATAGGACATAGTATTGACTCTTGTTGTATGTCTGGTCATACTTGGGTAAACAAAGAAAGTCAGGGAACTACGGAAGTCATCAACCCTCAGAATTGGTTTGGTATCGATCAGGATATGTGTGATCGATTCTATGAGGTCTATAAGGATAAACTGAGTGAGTATGATGGCTTTATTCACTCATACCCTCCTGCATTTGCCGCCTTGTTCGAGAAGTTCGAAAAGCCAATTTACACCATTGCTTGCACTAGGTATGATTATCCTTGTGGAAGCGGGGAGCATGCAACTCAGGATAGACTCGCTTGGTTAAACGAGAAACTGATGAAGGGTTACGAGAACGGGCAAGTTAAGTTTATTGCAAACAATCTATACGACAAGAAGTATTGTGAAGAGTTTTGTGGTGGAGATTGGAAGTTTATCCCTTCCCTCTGTACTTATATTAGTCATCTAAGATGTACTGGTGAAACAAACCAGATTCTCATGTGGGATAGAAACCGTGATGGCCTGCGTAATGAATTGGTGTACAAGAATGTAGAACCGAGATTTAGTACCTCACAGGTATACGACAGAGAGAAGTTGATCGGTGCGTCTGGTATTATTCATATCCCATATAACATTAGCGTCATGTCTTCGTTTGAACATTATGCTATGGGGATTCCTATGTTCGTTCCTTCTTATGATCTTTTGATTGACTGGAAGACCCAAGGTAGAAATGTCCTCAGTGAATTGGAATTCTGTAACAATCTAAATCAACCCGTAAAGGATGAATGGATTAAACTGGCAGACTGGTATGATAAAGAGAACATGCCTGGAGTAATGCTGTTTGAAAGTATCGATCACCTACATGAACTGATTGATACTTATGATCGAGAAGCAGTCACGAACGAAATGAAAGAATCTTATGGAAAGAAAAAGGAGAGAACAATCGCTCTCTGGGAAGAGGTATTGGTATGAATATTTTAATGACTGGTTGTGCAGGGTTTATCGGTAATGTTGCATGGAGAAGGTTAGAAAAGAAATACAAGTTAATCGGTATTGATAACTTGAGTAGGGAAACTGCGGTTGCACCGATTCTTGATTCTATTCAACACCATTTGTTTTATGTTGAAGATATCAATAATATTGAGAAAATAAATCTTCCTAAGTTGGATGCTATCATTCACCTAGCCGCTCAAGTAAGTGTTACTCAGTCTGTCATTGATCCAATTGATGACATCAGGACTAACGCAGAGGGAACTCTGCGAATGTGTATGCTTGCGAAGGAACATGATTGCAAATTGATTTACGCTTCCACCAATAAAGTCTACGGCGAATTAGAGGGTGTTTCTGAACCTATTAGCGATGATCGTGGTTTCACTCCCGAGACTGCTTACGGTATCAGTAAGTGTGCTGGCGCACAATATGTTCTTGATATGCTTCCGGACACGGGATATGTTTTCCATCAATCTTGTATCTATGGGGAGACTCAAGTAGGAACAGTTGATCAAGGATGGGTTGGTTGGTTGCGTAATAGTATTGATACTAAGCGTCCAGTGACCTGCTTCGGGGATGGTACACAGGTCAGGGATCTTCTTCATGTTGAGGATTTGGTTGATCTCTATGAGATGGTTCTGGATGGTAAGATTGAGCCAGGATCATATGTAACAGGAGGTGGTGCGGAAAACGCACACTCTTTCTCTGAAGTCATGGAACTTCTTGGTGGAGAGATTGACGGATATGATGATTGGCGTCAACATGATCAAAGGTACTTTGTGTCGTCAAATGAGAAACTAAATGCATCTGGATGGAAGCCAAAGACCTTGTTTAAAAATTGGATAACTAAAATTTATGGAGAAATAATATGATAACAATTTCAAAAGAAACTCACCCCGAATTGTATTTCGATTACACCAAGGGATTGGATTTGCTTTCTTCGATTAAAGATGAAGATTATGAGTATCCAGAAGAGATTACTAATTTTCACATCTACACTGAAGTTAAAACTGACAAAGAACTAGAGTGTATTAAATCTTACTTTGCAACTCAAAACTTAGAAAAAACAAAATTGATTGTATGGTCAGATTATGACATTTCTCATAACCCTCTAATACAACCATTCAAGGATAAAATGGAACTCAGGGTTTATGATCCAATAAAGGAAGCAAAAGGAACACCATTAGAACATGAGTACGATAAGTTAAAGGCTGCGGATTCTAAGCATTATTTGCAGTCAGATTTGCTTCGTCTTTTGGTGCTTTATAAGTATGGTGGTGTTTGGGTAGACATGGATATCGTTTTTCTTCGAGATTTTAAGCCCATTCTTGATCAAGAATATATGTATCAATGGGGATCGGAAATAAATTATGGAAAACAGGGTGCGTGCGCGACAGTTCTTGCAATGAAAAAGCAAAGCGAGTTTTCCTGTAAGATGTTGGAAGTTCTGAAAACTATGCCCGTGACTGGCGGAACCGTTTGGGGCAAAGATACTTTTGCTAGGCTATGGCAAGTATATCCTAACTTCACTATTTTTCCTTCTACTTTTTTTAATACAGAATGGTTAATAAGTAAAACTGATATTGAGTTTAGAAATTTACTTGGAAGTCCCTTTGGTTTTTCCAAGATTGAAACGGATAAAGATTTTCTTTTCCTCGATGCTTTTGCTTGGCATTGGCATAACACATCCAGTAAAGATGAACTAATCGAGCCTGGATCTAAGTTTGATTTACTCAGAGAAAGAACAAACCTTCTTCTGAAGGATCGCGGACTCGTATAAATAGAATAAAAGGACTTATATAATGAAACCAAGTATTACCCTGTGCATGATAGTTAAAGATGAAACCCATGTTATTGAACGATGTTTGAGATCTGCTGCGCCATTTATAGATCGCTATGATATAACCGATACTGGATCTACCGACGGAACCCAAGATCTCATCAAAAAAATAATGGATGAATTAAATGTTCCGGGAACGATTCATCAGTCTGACTGGAAGGGTTTTGGGGATCACGGTGGCAAGATGGGATCCCGATCAGAATCATTACAGAATGCTGCAAAAAGTGACTGTAATTTTGCATGGATGATTGATGCTGACGACTCTCTGGAAAGTGGAAAAATGATCATTCCAGACGATCTGACTGTTGATGGTTATTCTGTCAAGATTCAGAGGGGTGACTTTGTTTGGTGGAGAAATCAAATATTCAATCTCAAAACTGCTAAATGGAGATATGTTGGTGTTCTTCATGAGTATGCAACTTGCGATAAAGATCAACCTAATTGCAAAAAATTAGAAGGCAATTATTCTCTCACTGCAAGGACCGAAGGTGCAAGAAATGTTGGTATTACTCCTGTAGAAAAATATACAAGAGATGCAGAGATGTTAGAGAAAGCATTGGAAGAGGAACCAGACAATCAACGCTATCGGTTCTACCTTGCTCAGAGTTATTTTGATTCCCAGCAATGGGATAAGTCAAGAGAATCATATTTAAAGAGAGCAGAGCATGGAGGTTGGCCCGAAGAAGTTTTTTATTCTCTGTACAGAGCAGCAATTATTGACGGTATTCAAGAGAAGCCATTAGAGATAATTGCACAATCCTTCTTGAAAGCATATCAAGCAAAACCTGATAGAGCCGAAGCACTCTTTAATCTGGCAAGAATTTATAGATTGAATGGAATGCCCGCAGTTGGATATATTTATGCGAGAATGGGTTTGGAGATTTCGTATCCTCATAACGATATTCTCTTTATTCAGGATGAAGTTTATAGGTATGGAATTTTAGATGAGGTTGGAGCATGTGCTTTCTATGCAGGAAAACCTCATGTGGGATATGCTGCGTGCAAGAAAATGATAGATGAGAATCTAGTACCTGATGGGGATCGTGATAGAGTTATCGAGAATCTCAGAAGTTATGAAAAAGTTCTAGGTCAACTACAGCAACAACAGATGAATCAAAATATGAATTCGCAGATGGCAGATTTTGCTAAAAAGCAAAAGGAAAAGGATGATAAAAGAGTAGAAAAAAAAGAAAAGAAAAATAAAGTTAAAAAATCCACCAAGTCAGCAAGTATACATACTCAATATAAGCCTAGAAAAAAGGTTAAAAAGTAAGAAATATGACTGACAAGATACGAGTCAATAAACTAGAAAAAATGATCCTGAATGAAACTGTTTCTTCCGAGTTGCAGGAGGGGTGTGTTTTTCATGAGGCCGAAGGAAAACCTGATGAGATTATTAGGTTAGATCCGGGTATTAGTAATATTGATGTTTTATCTTCTGATGGGAAGTTGTTCCGGATACAGGGAAGTAGAAGAAAATTAAGTGAACTTTTTACTATAGTAGAAGAAATTGTTCCTGAACCGGAAAAAACTACACCTACGATTATAATTGAACAGGGACAGCCGGGTAATGATGGAATTCCTGGCCCTCCAGGTCCTGTCGGGGAAAAAGGTTATCACGGAGAAAAGGGTGATCAAGGAGAACCGGGAAATCCCGGTCCTGCTGGTCCCCCTGGTCCTGCAAATGGACCTAAAGGTGAGGACGGAGAGGAGGGCCCTCCAGGCCCCCAAGGCCCACGAGGAAATCGTGGCGATCAAGGGGAAAAGGGAGATCTCGGAGAACGGGGACAGCAAGGTCCAATAGGACTTAAGGGTGATGGAGGAGAGAAGGGTGATAGCATACAGGGAGATCGGGGAGATCCCGGAGAACGCGGAGAGATAGGTCCTGCTGGTCCTGAAGGAAAGCAAGGAAAGCAGGGTAATAGTGTACGAGGAGACATGGGAGAGAGAGGATCTAAAGGTGATCGTGGTGATCAAGGCCTTGCTGGTCCTGTTGGGCCTAGAGGAAAAAATGGAGATCCTGGCGAAAAGGGTGAACCGGGAAGATCGGGTGTGCCAGGAGAGAAGGGTAACCCCGGAGATTCTAAGATTGAGTCTGTAAAATATCCTTTAGTTTTAGATGTTAAAACCAAAACTCTAAGTTTTAGTACTAAAAAATTAGAAGAACTTCTTTCTAAATTTACTTCACTTGCTCAAAAAGATCCAGATTATGCTGGTATAACTGATTGGTTGGCAGCATCAGGTGGTGCTGTTGCTATTAGAGATGGAAATAATGGCGATCGAATGATTATAAAATCTCTGAATGATTTAATTATTCAGGGTGAGGGTGTGTCTGTTGTTAAGGATAGAGGATCTAATGTCAGAATGACAATTTCTGGCGGAGGTGATGTGACTTCTGTCAATGGACAAACTGGTGCTGTTATACTTGCAGGTATTTCTGGAGATTCAGTTTCACGATTCAATGGATTGACTGGTTCAGTCGGAATCAGTGCTGGTACTGAAATATCAATTACTCAATCTGGTAATACTTTTACCATAGCATCATCGACATCAACTCTCCCATCACAAAGAACATTTTCCGCATCTGCTCCTTATACTTACACTTCCAGTGCGATAGCAGGTACTGCGACTTCCAACGGAGAAATATTACATAATACAAATAACGACTCAATATCAATTTATAAATTTGATAATAATGGTGCAGATTTTAGAGATGTGTTATCGGAAGCATCTGGAATTGGCACTAGCGGTAAAGTTGGTATAGTATTTGGATCTTCTGAGACAGAACGAGGTTTCTATTATGATTCTGTGACATATAACGGAACTGCGTTTAACTTTACTACCACCGAAATTTTTCCTGACTCAAGTGCCGGGAGTGGTAAAGCAGTAGAACTAAGGGTTTATCCCGATAACCCAACACAAGGAGCCAGTACTCACTTCCGATTCCCAGATGGAACAAATGCTGTATCGATTGTTACTACTTTAAATGGACTGACTGGTGGTGTTACATTAAATGCCGGGAACAATATAACATTAACTACCGGAATAGGTGGGATCACTCTTGCATCTTCTGGGAGCGGTAGTGGTGTGACTGGTGCTACTGGCGCCACTGGACCTACTGGTGCTGATTCTACGGTTGCCGGCCCTACTGGTGCTACAGGCGCAACTGGCGCAACTGGCGCTACTGGTAACACCGGAGACGGACTCTTCGACACCACATTCGCAACAGGAACTTCACTTGATCACAGTCTTAATTTTGATAACATTAATACGGTAAGTGGTGGTGGTAGGAAATTCCCAGTTCTTCTTGAAGGCGGAGAAATTACTTTTGATTACATTCGCGCCCAAGACATCTTCTTGGACTCGGAGTTTGTCTTTGGTATTAACTCGTTTAGTATATCGGGAGACGCTACCGTTCTGATTGGAAGTGGTAACTACAGTTTGACTGGTAGAAGTTTGTCTGCAACTTATCAAACGCCTGGAAGCATATCAGTTGCCGCAGCCAATGTGACAACTAACGCATCTTCCGACTCTGGGTTCCCAGTAGACTTGTCTAGTGGTTCTCATACACTGGCAGGTGCAACTTTGATCGCTTATCCTGGCAGTAAAAACTCTTCGGTGACATTTACTCTCGGCGCAACGGGTAGTGATGCGAGTTTTGTAACCTCGACCGACAGCATAACTTTTAGAAACAATAACTATTATGGTGTTTCAAGTAACGCTGGATTGACTGGACCTGATCTATTAACTCTGACTGCATTTTTAGACAGTAATAGATCTGCTACTGTAAATGTGAACGCTGGTTCGGGTGAATACATATACTATGCTTACCCTTCCTCTTATGGGGATGCTACTTTCAAGGTAGGTGGATTTGCTGGTGGTATAAGTAAACTATACGGCGGTGCAACTGCACATACGAATGCTTCGAGTTTCGCTGAAACATACTTTATCTACCGATCGGATAATGCAAGTCTAGGTTCAACAGAAGTGGTGGTTTCCTAATGCCTATTTCACTAATTGACATCATCAAGCAGCAGAACAGAAACGCCACTAGTGGTGACTTCTTTTTCATGCTGGACTCTGGTGATATCAACTTCAAGGTTCAGGGGATACAAGTAGATGCATCTTTATCACCTGGCGCTACAACAGATTTTAAGTACATTGTAGAAGATGTATCTGCTCTCAACGCTGGTTTCGGTACGATCACTGGCGTTGGTGATGATGATATTGTTAGATATAATGGATCTGCCTATGAGATATTCTTAGATGCAAGCAATAAGCAAGATGGTACGATTGTATTTAACGAGGGTGACTCTAAGTTTTATGGGTTCAATGGAACTGCATGGCAAGAACTAGGATCGGGTGCGGGTGGTGGTGTTACAGGAGCAACAGGAGCAACAGGTGCGACAGGCGCCACTGGTAACACTGGTGCTGCTTCTACGGTTGCTGGGCCCACAGGCGCAACAGGCGCCACTGGTAACACTGGTGCTGCTTCTACGGTTGCTGGGCCCACAGGCGCAACAGGAAACACTGGTGCAAGAGGTACTACTGGCTCTGCTGTTGTAGATATTTTCTATCAGGATTCTGCACCGACAGGGGGAGCCGAAGGTAATATTTGGTTTAATTCAAATAGTGGTTTGTTCTTTATCTATGTTGACGATGGGGATTCAGAACAGTGGGTTCAGATTGTGGGTAGTAGAGGTCCTACTGGTGCAACTGGTGGTGCTGGATCTGGTGGTGGTGGTGTGTCCGCTGGAGCAGGATTGACGCTAAATGGTGTTACTCTTGGTATTGATTCTACCGCAACCATTCATGTTGCTGGTGTTTCATCTGATGGTGGTATTACTGCTGGTGGTAATAGTAAATTCGGTCGTGTTGAAATTAACGACAATCTTATTAAACTAGTAAATGGTAGTGGTATCCATAACGCATCAAATGCCTATGTATATCTCGGTTCATCATATATTGCATTGATGCCGACCGGGAGTTCACCTTCAGGAATAAATGTCCTCACAACAGAAACGCATGTAAAACAAGTCCTTCATACCTCTGATGGTATCTCAATGGATGCTGCTGGTATTACCTTCCCTGATGGAACCTACCAGACAACTGCCGTTAATCCTACTGCAACCATTCATGTTGATGGTATCTCTGCTGATGGTGGTATTACTGCTGGTGCGGATATTGAAATACCAACTGGCACCAAATATGCTTGGAGTGATGGTGCTTTTATCAACAACAATAGTGGTACTTTGCAGATGTCATCTAGTAGCGGCTATTACTCAATGCAACTTGGAGCCAACGGTGTGTCATTCTACCGAGATGTCTTCTGCGAAGATAAACTTCATGTTGCAGGTGCTGCTGGTATTTCTGCTGACTATGGAATGGCGATAGGAACTGGTGGTATCACCTTCGCTGATGGAACCCACCAAACAAGTGCCGCATCTGGATCTGGTGGTGGACTCGCAGGAAGTTTATCATACAACGGACTTTTAGAATTCCCCACCAACAAGACATATAGATTTGACAGATACACAGTATCAGCAAGAACATTTAACTTCCTGTATGTCGATTGTGCAACTGGAGGATGTAGTGCTGATTTCTATGCCGCTGGATCTACACTTTCAAATACTCTGAATGTCACACCCAGTGGAGCAAGTGCCAGTTTCTCAACCGCTGTACCTGCGGGATCTACATTCTCTCTCGTTGTTACTGGAATCACTGGTGGTATTTTGACGCAAGACTTTGGATTTGTTGCGGGATATACACAATGATTTTTGGTGGAACACCCGAGACTGCAATACTCAATGATCCAGATCTTACATTTCTTTTGAATGCGGGAAATGCTTCAAGTGGAGGTGATGGAATAACAGGTGGAAGTGGAACTTGGTATGACATGTCTGGCAACGGGAAAGATTTTGCTGTTGGGTATGGTACTCCTACTTGGAGAGATGATTACGGCGGGGTTATTGGATTTACTGCTGCTGACGAACTCGACTCTGATCATTTTATTTTAGATGTGAATGTTGCTGCTGCGAAGATGACAAATACTACTATGTTTGTTGTTGTTAAGAATACTAGAAGTGCTGGAGTTAAAGATTTTTCTGGTATTCTTCATGCTAGAGGTGGTGGTGGGATGTCCACTGGAATACAAGGAACCAGTAGTTTATATGGTGCGGCTGGACCATCAGGAAATTTAGGATACAATTATGGAAGTTCTTATGCAACTTGGCGATATAATTCTGGACTTACTTTTCCGCTAAATAAATGGTGTTTGGCTGTTGTTGCAGTTGACACTAGTGTAGGTGCAACATTTTATATGTGTGATGCAGACAACGGAATACAAACTAATGTACATAGTTATAGTTCATATGGTACAATTAGTGATTTTAGAACAACTCGTATTGGAAGAGAGACTGGTGGACAGGCGTCCGGGGCCGACAGTAACCGAGGTTGGCAGGGTGATTATGCTATGGCGGGAATGTACACAAGAACTCTAAATTATGGTGAAGTTGAAAAAATATACAATTCATTAAAGAGTAAATATGGGATATAAATACTAGTATGACCAATTTTCCAAATAGTCCAACCAACGGTCAAACAGTAACATTCGGTACTATAGTGTACCAATGGAATGGTGCTGAATGGATATCTCTTGGATCGATCGGTGCTGCAATAGGTCCGACTGGAAACACTGGTCCGATAGGCGCAACTGGCGCCACTGGTGCTACAGGAAATACTGGTGCTGCTGGACCCACAGGTGCAACAGGCGCAACAGGAAACACTGGTGCTGACTCTACAGTCGCTGGACCCATTGGTGCCACTGGTGCTACTGGTGCAACAGGCGCCACTGGTGCTGACTCTACAGTCGCTGGACCCATTGGTGCCACTGGTGCTACTGGTGCAACAGGCGCCACTGGTGCTGATTCTACGGTTGCTGGACCAACTGGGGCCACAGGCGCCACTGGTGCTGACGGTGCTGGTGGTGGAGGCGCCACTCTACATTCGGGTGTTGGACTTACATTATCAGCACTTGTGTCTGGTAAAGGTTACACAATGTCTGTTGATCCAACCGCAGTAGTTCATGTCGCTGGTATTTCTGCTGATGGTGGTGCTACCTTTGATGGTATTGTGTATGCTAACCGATTTATGGGTTACGGCAATTCTGCTACTGGTGTATTAGTGGGTGGTGTTGGACTCAATAACTTTTATATAAACACTAGCGGCGCGTCCAGACTGAGAATTTGGTCTGGTGCTATTATTGCTTATGTAAAACTTCAGGCAGACGCACTTATTCATGCCAAAGCAGGTATCTCAATGGATGCCGCTGGCATCACCTTCCCTGATGGAACCCACCAGACAACTGCCGCATCTGGGTCTACCATAACTGCTGGTGCAGGTATGACACTCGCTGGATCTACTCTAGGTATCGATCCAACCGCCGTGATCCATGTCGCTGGTATCTCTAGTGATGGTGGTGCTACCTTTGGTGCAGGTATCTTTGTTACTGGTGGTAACATCGTTGGTCCGAATAGAGCCACGGGAAGAGTTATTACTGATGTCGTTCAGAGTCCAGATAATGCAAACTCTTTGTATGGTTATAAAAACAACAGCAGTGCATGGGTGGTTCAGACTGGTAATAGCGTTGCTCAAATTACCGTTAGTTCTGGTGGTATTCAATCGGCCGCGAAATTAGACGCAACCACATTCGTCAAAGCAGGAACATATGTTCATGCTGGAACTGGTGTGTCTCTTGACGCAGGTGGCATCACCTTCCCTGATGGAACCTTCCAATCAACTGCCTCTGCCTCTGCTGGCGGAACTGGTTACATTGCCGGTGCTGGACTCACACTAGATGCTGCTGGTGGAACCTTTAGTATTGATCAAACAGCCACAATT
>Ga0222664_1000523_pt1 | contig 21223 bp, 20 predicted proteins | sample AntAcemetagen604_FD_181147 | JGI IMG/M metagenome (GOLD analysis project Ga0222664, IMG submission 181147) | Saline water microbial communities from Ace Lake, Antarctica - #604 | ecosystem: Environmental > Aquatic > Non-marine Saline and Alkaline > Saline | place: Antarctica: Ace Lake...
CAATTTGTTAAGAGGAAGCGTTAAGCCAGTTTTTCTAGCCGCCAACAAAGCCGATACCAATATAAGAGCCAATGAATCTGCAGAGTTTTATGCTTTGGGTTTGGGCGAGGTTTTTCCTGTATCTTCAATTAATGGCTCAGGAACAGGTGATTTGTTAGATGCAGTTGTTGGTTCTTTACCAGTTGAACCAGAACTTCCAGAAACAGAATTACCAAGAATTGCAGTTGTTGGAAGACCAAACGCAGGAAAATCGTCATTAATAAATACAATTCTTGGCGAAGAAAGAAATATTGTAACTGATATTGCTGGCACTACAAGAGACTCTACAGATGTTGTTTTTAAAGGCTTTGGATTAGAATTGGTTTTGGTTGATACAGCAGGAATTAGAAAAAAGAGCAAGGTTTATGAAGACCTTGAATTTTATTCGGTAATGCGGGCCATAAACGCCATTGAAAACTCTGATGTTTGCTTGCTGATGATTGATGCCAAAGAAGGATTAGGCTCACAAGATTTAAGCATTTTCTCGTTGATTGAAAAAAACAGAAAATCTGCCGTTGTTGTTGTGAATAAATGGGATTTAATAGAAAAAGAAACCAACACTGCAAAAGAGTTTGAAAGAAACCTTAAAGAGCGCTTGGCGCCTTTTACTGATATTGAAGTAATATTTACATCGGTAAAGAATAAACAACGAGTTTTAAAGGTTTTTGAAGCAGCTATTGATGCCTATAAAAATAAAACTCGCAGAATAAAGACCTCAGAGTTAAACGACTTTTTATTGCCATTAATTGAAGCATACCCACCACCTGCAATAAAAGCAAAATATGTGAAAATTAAGTTTGTAACGCAGCTGCCAACTAGGTTTCCTGCTTTTGCGTTTTTCTGTAACTTACCTCAGTATGTAAAAGATCCCTATAAAAGATTTTTAGAAAATAAAATAAGAGAAAAATATAATTTCACTGGTTCTCCCATGGAAATTTACATGAGAAAAAAATGAGAAAACTTCTTTTCACCTTTGCGTTATTGTTTGGATTTTTAGGGCTTTATGCTGATAATTATATTGCTCAAAAATACCTTGATGTCTTGCATTATGAATTTCAAATTGAAATTTTTGAAGCCAACGATAGCATTAAAGGAGTTGCAACAATTCAGTTTAAGATTTTAGAAGAAACTAAGGTTCTTTACTTCGATTTAGACAACTCGATGGCAATAACTTCATTAAAGTTTGAAGGGAAAAACCTTAAACCAAAAAATGAAAACAACCAAATACTTATAACTCCTAAAACTGCTTTGAAACCGGGTATTTATGTTGCCAAGGTTAGTTACAAGGGTATTCCAAAAGATGGCTTAATCATTTCTAAAAACAAGTTTGAAAACAGAACCTTTTTTGGAGACAATTGGCCAAACAGAGCTCATTATTGGTTTCCTTGTATTGACCATCCGGGAGATAAAGCAACTGTAGATTTTAAAATTATTGCACCTGCTAAATATCAAGTTGTTGCAAATGGTGTATTAAAAGAAAAGTCAAATACCAAAAATGGCAAAATCTTAACTCATTATGCTTCGAATCAGGTATTACCAACCAAAGTAATGGTATTTGGTGCAGCTGAATTTTCAGTTAGTTATTTAACCTCAATTAATGGTAATAATTTAGAATCATGGGTTTATCCAGAAAATAAAAAACAAGGCTTTTATGATTATGCTTTGGCAGCCCAAGTTTTAGACTTTTTTGAAGATAATTTAGGTGATTATCCTTATGACAGATTAGCCAACGTGCAATCTACAACCCGTTATGGAGGTATGGAAAATGCAGGTTGTATTTTCTATTTTGAAGAATCTATAACTGGAAATAGAGACTCTGAAGAATTAATTGCTCATGAAGTTGCTCATCAATGGTTTGGAAACTCAGCTACAGAAAAAAGTTGGGAGCATATTTGGCTAAGCGAAGGTTTTGCAACCTATTTAACAGGACTATATTTAAAAGAAAGTAAAGGTTGGGAGGCTTTTAAAAGTTACATGTACAAAGCGAAACAAAAAGTTTATGATTTCTACACAAAGTATCCCAAAGCAACTGTAATTCCTCAAAATATCACCGACTTAAACGTACTTTTAAATCCCTTGAGCTACCAAAAAGCAGCTTGGGTTTTACACATGGTTTCTCATCAATTTGAAAACGGAAAAGGTTGGGCGCTATTTAAAACCTATCACGAAAAATATAAATATGGTAATGCAACAACAGCCAATTTCTTTGAATTGGTAAAAACTTCTGAGGATATTACCAAAGAACAATTTATTAAGCAATGGTTAAAAAGCGCCACAATTCCCCAAGTTGAAGTTCAATATTCAATAAATGCCAACAAAAGAGAAATCACCTTTGATTTTACCCAAAAGCAAAAGTCTAAAGAAATATTTGTTTTACCTATTGAAGTTTCTTGGTTAGAGCCAAATTCGGTATCTAAAACTATTAAAAAAGTTGTATTAAATCAAAAGTCGCAAAAGTTTACACTTCCTTTTAACCCAAAGGCTTTAAATATTGAAATTGACCCAATTAAAAAGTTATTGGTAAACTTTCAATATAAAGATTAAAGATCTTTAACCACATCTAAAATAGGATTCAAAACAGAAGCACCAAGTTTTTCTGAACGTTGTGGAGCCCAACCATGTGCAGGGTCTGGTAAATCATGGTTATCAATAAATGGCATTTCAATAGTCAATACAGGTGCTCCAAATCTTTCTGCCAATTGTGGAGTACAAATTCTTAAGTCTGCAGTACCAGGTTCATCTTTGTCATAGCCAAACTTATCTTGAAAATCAGGTGAGTAACCTATCCAAGAACTAATAAAATCCTTTTCTAATCTTTCAATTTTAGAAGTGTAATTTGGAATGCCTTCTGCAGCAGATATAAAATTGTAAGGAATTTCTTCATCTCCATGAACATCAAGACAAAGGTCTAAACCTACCTCATCCATTTTATTTAAAACATGAAAAACTTCCGGGCTATTTTTAGAAGTTGGATTAGCCCATTCTCTGTTTAGGTTTGCTCCTGCAGCATTGCTTCTTAAATTTCCTAAAATACTTCCATCAATATTCATATTGGGTACAATATAAAAAACAGCCTCTTGATGCAATTTTCTTGCAACTGGGTCTGAATCATCTAATAACCTTTTTAAAAGACCTTGCATAAACCATTCGGCCATGCTTTCTCCAGGATGTTGTCTTGCAATTACCCAAATTTTCTTTTTGAATTTGGTTTCAAAGCCAATTTGTAAAAAATCAATATCTCTTCCTTGAACTGTTTTTCCTAAAACCGAATGTTTACATAAAGCATGAGATTGGCATTCTGCAACCAACTCTAAATGCTGTTCGTATGTATATGGAGGGTAATAGGCCAAATAAATTGATGAATGAACAGCATCAAACTCAATAGTTAATTCTTTTCCATCGTAATGCGTATCCACTAAAAACCAATTTTGTTTATCGTATGAAGCGTAGGTATTGTATTGCTCCCAAAACGGATATGTGGTTTCTGAAGCGTTCAAAATCCTCACTTTGCAAGATTCGCCCTCTACGCCACTTACTCTAAAAAAGAAATATTGTAAAAAATCTGAGTTGGTATCTTTTCTAACTTTTACCTGAATGTCATTAGTCCTTTCGGCCTTTACAACTTCTATATTTCCACTATCGAAATTACTTGATATACTAAGCATGTTTTAATTTTTAGCAAATAAAGCAAAGCAAATTGATTTGCCTGCGATTAAAATTCAATCAACTGATAATTATTCAATTTTTATGCAAAGAGATAAAATTATCTCCAATAATATTGGGTGGTTCAAAAAATGCAGAAATCCATTTTAGTTTTCTGTTTGGGAGTAATTTCAAACTAATCCTATAAAAAGAAGGTTCAATTTTTCTTAAAAACCATTTATAATTAAGACCTTAAGCTGCTTCTTCCGTTCCTAATGCTTCGCCAATAAATTTAAAACTTGAAAGAATTTCAGGTTTACCATTAACAATGGCAATATCATGTTCAAAATGTGCTGAAGGTTTTCCATCTGCTGTTACTATAGTCCAACCATCTTTAAGTTGCTTAATTCGTCTAGTTCCCATGTTTATCATAGGCTCTATCGCTAAAGTCATTCCTTCTTCTATTTTTTTTCCTCTTCCCCTTTTACCATAATTAGGTACTTCTGGTGCTTCGTGCATTTTTGCGCCCAAACCGTGTCCAACCAATTCTCTAACAACACCATAATTAAACGATTCGGTATAAGTTTGAATAGCACAACCTATATCTCCTATTCTATTGCCATAAACAGCGGCTTCAATACCTAAGTACAAACTTTTCTTAGTTCTTTCTAAAAGTAATTTTACCTCATCAGAAACCTCACCAACAGCAAAAGTATAGGCATGGTCTCCATAAAAACCATTTTTTAGTGAGCCACAATCTACCGAAACAATATCTCCATTTTTAAAAGGAATATCAGTTGGTAAACCATGAACAACTGCTTCATTTACAGAAGTTAATAAAGTTGAAGGACAACCATACAAACCAAGAAACCCTGGCACTGCTCCATGGTCTCTAATAAACTCTTCAGCTAACTTATCTAGGTGTTTTGGTGTAACACCCTCTTTAATTTCGGGAGCTAACATGCCAAGTGTTTTTGAAACTATTAAGGCACTTTCGCGAATTAACTCAATTTGCTCAGGTGTTTTTAAAACAGGTTTACTCATGAAATTAAGGTTTATCAAACTTTTTAAGTTCTAAATTTTCTCCATCAAAAACGGCAAAGGTAAAATCCTGAATCCAATCGCCTAAGTTGATGTATTTTGAATTTTGGCCAACTTTTAAGTCAAGTGGCAAATGCCTATGGCCAAATATGAAATAATCGTGATGTTTTGTTTCTAATTTACGTTCGCAATATTGAGCCAACCACTCATTTTCTTGCCCTAAGAATTGCTTATCGTAACCACCTGTAGATATTCTGCTTTTTTTGCTCCAATAATTTGCCAAACCAATACCCAAATTTGGATGAATCCATCCAAATAACCATTGACATGCAGAATTTGCAAAAACCCTTTTTAACAGTTTGTACTTGGTGTCGCCTGGTCCTAATCCATCGCCATGACCTATAAAGAAATGCTTGCCATCTATTTCTCTCTCAATTGGTTCTCTATACATTTTTACGCCAATTTCTTTGGGTAAATAATCAAAAGCCCACATATCATGGTTTCCAATAAAAAAATGAATAGGAATGCCTTTATCAGCTATTTGAGCTAGTTTTCCTAAAAGTCTAACATAGCCTTTGGGTGCAACATGCTTATATTCAAACCAAAAATCGAAAATATCTCCGACCAAATAAAGCTCTCCCAACTCAGGTTCAATAGAATCTAACCATTTAATAAAATGCTTTTCTCGTTTTAAACTACTTTGCTTGTTAGGTGCTCCTAAATGCAAATCTGATGCGAAAAAAATTTTCTTGTTTAAGGTCAAAAAAGATAATTATTGGTTGTCTTCGATATTCCACTCTCCGAAAGCGGTTCCGGTTTCTCTAATTTTTATTGAATATAACGAAACTCCTGAAGGTAAGTTGTTCATTAATCTTTCAGCAAAATCAGATAGCATGTTTTCTACAGTTGGCTGGTAGGGTAAAAAAACAATCTTATTTCCAAAACCATATTTGGTTGGGTCAAAATTTCCGTGTGCCGAATTTTTATTCACCACCAAAGCATGGTCTAATTGATTTACAATTTGGGTATTTACAATTTTTTTAATGTCGCCAAAATCAATTACCATCCCATACTTAGGGTTAGATTGATCATTAATTGGTTTACCTTTTACAGTAATATCCATAGTATAAGAATGTCCATGAATATTGGCACAATCACCATCATAGTTCGGTAAGGCCGAAGCCATTTCAAAGGTAAATTGTTTAGTTACTCTAACAGTTTTCATCTTCTTACTTTAGGGAATTTCATTTTGTATGATGCTTTAACCATACCCTTAGTAATTAAGTTTAATTTTTTGGTAAGCATTTTCCTTTTTAAGCCTGAAATCTTATCAATAAATAAAACGCCTTCAACATGATCAAATTCATGTTGGATTATTCTTGCTGCAATGCCATCATAAACCTCATCATGAGGTTTAAAATCTCTATCTAAATATTTTATTCTGATCCTTTCGTTTCTGTCAACATCAAAACGCAATTCAGGAAAACTCAAGCAACCTTCATTAAAAGCCCACTCATCTCCATCTTCTTCAACAATTTCAGGGTTAATAAATACCTTTTTAAAATTTGCCAAATGCTCGTAACCTTCGTCTTCAGAAAAAGGAGATGCATCAACAATAAATAACTTAACAGCTTTTCCTACTTGTTGGGCAGCTAAACCCACACCGTTTGAGTCATACATGGTTTCAAACATGTCGTCAATAATTTTTTGCAAATCAGGATATTGAGGTGTTAACTCCTCTCCTACTTCTCTTAAAACTGCATTACCATAGGCATAAACAGGTAAAACCATATCAAAAAATTTTTGCAAAAATACAAATAGAAAAAGGAATATTAGAGACTTTCATTAACAACCATAATGCTTTTATTTGCAATTAAAATACTGGGCATGCCAAGTACTTCAGAAGAAAACTATTTAAAAGCCATTTTTAAGATTACAAATCAAAAGAAAGCTGCATCTACCAATGATATAGCTGAAATTTTAATGGCAAAAGCTTCATCTGTTACAGACATGGTTAAAAAACTATCTAACAAAGGTTTAATTAATTACAAAAAGTATTATGGTGTTACCCTTACAGAAAAGGGAAAGTCATCTGCTATTTTAATAATTAGAAAGCATAGACTTTGGGAAACTTTTTTACATGATAAACTAAATTTTACTTGGGATGAAGTTCACCAAATGGCCGAAGAGCTTGAGCATGTAAGTTCAAATGAATTGGTAAACCGCCTCGAAAATTTTTTAGGATTCCCCAAACACGACCCGCATGGTGACCCTATTCCTGATAAAAATGGAAACCTTACTCCCTTAAATAATCTTTTTATTAGTGATTTAAAGCTTGGAAATAAAGCTATTGTTACTGGAATTAAAGATTCATCATCAGAATTTTTAAAGTATCTTGAAAAAACAAAACTTGTGCTTGGGGCAAAAGTTGAGGTAGTTGATAAAATAGGTTTTGATAATTCTGTTTCCATTAAAATAAATGATAAAAAAACCTTGAATATTTCTTATCATATTAGCAGTAACATTTACATAAAATCAATTTAATTGATGAACCAGAAAGTTGAAATAAAAAACCGAAAAGCCAAATTTGAGTTTGAGTTTATTGATGAATATACTGCAGGGATTAAACTTACCGGAACTGAAATAAAATCTTTAAGAAACCACAAAGCAAGTATTGGCGAAGCTTATTGCTATGTAATTAATACCGAAGCTTACATAAAAAACATGTTTATTGCTGAATACGAGCAAGGTGGTTACACCAACCACGAGCCTCGCAGAGAGCGCAAGCTATTGCTAAACAAGCATGAAATTGAAAAGATTGAAAAGAAACTGAAAGACAAGGGAATTACCATTGTGCCTACAAAACTTTATATAAATGAAAAAGGCATTGCTAAATTGAGAATTGCCGTAGCAAGAGGTAAAAAGATTTATGATAAACGCGACTCAATAAAAGACAAAGACATAAAGCGAGATATGGATAGGGCTTTAAAATAAAAAGCCCCTCTAAAAAATAGAAGGGCTTTTTAAAATATTTATTTGTTTTATTCTATTACTCTTGAGTTGCAGTAAATGAACCTGAAGTTGTAGAACTGTTTGTTGAAGTATTATTATAGGAAGCACTTCCACTTGGGTTTGTAGTTGTAACTGTAGTTCCTGAATAACTGCTTGATAAGTCAACAATAATTTCTTTATTAGCCAATTTAGTTAACAACCAGGTATCTTCTGGTACATTAGAATAAGCATAAGTAAATACTTCTGTATCAACATCAGTTTCGGTTGGAGAACCATCTGTATAAGTTACTGTTTGCGTTTGTGTTGTTGTTCTAGTACCGCTATTGTAAAAGAAGTAAACTCTTTCTTTCGAACCTTCTTCACCAACACCACTGTTAAAATCCCAAGAACCTGTAATACTTTCAACCATTTCATGGGAATTTGTAACAGTTCCCCAAGAATAAGTATTTACTTCTGATGCTTTCATGGTTTCGTTTTTCTCAAAAGTTCCATCTTTTTCTATAGTATACATAAAAGAAACATCTTGAAATACCATAGTATCTTTATAGGTATTGGTAACACCACTATTTGTATTGGTATAAGTACCATAAGTAGTAAGCATAGTGCCGTCAAAGGTAATATCCTCAATTTCTGTACTAGCGTTTGACGAACCACCTGATGATGAATTTGAAGATTCACCGGTAACAGTTTCATTCATTTCAGTAACTGTCCACTCACCTGCTAATCTTGCTGTTCTAGATCTTAAAGATAATCCTGGATCCTCTTCTCCTTTTTTACAAGATTGAAAAGTAGGAGCAAAAAATAAGGCTGCTAGAGCCAAAAAAGAAATTCTTTTTAATGTTTTCATAATTTTTTTTGATTTGAATGCAAATATACAATGATTCGTTTATTCAGTAAAAGAGTAATTTACCCACTAAATGAAATTACGACTTTTACCTTAGGTAATTCATCGTAGTTAAATTATTGTTTATTAAGGTTTAGTTCACCCGTCTTTATTTGAGCGCCATCTTCTGTATTCAGAGTAATATTATATTTCAATACTAATTTATCTTTTCTAAGTTCATCTATATCAAACAAATACCCATCTATTGGGTTTTCAATACTTATCGCTTCAATGTTTGAGCCTCCCACCGAAATATTTTCCTCAAAGTAATCTGGAACCAATAATAATTTAGATTTTTTAGGAATATCTCCTTCTCCTCCAGCAAAATTCCAGATACCTCTTTCCTTATAATTCCAAGTATAAGCAATGCCTCCTAAATTATTAAAGTTATCTGGATAAGTATATTGTTTTTGTATCGTATAATCACCAATACTCTCAAACTCATAGGTTATTAAAACTTGTAATGGGTCAGATGTAAAGTTTCCGTATTCCTTAATCAAATTATTATCTGAAAAAGTTTCTGTTGTATCTTGAGAGGTGAAGGTGGCTGTTTTTAATTGCCATACACCTGAAAGTCTATTCGTTCTTGAAAGTAAAGTAAAAGATGGGTCATTTTCACCCTTTTTACAACCAATTAATATTGAAATAAATAAAATATAGACTAAATATTTTTTCATGATTTACTGAAGAAATAGCTCAATGTAATAATTGCTGTATTGCTAAAATTAACTCCAAACTCATTAGAAAAATCAGAGCCAATTGTTCTTGAAACATTTGCCTGTCCTGAAATTGGAGTATCTATTATTACAGAATTGTAATCTCCACCGCGTCTTCTGTTATAAATGCCAACATTATATTCAACACCCAAAGCTAGTTTTGGCGCTATAAAATAATTAAACCCAAAGGTGGAATAAACTCCAAATAAAAAACCTCCTGGATATTGACCATCAAATTCCCGTCTTGCTGTACCAGTAGTATCTGTAGTAATTCGGGTACTTTTTTCGGTTCTTTTTCCTAGCAACCCAAAATTAAAACCTGCACCAATAAAAGGACTTAGTCTTTTACTTGCATTAAAGTGCTTTTCGAAACCAGGATTAAAATAGAAATTAAAACTTGTGGCAGTCGAATCAAAATCTAATTGGGCGTTCCCAATGCTATCTACCCTTGAAATGTTATTTCTAAAACCATCTATACCTAAACCTAATCTAAAAGCTAATTGGTCTCGCCAAAAATAACGCATGGCCAATTGATTATTTCCTGATAAATCTTGGGTTGGAGTAACATTTAAAGCATTAATAAAACCATTCATTTGCAGGGTAATACCAAAATCACCAGCCATAGTTTTGGCATTGGCAGGAAACTCTTTCTTTTGGGCAAATAAAATGGAGGAAATAAAAACTAGAGTTAGTGTAATATAATATTTCATGCAAAAAGTTTGATTCATCAACGGATGAAATTTATTAATATTATTCTTTGTTTTCTAACATTGGTACAAAAGCAAAATCTCCGGTTGTTTCTGTTTTGTATTCAGTTTCAGAAGTTTTGGTAATGTATAACATTTTTTGGGTATCGTCTCCGCCAACTGGAATTACTAAAACGCCTTCAACTTTCAATTGTTCAATTAAAGCTTCTGGAACAAAAGGAGCCCCGCAGGTTACTATAATTTTATCAAAAGGAGCATAAGAAGGTAACCCTTTATACCCATCTCCATAAAAAAAACGTGCTCTGTAACCCCATTCTGGCAAACGTGTTTTGGCTTTCTCATACAATGATTTATGCCTTTCAATTGTGTAAAGCTTTGCACCCAACTTGGCCAAAACGGCCGCTTGATAACCAGAACCAGTTCCTATTTCTAAAACCTTTTCTCCTTTTTTTATTTGTAGTAAAGAGCTCTGAAAAGCAACAGTATAAGGTTGTGAAATAGTTTGCCCTGCTCCAATTGGAAAAGCTTTATCATCATATGCAAACTCTAAAAAACTAGAATCGAAAAAATAATGTCTAGGTATTTCCATCATCACCTCTAAAACTGCTTCATTATCAATACCTTTTTCACGTAAAACTTCAATTAGTTTTTTACGCATTCCCTTAGTTCTAAAGTTATCTTTCATTCCAAATTTTACAAAAATCAAAAATAATAATTAAGCCCAGCAAAGTATTCCTCTATTTTTAACTTCTTATTGGTAATAAGTTAAAAAAGAAGGTTCAATATCCACATATTTAGAGGGTAGCTTTGTAAGCATAATAAAAATTATGATAAAAATTGGGGTTCTTGGTGCCGGACACCTTGGGAAAATTCATTTAAAACTCATTAAGGAAATAAAAGACTTTGAGTTAATTGGCTTTTTCGATCCCGATTTTGAAATATCTGAACATGCTAGAAAGAAGTTTGGAATAAATGCTTTTTACTCTGTTGATGAATTAATAGAAGCATCTGATGCAGTAGACATTGTTACCCCTACACTATCTCATTATGAATGTGCCGAAAAAGCGATAAAAAACTCGAAGCATGTTTTTATAGAAAAACCAGTTACCAATACTAAGGAAGAAGCCAAGAACCTTATCAATTTATCCCACGAAGCCAATGTAAAAGTTCAAGTTGGCCATGTTGAACGGTTTAATCCAGCTTATATTGAGGCATGTAAATTTATCAATCAACCAATGTTTATTGAGACCCACAGATTGGCTCAATTTAATTCGAGAGGAACTGATGTTCCTGTTGTTTTAGATTTAATGATTCATGACATTGATATTATTTTAAGTTTGGTAAAATCAAATATTAAAAGGATTAGTGCTAGTGGTGTAGCTGTTATTTCAGATACACCTGATATAGCAAATGCAAGAATTGAGTTTGATAATGGATGCGTTGCTAATTTAACAGCAAGCAGAATATCTCTAAAAAATATGCGTAAAAGCAGGTTTTTTCAAAAAGATGCTTACGTTTCAATGGATTTTTTAAATAAAAAAGTTGAAGTAGTAAGAATTAATGAGGTGCATGGAATTCCAGACCCATTTGCTGTTACTATTGACCCTGGAGAAGGTAAACCGCTTAAACAACTCAATTTTGAAAAGCCTGAAATTCAAGACTCTAATGCCATTAAGGTAGAGTTAGAAATGTTTGCACAATCCATATTAAAAAACACCCCTATTGCCGTAACAATTGAAGATGGATATAATGCCTTAGATATCGCACATGCTATTATGGATAAATTAAAATTATCTCCTAGCTTATTTCAAGATTAATTTTTTAATTTTTTTCTGCAATATTGCAGCCTTCTTTCCGTTTTGAAAAAACGTTTAACGAGTGTTGTTTATTGTGAGGCTATTTTCCTTTTTAGGTTTATTAATAATATTGGGTTCTTGTGAGTTATTTAATAAACCAGAAGAAATTCCTGCGTATATTTCTTTAACAACTCCAATTTTAACAACAGACCTTCAAACACAGGGTGAAAATACAAATGCAATAACTGATGCTTGGATATATATTAATGATGAACCTATTGGGGTTTTAGAATTTCCTGCCGAATTTCCTGTTTTAACGAGTGGTATAACAAACATCAAAATTTTTCCTGGAATAAAAGAAAACGGATTTGAAGCGATAAGAGAAATTTATCCGTTTTATGCTGCATTTCAAACTGATACTATTTTAGTTGAAGATTCCATAATCTCCATAAATCCTGTATTCAGGTATAAATCTTCTGCAAAGTTTGCTTGGACCGAAGATTTTGAAGGTTTAAAATCAGATTTTGATAGTACCCAATTTAGTTTGGCATCTGTAAGGCAACAAAATAACATTGTGAAAAGTGGGTTTCAATCTGGTGTAATAAATTTAAGCCCTTCAAATTATTTTGTTGAGGTTTTTTCAGGCGTAAAAATGGATTTGCCTGGCCAAGGAGCGGATGTATTTTTTGAAATTGATTTCAACTCTGATGTAGATTTTGAAGTTTATTTGGTCTCAAATAATAACGATGGTACAATTTTGAGAGATCGAATTTTATATTTAGCCCAAAGTAATGGTATTTGGAAAAAAGTTTACATCAACCTTGCCGACTTCATTTCCTTTAATACCAATGCTGAATCATTTCAAATAGGCCTTAGATGTAACATTGAAGATGCTACAGAAGAAAAAACAATTTATTTAGATAATTTAAAAGTGATTTCTGAATAATGAATAAAAGAATTCAAGCCCTTAAATATGTTTTGGCAGATTATTTTTCAGCAGCACTTGCCTGGGGACTATTTTTCATTTTCAGAAAAGTATATATAGAACCACTAAAATTTGGTGTACCTGTTGATTTAGAATTTACTGAACGCTTTTTTTATGGATTATTTATTATTCCACTTATTTGGGTTTTGGTTTATAGTTTTTTAGGGACTTATTCAGACCCATACAGAAAATCAAGATTAAAAGAACTCGGGCAAACCTTAGTAATTTCTTTTTTGGGAGTTGTAGTTGTGTTTTTTGTGCTATTGTTAGATGACCAAATCGCACACTACAAAAACTATTATTTAAGCTTTTCGGCCCTTTTTGGGTTTCACTTTCTTTTCACCTTTATTTTCAGGTTTATTCTTTCAAGTTCAACAGCTTACAGAGTTCACAATAGACTAATAGGATTTAACACAATTATTGTTGGAAGTAATGAAAAAGCTGTTGAATTATTTAGAGAATTAGAAGATCAAAAAAAATCATCTGGTTTCAGAATAATTGGGTTTGTGCACATTAATGGAAGTAGAAACCATATGTTGGAAGAGTTCACACCACATTTAGGTCATTTTGATGATATTCATGAATTAATAGAAAAACACCAAATTGAAGAAATAATATGTGCCATTGAAACTTCAGAGCACGATAAAATTGGCAAAATAGTTTCGAGTTTAGATGGTAAAAATGTTTTTCTCAAAATAATTCCAGATATGTACGACATTCTATCTGGTCAGGTAAAAATGTCATCAATTTTTGGGGCTCCATTAATTGATATTAGCAAAGAAATTATGCCAGCTTGGCAAAAAAAGTTAAAAAGGGGCATCGATATTTTCTCCGCCATATTTGCTTTAATTGTGCTTTCTCCCTTGTTACTCCTTACCGCAATAATTATAAAAATTTCTTCAGAAGGCCCTATTCTTTATTCTCATGAAAGAATTGGGTTAAATGGAAAACCTTTTAGAATTTTCAAATTCCGTTCAATGGTAAAAAATGCTGAGGTTAATGGCCCTGCATTATCTAGCAAAAGCGATAGTAGAATTACACCATTTGGTAAGTTTATGCGCCGCACAAGAATTGATGAAATTCCGAACTTTGTGAATGTAATAAAAGGTGAAATGAGTTTGGTTGGACCTCGGCCAGAAAGACAATACTTTATTGATCAAATTGTTGAAGTCGCGCCTCACTACAAACATTTGCAAAAAATAAAGCCCGGTATTACATCTTGGGGACAAGTAAAATATGGTTACGCCGAAAATGTTAAACAAATGGTTGAGCGTTTAAAATACGATATTATTTACCTAGAAAATATGTCGCTATTTGTTGATATTAAAATTTTAATTTATACGGTACTCATCGTTTTGCAAGGAAGGGGAAAATAAATATTCATTTCCTCTTTGATGAATATTAAATTTGCAAAAAAACTCACATGAAAAATATTGCTGTAATAGGCGCCGGTACAATGGGCAATGGCATTGCACATGTATTTGCTCAAAATGGATTTAATGTAAACTTAATTGATGTTTCTGAAAAAGCTTTGGAAAAAGCTTTGGCTACAATTGAAAAAAATCTTGATAGACAAGTAAAAAAAGAGCTTATTTCTGAAGAAGAAAAAGTAGCAACTTTAGCCAAAATAAAAACCATTACTTCAATTGAAAATGGGGTTTCAGACAGAGATTTAATAGTTGAAGCTGCTACTGAAAATGTAGATTTAAAACTAAAAATTTTTAAAGCGTTAGATGAAAATGCTCCAGAAAATGCAATTTTGGCATCAAACACTTCATCAATTTCAATTACTAAAATCGCAGCTGCCACCAACCGACCTGATAAAGTTATTGGTATGCACTTTATGAACCCTGTACCTGTAATGAAATTGGTAGAAATCATTAGAGGTTATGCCACTTCTGATGAAGTAACTAAATTAATTATGGATACTTCTAAAGAACTTAAAAAAGTTCCTGTTGAGGTTAATGACTACCCTGGTTTTGTAGCCAATAGAATTTTGATGCCTATGATTAACGAGGCCATTATTTCTTTACATGAGGGCGTTGCAGGTGTTGAAGAAATTGATACTGTAATGAAACTAGGAATGGCTCATCCAATGGGGCCGTTGCAGCTAGCTGACTTTATTGGTTTAGATGTTTGTTTATCTATTATGAATGTACTTTATAATGGTTTTGGAAATCCAAAATACGCTCCTTGTCCATTATTAGTTAATATGGTAACAGCAGGTAAATTTGGTATAAAATCAGGTGAAGGCTTTTACAGTTGGAATCACGGAACCAAGGATTTAATAGTAGCAGAAAATTTTAAAAAATAAAAAAAGGGGCTTCAGCCCCTTTTTTATGTCCACCCATTTTCTAGGGCCAAAACAATGTTTTCAATATCCTTATCTGAGCCAGATGGGTCATATTCCGATTTCAAATCATGTCCGAAAATTCTAGCCAAACCTTGCCAGAAAAAAGCTGTAACCATGTTTCGTAAATCTTTAACCAGTTCATAAGAAGAATTTCCTGTTTCTCTATCAATTAATTTTATTAAAATTCTGCCTTGAGTCACACTTAATTTCATTAATTCTTCTTCGTACTCTGCTCTTAAATCAATCTCAACTTGTTTGTAGAATCTCCTTTTTTCTTTTTCAGTTTCAGCTAGGTTTATACTATCTTGATACTTATTTAACAATTGTGAAGCCAGTTTTGCATAAGGATAAACCTTGTGTACATTATACTTCAACCGGTCATATTTGGCTTTTTCTTTGGTAGATTTAAAATATCTTGGGGTATAAACATCAACTAAATTTAAATGAACCATTGGAATGGTATCACCTTCATTAACAGTAGCTGTTACCCACCTTTCTCCCTCTAACAAAGGATTTTGGGCTTGGGTGTAAAAGCCAAGAATAATAAAAATGAAAGATATGAAGTAGTTTTTTTTCACATCGTTAAATTGGCAATTAATATACCAAAAATATTAATTGGTTCTTCTAAGTTTCCAATTTGATTTTTGCTCAAATGCAGAAGTTACTGAGGAAGTAGGTTTTGAATCGTTACCTCCAAAAACTTTAGTTGCCATTATAGCACCAATTTCATTAGACAATTCATCATGAACATCTAAATATTCTGGTTTGAAAAAATTGGGAACAAAATGGGTATCAAAATTACCTGATTTAAACGCTTCATGCTGAATAGCGAACTTGCAAAATTCTAAAGTAGTTTTTACTCCTGTTATTTGATATTCGTCAATTGCTCTTACCATTCTTTCAATTGCCTCTTCCCTATCTTTTCCATAGGTAATCATTTTGGCAATCATAGGATCATAATAAATTGGAATATCCATGCCTTGCTCAAATCCATCATCAACCCTTACGCCAGGTCCTTTTGGTGGATGATAGGTTTCTAATTTTCCTGTATCAGGTAAAAAATTATTTTTTGGATCTTCAGCATAAACCCTTATTTCAAGAGCATGCCCATTAATTTTAAGGTCTTCTTGAGAGTAACCTAATTTTTCTCCTCTAGCAACTTTTATTTGTTCTTTAACCAAGTCTAAACCTGTAATCAATTCAGAAACAGGATGTTCAACTTGTAGTCTTGTATTCATCTCAAGAAAGTAAAAGTTATGATCTGCATCGAACAAAAACTCTACGGTCCCTGCTCCTACATAATCACAAGCTTTTGCAACATTTACCGCTGCTTCGCCCATTTGCTTGCGCAACTCTGGCGTTAAAACAGATGAAGGTGCTTCTTCAATTACTTTTTGGTGACGCCTTTGAATGGAACATTCTCTTTCAAAAAGATAAACTACATTTCCATGCTTATCGGCTAAAATCTGAATTTCGATATGACGAGGTTTGTTAGCATATTTTTCAATAAAAACAGCTCCATTCCCAAAGGCTGATATTGCTTCGCTAACAGCTCTGTTTAATTGCTCTTCAACATCTTCAACCCTATCAATAATACGCATCCCTTTTCCACCGCCGCCAGCAGAAGCTTTAACTAAAACTGGAAAACCAATTTCGATAGCTACTTTTTTTGCTTCGTCAATATCTGTTACAGAATGATCAATACCTGGAACTAGGGGAACATTAAATCCTTTTACAGCATTTTTAGCAGAAAGCTTATCTCCCATCAATTCCATTGCCGCAGCACTTGGCCCAATAAAGGTGATACCAGCATTTTCTACAGCACGGGCAAAATCAGCATTTTCAGATAGAAAACCATAACCCGGATGAATTCCATCAACTTCCAATTTTTTTGCTACATCAATAATCTTATCACCTCTAAGGTACGACTCTTTACTAGCAGGGGGTCCAATACAAACCGCTTCATCAGCAAACCTTACAAATAAAGCGTCCCTATCTGCTTCAGAGAAAACTGCAACTGTTTTTACTCCCATTTCTCTGCATGAGCGCATAATTCTCAATGCAATTTCTCCCCTATTGGCAACAAGTACTTTTTTCATTTTGAAAATTTAAGCTAAAACTTTTTTTACTGCATCAGCAGCTTCTTGAAGTAAAATGGCTGAATGTACTTTTAATCCTGAATCGTCAATTATTTTTTTAGCTTCTTCAGCATTTGTTCCTTGTAATCTTACAATAATTGGAACCGGAATGTCACCAATGCTCTTGTAAGCATCAACAACACCTTGAGCAACTCTATCGCAACGAACAATACCGCCAAATATGTTAACCAAAATTGCTTTTACATTAGAATCGCTTAAAATAATTCTAAAAGCTCTTTCAACACGCTCAGCATTTGCCGTTCCTCCTACATCTAAAAAGTTAGCAGGATCTCCGCCAGATAATTTAATGATATCCATTGTTGCCATAGCTAAACCTGCTCCATTAACCATACAACCAACATTTCCATCAAGTTTAACATAGTTTAAAGAATATTCAGCTGCTTCAACTTCAGTTGGATCTTCTTCAGTTATATCCCTCATTTCTGCTAAATCAGGATGTCTGAATAATGCATTATCATCTAAAGAGACTTTTGCATCAACAGCAATTATTTTATCATCTGAAGTTTTTAAAACAGGATTGATTTCAAAAAGAGAAGCATCATTTACTTCGTAGGCTTTGTAAAGTGCAAATACAAATTTTACCATTTGTTTAAATGCTTGGCCTGATAAACCAAGATTAAAAGCAATTCTTCTTGCTTGAAAACCTTGAACTCCAACTTTAGGGTCAATTTCCTCAGTATAAATTAAATGTGGCGTTTTTTCTGCTACAGATTCAATATCCATTCCACCTTCAGTAGAATACATAAACATATTTTTACCTGAGTTTCTATTTAGTAAAACACTCATGTAATATTCTTCTGGTTCGTTTTTACCTGGATAATAGACATCTTGGCCAACAAGAACTTTGTGTACTTTTTTTCCTTCTTTAGAAGTTTGAGGGGTAATTAAATTCATGCCGATGATTGAATCTGCAATTGATCTCACCTCATCTAGGTTTTTAGCCAATTTTACGCCACCACCTTTTCCTCTTCCACCTGCGTGTATTTGGGCTTTAATTACCCACCAAGTAGTGCCGGTTTCTTCGGTTAATTTTTTAGCTAGTTCAACAGCTTCATTACCATTATTGGCTACATATCCTTCTTGAATAGCAACTCCCGACTTTTTTAAGATACCTTTTGCTTGAAACTCGTGTAAATTCATTAGAGATTTATTTTTTCTTGAAGGCCAAAAATAGGATAATCAGTGTATTTTTTCCCTTAAAACTGGTTTTGTTTTTGGCAATTTATCAAGGTTTTGATTTATTTATTTGTTTTGTCTCATGATAGAAGCTCAACAACTCATAAAATCTTACGGAAGTTTAAAGGTTTTAAAAGGAGTTAGTCTAAATATTAAACAAGGTGAAGTAATTTCTATCGTTGGTGCATCAGGTGCCGGAAAATCTACACTCTTGCACATTCTTGGAACTTTAGACAATCCAGATTCTGGTAAATTAATTATTAATAATACTGATGTTTTTTCCCTAAAGTCAAAAGCTATTTCTGCTTTTAGGAACAAAGAAATTGGTTTTATTTTTCAATTTCATCATTTATTACCTGAGTTTACTGCTGTTGAAAACATAATTATTCCTGGAATGATTTCTGGAAATAAAAAATCTGATTTGGAAATAAAAGCGCATGAATATTTGGAGATTTTAGGTTTGTCACACCGAAGAAATCATAAACCATCTGAATTAAGTGGCGGAGAGCAACAAAGGGTTGCTGTTTGCAGGGCTTTAATTAATTCTCCTTCGGTAATTTTTGCTGACGAACCTTCTGGAAATCTAGATTCTGCATCTTCAAAAGAGCTACATCAACTTTTTTTTGATTTGAGAGATCAATTCAATCAAACATTTGTTATTGTTACTCATAATAAAGAATTGGCTAATATGGCTGATAGAAAATTGTTGATAAAGGATGGATTGATAAATTAAATGGTGAATTAGTTAGTTTTTTTAATTGCTCAAAAAAAGCCCCGCTATAGCAGGGCTTTTTGTTTTATTAAAGTAGACTAAAAATTACTTATTCAAAATCACTTTTTGATTGAATACCGTATTTCCATTGACGATATTTACAAAATAAACTCCATTAGCAAAAGCCTCTAAGTTTATTTTTTTGTCCATAAAGCCCTGAAATCCGATTACTTGAATAGATTCTACCAATTCGCCTTGCATTGAGGTAATTTTAATTGTTACTAGATCATTTCCATAAAATAATGGATTGTAATAATTGATTCTAAACTCGCCTTGTGTAGGATTTGGAATAATAAAAAAAGTATTAACATCTTGATTCAGCTCATTCACGGAGATAGCATTGATATTTTCACATTGTGTGGTGTCTTTGCAATTGAATAAGGTTAAAATTACCGCAAAATTTCCGTTTTTTGTTGCTGTAAAAGATTGGTTCGTTTCTCCTGATATAGGCAGATAATTATTGTCACAATCTAACCATTGATAGGAATCAGACGCAGCAGCCGTTAACGTATTTGCGATTTTTGAAATACTTAGGTCTATATTATTGATTGTTAGATTTAAGGTAATAACTGAATCACAACCATTCAAATTGGTTAAAGTATCAGTATAAACACCTGTTTGAGTATAGGTTATTCCATTTGTTGGCCAAGTAAAATCGCTACAAACATCAATCGTTTCTGAGCCAGTATTTGAATTATTAATGGTTAAATCTAAGGTCATCAAGCTATCACAACCTACCGCATTTGGAATCGTATCGTAATACATTCCTGAAGTTGTGTAGGTCATTCCTTGCCAAAAGAAACTTCCACAAACATCTTCGGTTTGAGTGCTTGAAGTTGGATTTCTGATGGTTAAGTTTAAAGTCATTAAACTATCACAACCTACCGCATTTGGAATGGTATCGTAATACATTCCTGATGTTGTGTAGGTCATTCCTTGCCAGATGAAACTTCCACAAACATCTTCGGTTTGAGTGCTTGAAGTTGCATTTCTGATGGTTAAGTTTAAAGTCATTAAACTATCACAACCTACTGCATTTGGAATCGTGTCGAAATACATTCCTGATGTTGTGTAGGTCATTCCTTGCCAGATGAAACTTCCACAAACATCTTCGGTTTGAGTGCTTGAAGTTGCATTTCTGATGGTCAAATCTAAGGTCATTAAACTATCACAGCCTGCCGCATTTGGAATCGTATCGTAATACATTCCTGACGTTGCGTAAGTCATACCTTGCCAAAAGAAACTTCCACAAACATCTTCGGTTTGAGTGCTTGAAGTTGCATTGCGGATGATTAAGTTTAAAGTCATCAAACTATCACAACCAACAGCATTTGGAATGGTATCAAAATAAACTCCACTTTGGTTAAAGGTCATGCCTTGCCATGCATAACTATCACAAACATCTGCTGTAAAACTTTCTGATGAAGCATTGCGGATGGTCAAGTTTAAAGTCATTAAACTATCACAACCTACTGCATTTGGAATGGTATCATAATAAACTCCACTTTGGGTAAAGGTCATGCCTTGCCATGTATAGCTATCACAAACATCTGCGGTAAAGCTTTCTGATGATACATTGCGGATGGTCAAGTTTAAAGTCATTAAACTATCGCAACCTGCTGCATTTGGAATGGTATCATAATAAACTCCACTTTGGGTAAAGGTCATGCCTTGCCATGCATAGCTATCACAAACATCTGCTGTAAAGCTTTCTGATGAAACATTGCGGATGGTCAAGTTTAAAGTCATTAAACTATCACAACCTACCGCATTTGGAATGGTATCATAATAAACTCCACTTTGGGTAAAGGTCATGCCTTGCCATGTATAGCTATCACAAATATCTGCTGTAAAGCTTTCTGATGAAGCATTACGGATGGTCAAGTTTAAAGTCATCAAGCTATCGCAACCTGCTGCATTTGGAATGGTATCATAATAAACT
>Ga0222664_1000536_pt1 | contig 20740 bp, 14 predicted proteins | sample AntAcemetagen604_FD_181147 | JGI IMG/M metagenome (GOLD analysis project Ga0222664, IMG submission 181147) | Saline water microbial communities from Ace Lake, Antarctica - #604 | ecosystem: Environmental > Aquatic > Non-marine Saline and Alkaline > Saline | place: Antarctica: Ace Lake...
GAAGTTGAGGGGTATGAATACGATGATAGTTGTGATTTTTGTGTAGAAAATGCAGAAACGGTTATAAAAACAAGAGAAAACTCAACAAACGAAATAAATAGGTTAAATACCCATTTAAATAAATTAATTAATCAATTAGACGATATTAACGCTGATATTAGTGATGTAAAATCTGCTGAGGAGAAATGGAGTGGATATTTAGATTTAAAAAACTCTATTTATGAAAAAGAACGTAAAATCCAACAAAATAAAGAGTTTATACTAACACAAACTAACAATATACAGCGAATTGATGAAAAAATCAAGGAAAATAAGAAAAATATCGAAGAATATTACAAATTTGAAACAGATATTGAGAAAAACAAAGTAATTAAGTTAGAGATAGCTGATTATAAGGATGATTTATCTAATATAAAACAATCATTAGCCGATTATAATAAAGATGTTTTAGAGTTAAATGGTAAAATTTCTACATTAAAAAATGATAAACAATATATTTTATCACAAATAGATAAAATTAAAAAGTTAGAAGAGGATCAAAAGGCATTAGAACTTTATATTGAGGCTGTAAAGAGAGATGGTGTTCCATATGAGTTAATTAAACAGTCCATACCATCAATTGAAGGGGAAATTAACAATATATTATCACAAATTGTTGAATTTTCAATGGAATTAGAGATGGATGGTAAAAATATAAATGCATATATTAATTATGATGACCAACGATGGGCATTGGAATTATGTAGTGGAATGGAGAGGTTCATTTCAGGTCTTGCAATTAGAGTGGCGTTAATTAACATTTGTAATTTACCACATCCTACATTCTTAATTATTGATGAAGGGTTAGGTTCATTAGACAGTGAAAACTTACAATCAGTATTTATGTTATTTAACTATTTAAAGACTCAATTTGAATTTGTTGTATTAATATCCCATTTGGATACTTCAAGGGACTTTGCTGACCAATTAATTGAGATTAGGAAAGAAAAAGGATTCTCTAAAGTCAACGTTTAACCTTTAACACCTTTTCGTTTGATCGGGAAGGTGTTATTTTATTTTTTATAATAGTTTCTACCAAACCGGATATCTTAAATCCCCGTTTTTTACAATATTCTTTTAATTCTCTGTGCAATTCTTTGTTTATTTGTAATGTTGTATATCTCTTTTCCATTCTACTTATTTATTTTAACATTAACCCATCAAATTTCAATTCTACGGTGTTCAATAGGGTAAGGTGTAAACATACTTCTCTATTTTAATTCACTTCGTTACAATCAAAATTTGAATAACTATACAATTCTATAAAATTCTATATTAATATATATACATTTTTCATTTTTTGAGTATTTATATACGAATACACTTAAAATAATAATATTTTGCCTATAATAAAATCATTCTCACCGAGATTAAATTTAGAATCGTATAAAACGTTTATAACGGATACCGATCCAAAATCTTTTTATTTTAAAGTAGATGAGTTTAAAGATGTATTCACTGGCGGAAAGAACGGATTTTTAATTGAAGGTACTAAATTTTTAAAGGAATCCACAGAACTTCAAATTGAAATTTTAGATGTTAATGGAACTCCTGTTTATCACGAACCAGGGGATGGTGTTCCTGAATATTATGAAGGGCTATCTAAAGTAGTTTCTGTTCATATTTACGGAGATACACCAATCGGTGAAGCAACTATTCGTATTTTTGGTGAATTAAAAACTTATGTAGATGAATCTGGTGATACTGTAGAAGTACCTGATGAATGGAAGGGAATATATAATATTAAATGGGAAAAAACATTTAAAATAAACAGAAATTTAGCTAATGAAGATAAAGTTAGATTTTATAGAAGACCAGAAATTGATATTACTGAATTAAGTGGTTCGTTATTTAATCGGAGATTTGAAACAAGTATAGATTCAGGCTCAATACGAGGTATTCCAGTTCAACCTGAAGAGGGTACTACGTTAAATAAGTTTCCTGGTTCTGTATTTTATAAATTAAGAAAGACAGATGGTATATTTCCAACTCCAATCTCACCTAGAAATACATCTATTACAGTAAGTGGTGTTGGAATTAATAACCAACCAGTTGATAGTTTCATCAATGATAAAGAATTAATTATAAGACAACCGTATGTCATAAATGGTAAAGTTGCTTCATTTGATGCTACAAATTATGAATTAGCATATGAAACAGTTGAAGTAACAAATGAATCTTCAGTTCTCGCCTCATTCGCTCAATTTGATATGCAACAATTACGAACATTCGTTGGTGATGTTGCTAGGGTTAAAATATTATCCAAACCAGCACTATCCATTTCTGACTACGAATTAATTGAGGATATGTTACTTGAGTCCAAAGAATATTTACAAGTAGTAGAAAGTGGCTCCATAGTACCTATTGGATTATTCACACAAGATTGGCAAAATTATTGGAGTACTACTGGGAATTATACAGTTACCCAAACAAATGAAAATGTATTAGGCGGTTTAAAAATTGAGGGTGGATTAAGTGAAACCGTACCACAAAAAATATCATTAGATAAAAAAGTACGTTTATTTGAAAATGGTGAGTATACACTTGAGTTTGATATGAAATTTACAGGTGACATTACTCCAAAGGAATTAGTATATGTTTATTTAGAAACAGACCGAGATTCAGGGAGCACTGTAAAAACTGATATAGTAAAGTTCAAACCTACAAGTATACTAAAAAATGTTCAAACTATTGCTAGAAATGTAAAAATTAAAGAAACGGGTGAATATACATTAATATTTGAAATAGCAGGAGAGAGATGGGATTTTGGTAAAGTTTCTTTTAAATCTTCACAAGAAACTTCATTTTCTCCTGACGATATCTCATTTACGGTTCCAATTAGACGAGAATTAGAAATTGAAACGTTTGATTTTAAATTTGAGTTTTACGATATCAATAATAATTATATTCCCGTTAATATATTCAAAACCCAAACATTCAGCGCGGGTAATGTTCAATCTATTGATAAGAGTTTACAAATAAACTTTAACCCAAATCCATTCTTTGCATTTGATGCTGAAGATTTACCAACACCTGAAAACCAATTAAAGACAATCACTATTTTAAAAAATAAAATATTTGGTGATTTGTTAATAAATAGAGAAGTATATGATATTACTGGAAGTATAATACCAGAAGGAAAATATACTGGATCTTCGTTTGATTACCCCGGAGAGTTAATAGAACAAACAAATACAAGTAATAGAGAAGTATACACATTACCCATTGCAAATTTCACTGGCTCTTATCACGAAAACCCAATCACAGATTATAGAAATATTGTAGGTAGTATTGTGTATTCCGTTCAAGAAGATCCAACACAAACTGATTTTCCTGTGGAATCTGTATTCACTATATATCGACAAGATGTTGGAGATTCGGCGAAACAATTAAAAGTAAGTGCAGATAAAAATCAATTTACATATAAAAGAACTGATTTACGACCTTATCCAGCAAATCAAACAATTCAAATAGAATTAACAAAAGAAAATTTACCTGTAGGTAATGAAACTACAAGTTCTACAGATCCATCGGGAAGAGAGTTTACTGCGGTCAGTCCACCTACACCAACTGAAACTTATATATTAACTGCGGGAACTGGTAATAATACATATCAAGCATTAGATGGAACTACAAGATATACATTCTCTGTGAATGATGTTAGGGGTATTCCATATACGGATTCAGTGAAAATTGATCCAGTAATTATAGATGATGCGGTAAATGTAAAATTAACAAAAGAAACTCATACATTTAATTCTAAATCTACTGGTGTTTTGATAGATAATGTTGTAGATGGAAATGTAAATTTATCTGTCACAGTAAGTGATGATAGTATCCAATATAATACTTCACCTACACAACTTCCAAATAGTTGGGAAATAACAGGTTATACATTAATAAATGGAAACGGTGGAGGTGCTTCATCTACATTATTACCAATACCTCCAAATCAAAGTGGTACTACTGCAACCGTTGGGCTTTCATCATTTCCTGCTTCACAGACAGAAGCTGTTATTAATTTGGAAATAACTTATAAAGATGGGGCTGGTAAAATAGAAGTTGTTAATAGAAGTATAAACTATTCCAAGGCAAAGATCGCCGCACCTATATTAACACCATTCATTTCACCAAGAAATCAAACAGTAAATTCATTTTCAACTGGAATACAAAAACCATCAAGTAACTTATCTATTGTAGAAGTGAGGGTACAGGAAATATACGAAGGTTCTTCACAATTTGCTACAATTAGTAATATAAATTTAGTTTCTTCTTCAATTTCACCAGTTTCAATTTCAGGTGAAGGTACGGATACTGTGTTAATTAATTTAACAGGCAGTGTCATTGATGGAGGAGTTGATTTTTCCAAAATAGATCTGGATATTCAGGTTCAAGATACTGAAAATGTTGTAAGAAATATTACAGATAATTTATCATTATCAAAAACAAAAGATGCAAAACCTTTAATAGCATTACGTGCAGATCCATCCACTCAGAGTGTTAGAGCAAATGATAATTTTTCAGATGTTGATACACCAAGAGAAATAGAAATTAAAGTAACTGAAGGTGGAAGTTTATATTCATCTATTCCATTTGCTTCAACATTACAACCAAATCAATTTAAAGTAAATACAAATGTAGAAGGTGGTACATTAGTAACTGATACAATTATTCAACCAGATACACCATCTACTAATTTAGGAATAACAGGATCTGCATTAGTAAATTATATGAACTCTGAAGGTGTAGAGTTTACTAATGAATCAGTAATATTCAATGTTAGTGTTTCTAAAGAAGCGAAACCTACAACTATATATTATGGAGAGCCAATTTCACAGACAGTTGAATCAAATTCAAACTTAACAAGTGTAAATACTCCAAATCCAATTACAGTATTTGTAAATGAAGGTGGTGCTAATTATACAGGTGTTTCTTTTGGTACTACATTAACATCAAATACGTTTAAAATATTATCTTCATCTGGTACAGTTGGTGGCGCCACTACTAATACAACGGTTCAACCTACTACACCTACTATTGTAACAGGAAAACAAGTAAATGGGAATATTTCTATTCAATGGATGAATTCAATTGGTGAAACTGATACAGGTGGGATTGAGTTTTCTGTTTCAGCCGCTACCGCTGGGGTTCCATCTGTTACAGCTCAATTATCGTCATATTCACAAACTGTTAACCAATCAAATACTAGTGTAATTGAATCTCCACAGTCATTTACTGTAACTGTAAAGGAAGGTGAAACAACATACACAATTGGTACTGGTAATAGTCAATTTCAAATAGGCTCGATTACAGGTGCTTCCGTAGTAGGTGATACAATTTATCCTGCAGATGTAGGGGCAAGTGGTATTACGTTAACTATACCGATAACATACAAAGATTCTGAAGGTAATTCTAATTCTACAAGTTTAATACACACTATTAAAGTTTCAACAGATGGCGGTGATGGTGCAGACGGGTCGGATGGGGTAACTGTAAATATTGTACCTGCAACTTCACAGGTTGTTTACGATCCTATTGATGAAACATATTCAACACCATCTATATTTTCCTTAAAAGTATTTGATAAAAGTGGTACTTTTATATACCAATCAACTTTAGCTGATAATAGAAGATTTAGAATTGTAAATATTACAAATGGAACTAATAATAATAATGGAAGTGTAACACCATCTACACCAACAGGGTTTTCACCAATAACAATATCATTTGATGTAGAATATAAAACAACAGATGGAACGACTGTAACTATAAGTGGATTAGAACATATCTTATACATCGTATTAGATGGGAATACCGGCCCTGGTGTGGTATTTACAGGTGAATATGATAATGCAAGAACATATCAATTCACAACAGGAGCAGGTGCTAGAAGAGATGCAGTTTTATATAATGAAAGATATTATGCTACATTACAACAAACGCAAGGTAATTTACCAACTAATACTACTTATTGGCAGGATTTAGGTACGGAAGATTTCTTTGTTGCTGCTAAAATAGCTATATTCGATGAATCGTTTGTACGAAATACTATTAATATTGGGAATAATGCAACAACCGCTCCGGCGACTGCTAATATTACATTATACGGTGGAGATCCAATATCAGGATCAAATGGAGTTTCAGGGCCATTTTTCTCATTAGGACAAGATCCGGTTCAAGGTATCTATGGAAATGAAGGGATATTCATTGGGAAGGTAGATACTGATTATAAAATGTCTCTTGCTGGAGCATCAGGTTCATTACTATGGACAGGTCAAAACTTAGAAATCTCAGGTAGTATAATAGCAACAGATGGTGAATTAGGTAACTTAACAGTAGTAAATAACATCTCACTCCCAACGAAATCAACACCTTCAGTGGTGATCGGCCCCGATGCAAATTTTGGTATTCCTGATTTTCCACAGGGAACTCCTACAACAAATACAATAATTACTACAGTTCATGAAGTTAATAGCGGAACGGCTGGTTCTACATATTCAACTGAAACAACTTCTATTGATTTAAGTGCATACCAAAATAGTATCATTATAGTAAAAATTAATTCAGTAACAGTAACATCTGGAACTACTAATACGGCACAAGGATGGACATTTTCAATAGATGATACTGAGTTTGCTACTTCAGGAGAACCAACAAACATTAGTCACGGTGTAATAAGTTTCATACCTATACAAAACAATTATACATTAAAATTTGGTATTTCGCATGGCGATCCAAGTGTAGTGGGTGCAACTGCTGCAGATTTTTCATATACAGTGCAGCAAGTAGAACAGCACGTATTATTAAATCAAAACGGATTGTTTGTAAAATTAGGTACTGGTGAATTACTATCATTGGCAAGTGTATTAGGTGGTTCTACAGGTGGCACAGGAACCTCCATTCCAAATAACTCTACAATAACGATATCAGCAGGCACTAATTTATCAGACGGTGGTAATTTTTCATTAAACCAATCATCTAACCAAACGATTACACTTAATATTGATTCAACTAAATCGACAAATTGGGATAGTGGATATAATCACGTATCTACAACAAATAATCCTCATTCAGTAACTACTACTCAAATAGGTGCCGTACCTACTGGAAGAATATTGACTATTAATGGGGTCGGATATGATTTAAGTGCTAATCGGTCTTGGTCAGTAAGTAGTGGAGTTACATCAATTGGAACAGGAACGGGGTTGACAGGCGGTACAATAACTACTTCAGGTACAATTTCATTAACAGGACAAGCATTAACACTTCATAATTTTAATTCAAATGGTATATTAACTCGAACATCATCTAATGCATTCTCAGCAAGAACAATTATAGGTGAAGCGGGCGTAACAGTTAGTAATGGAAATGGTGTAAGTGGTAATCCATCTATTGCTATTGGTCAATCTGTTGGCACCACTGATAGTCCTACTTTTTCTATACCTACTGTCACAAAACTGGATATTGTCCCGGCTGAAGGAAATGGTATAAGGTTGTGGTCAAATGAATCATATAAAATTAGTATGGGAACAGGTACTGATTATAAATATGGTCCTGTAACTGATTATAGTATTAAAAATTCAATGGATGGTACTGTAGGTCGTGGGTGGACATGGGGGAAAGCCGGATTAGTTCCAGTTGCGGCAATTGGGACTAATGGAGTAATACAAACAACAGGAAATAATATTGCTCCAAATCATATATCACCATCAGATAAACGTGTTAAAACCATACATAAAGAAGGTAGCGGATTAAAATTATTAGAAAATGTAAAATTATATAACTTTACAAAACGAGGAAGTGAATATAAAGAATGGGGTATTATTGCACAAGAATTAGAACAAAATGATCCTGATTTAGTAAGTTCAATTAAAGATGAAGAATTTGGTGAAATACTAACAGTATCAGGATTATCCCTTGCAGGTGTAGCGGCAGTAAGTGTAAATGAATTACATATGAAGTTGAAAGAAGAACAAGAAAAAGTTAAACAACTTGAAGAAAGAATCAAAAAATTAGAAGAAAGGATTAAATAATGGCTTTAAGTTCTACCCCAACACGTTTAGAAATTTATAATCAATTTGGATCAAGTACTAAATCTGCACGTATTAATGCAACTCAAAAAGGATTACGGGATATATATGATGCAGCTACATTTTCTACAGGGAATCAATATACACGTTTGTTTTTTGCAAATACAGATAGTCCATCTATCCCAGTTAATTGGGCAAGTAATGTAGTTCCATTAAATAATTCTATATCATTTGATATTATAGTAAGTCAATGGGGAAACTTTCCGGTTGGATTTGGTGCAAAAATGGTTATAATTGTGCAACGAAGAGTAGGAAGTAGTGGTGGTTTTACAACAATTGAAACAATAGATACTATTACAAATAATAATAACAGACCTCATACATCAACCGGTTTACAACCAGGAACCAATTATCAATTTCAATTACTTTATTATAATGGATTCAATAGAGAAACAGGAGATCATTTAGTTTCTACTACATATGGAATAAATACTACAGGATTGCAATCAATATTTCTCACATATCACGCCAGTACTGCATCAACCGCATGTAGTGCATGGGCAGATCCAAATAATTATGTACAATATTGGTACTCACCAAATGGTACATTTAGTGATGCTGATTTTCTTTATACAACAAATGCTGAAACAAATCCTGCACCTAATGGTTATTATGCTCGTGGTACGGAAGGTAATTTCTTATCAGCTGATTTTTACAGACAAGTTAGTGGGGGTAGTGGAGAATTATTATCTGGACAAAGTAGTTGTTAAAGATTACTCATACTTAGTTTTATTCCTACAATTACAATATCAGATAAAATACAACTTATTTTAAAAAAATATAAAATATAATATCAAAAAATGTATAGAAACCTATAAGTTAAGATCATTTTTAATGAAATTTCAGAACTATTTTACAATTGTAAATATTTGTAAAAGAATGTAAAATCGTTGGCGCATTAAAAAAAAATTCTATACCTCTAGTGCAGACACTACATAGTGCCACACTTAAAAGTGATTAAATGAATATTAATATATATTTTAAAAATTAAACATGATAACTTAGACACTATATAGTGTCGACACTAGCGATAAATTCCCATCTTGTCAAAAAGTTATTTAAAAACAACTTTTCTTATACTTATATTATATAATTAATATATTAATATGACTGTGAATTTAAATAATTTTAATGATCCTATCTTTATTCCAAAGAAAATTATAGAAGAATGGATTGAAATCCGCTTCCCTGAATTTATTCAAGAAATTGCTGTAACTAAGGGATTTCCAGATGATGGTCCAAATTCATCATTAACTACAACTTTAACTGGAAATAGTAATTGGTTTGCGAATGGTGGTACTGTGCATCAAATTAATAATAGCGGTGGTGTAATGACTACGGATTTATGTTAAAAATATATAATATATAATATATATAAATAACGAAATAAGTTAATATGAAAACAGATAAAATATTTGTACAGATAGCAAGTTATAGAGATCCACAATTAGTACCGACCCTTCGGAGTTTATTTGAAAATGCTAAACATCCAGAGCGGTTTAATATTGGGATTTGTTGGCAACACGATGAAACCGAATCATTAGAAGAATTTGAAGATCACCCAAATGTTACGTATTTAGATTATCATTATAGTGATAGTCAAGGTTTAGGGTGGGCAAGATCTGAAGTGTCTAAATTATGGAACAATGAGGGATTGACATTACAATTTGATTCTCACCATAGATTTCTAAAAAATTGGGATGTTATGATGTTAGATGATTACGCTCAATGCTGGGAATATTCAGATTATCCAATATTAACTACATATCTTACACCATTTCAAGTGTCGGATTGGGAAAATGAACCACAGAATATAAATCCAACACCTACATTAATGTCACAGTATGAATTTAGTAATGATAAATTACTAATGTCAATGCCGTGGTATATACAAGATTATAAAGAACGAACTTCTGTAATTAAAGCAAGAACTATAAGTGGACATTTTTACTTAGCAGATAGTGATTTTATTAATAGAGTACCTTATGATCCTGAAATTTATTTTGGTGGTTATTGTGAAGAAGCTACAATGAGTGTGAGGGCTTGGACACATGGATATGATTTTTTCAGTCCATATCGACAATATATTTGGCATGAGTATACAAGAGAAGGTAGACCTAAACATTGGGAAGATCATGGTACGGAATCCAAAACAGGAACTCTTAGTAATGAACGAGATGGATTTGCGAGGAAAAAGACTAGACAGTTATTTGGACAAGAAGATAATGAAATAGATATATCACGAAAATATGGATTAGGTAAAGTTCGTTCATTACGAGATTATGAAATATATACAGGACTTGATTTTAAAAATTGTAAAATACAAGATTATACATTAAAAGTCAAACAACCGCCAAATCCAATCGAAACTGAAGATGATAAAGAGATTGATGTCAAGGTTTTTTGGGATGTTGATCATTTTAAGGAAAGGGTAAAAGATAATAGTTATAAATTCATAACATTTGGTGTTATTGATAAGGATGAGAAAGAAATATATAGAAACGATTTCACACCTGATAAGGATAAGGATGTATTCAATTATAAAGTAAACTCACACGTTGTTAAGATAAAAAAAGGAAAAGTGAAAGGATCTAGAGTTGTCATGTTCGGTATGTTATCAAATGATCAATGGACAGATCCACTTGAAATGGAATTATGAGAATCGCATTTATTTTAATCGGGAATGGTAGGAGAAGTACATATATCAATGGAGATACGATGCGATATGGAGGATCTGGGGTATCAGGAACGGATAGTAGTACCATATTAGTAGCTGAATACTTATCATCCATTGGGCATGACGTAGTTATTGCTACAGACGAATTAGAAGAACCAAAAGAGGAACATAAAAAATACCAACATGGGGATATAATAAGAGGTGTATGTTATACAAATTTGAAGTTCGATAGTATTGACAATGTAGAATTTGATATCCTTATTACAAGTTTATGGTTTTCTGATTATGATACATTACCGATTACAGTAACAAAATCATTAATTTATTGGTCACATATGCAATGGATTTATTCAATAGATGACATGTTATCATTTGTGAAAAATAATAATTTAAAATTGAGAGTTGTAAATATATCTAATTGGGAAAAGTCAATGAACCAACCTACATTAGATAGAATGAAAAAGGACTCTGATGATTTCACTTCGGTTGTAATATCAAATCCCATTCAATGCGATATCATTGAAGAAGTATTAAATTTAAACATAGAAAAGAAAAAACACAAATTCATTTTTCATGCATCTTGGGCAAGAGGTGGTGATGTTGCGTATAATACAATTAAAAAATTGGAATTTCCCAATAAAGAGTTTCACGTATTTGATTATTTAATGACTATCCATGATTATAAAGATTCATGGTTCCATAGACATGATGGAGTGGATAAACTTACATTATTTAAACACTTAGCTGAAAGTGAGTATTTTATATATCCATTATATACACCATATAAAGATGTACATAAAGATACATTTTCATGTGTAGTGGCAGAAGCTATTGCATTTGGTACAATACCACTTACATATCCGTTGGGTGCACTACCAGAGAATTTTAATGATTTTTGTATATGGTTAGATGTTCCTAATGGAATTAAAATTGAAGAGTTACAAAAGGAACCATTAACTAAAGATTTGAAGGGTGAATTTAAAGATAACATTTCCACAATAATTCAGAACATCAATAAATTAGAAGGTGATCATAAATTTAAAGATACTATTAAAGAGCAAGGTAAACAGTACATATTAAATAAGTTTTCTATAAACAATATTGGGAGTCAATGGGAGGTTATCATAAATTCCATATAATTTAATATTAAATGAAAATACAAGATTTTTTCCAAAAAGGATACTATATCAATTTAGATAAAAGAAAAGATAGAGATATCCAATTCCAAAAAACAGTACAGTCATTAAACCTTTCCGGATTTTTTGAACGAATATCAGCATTTGAATACAATGAAAAAGAGTATTATGATATTTATAGTGCCTGTAATAGAAGTCATATATATGTTATCAAACACGCTTATAGTTTGGGATTTGAAAGGATATTAGTATTTGAAGATGATATATTGCTAATGGAAAATGCTATTGATAATATTGAAAAGTCATTAGAAAGTTTAAGTAAAATTGATGATTGGGATTTGATTTATTTCGGAAGTATGATATTGGATCCAGAATTAAATTTAGTTAGCCCACACTTACTTAAACAATATCGTCTATTGACTGCACATGCTATTGGGTATAGTAGATCAGCAATGAAGAAAATAATAGAACACCCAAATATCAAAAGAGAATCCCATTATAAAATTCCAGCAGGTTCGTTTGATGATTGGATAGGTGAAAATTATGAACTTAATAAATATGTAACATATCCATTGGCAATAACACAAACATCGGATGAAAGTGATATAAATAAATATGGAACGGGAGCTCCATTGGAAGATTATACTAAAGGATATTTGAAACCATTAAAAAAGTATGAGAAAAATTAATACATTATTAACAAAGGATTTTGTAGCACCAAGATTAGTAGGTAGATTGGGGAACATGATGTTTCAAATTGCTCATGCGTATGTGATGTCGTTGGAACATGATAGACAATTAGTGGTTCCTAAATTAGATTCATGTAGTGATCAGTTCAAAGATACAATATTTCGTAAAATAGATTTTTATATTGATTCTACTAGAGATGTTGAACTTACTAAAGGAACATTTACATATTGTGATATAATTCCAAATAATGATAAACCAACTTATATAGAGGGGTATTTTCAAAGTGAAAAGTTTTTTAAAAATTACTCTCAAAAAGTAAAAGATCTATTTTCCCCAACTCAACAGTTTTTAAATAAAGTAGAATCGGAATATCCACAATTCAAATCATCTACAGTTGCAGCAGTCAATGTAAGAAGAGGGGATTATTTAACATTTCCTAATAGACATCCTGTAGTAACAAAAGAATTTTTGGATCATGCAGTTACGTTATTACCACCACACGATCATCTTTTAATTATGAGTGATGATTTACAATGGTGTAAAGATAACTTGAATTATGAAAATTCCTTTTTCGTTGAATGGAAAGATGAAATGGGTCTTTGGTTGTTATCACTTTGTGACCATTATGTAATATCAAATTCTACCTTTTCATGGTGGGGAGCATATTTAAGTAACACACCTGATAAAACAGTTATAGTTCCATCTACTTGGTTCGGCCCTGATATGGAACGGGAAAATATAGTTTCAGACGATATTTACTGTGAAAATTGGATACAAGTTCCCACAAAATGGAATAATGGATTTATAGACTTAATAAAATGAAATACGATTACTTAATAGTTGGAGCAGGGTTTTACGGTTCTATATGTGCATATACTCTTAATAAGAAGGGGTATAATGTATGTGTTATAGAAAAGAGAGATCATATCGGTGGGAATTGTTACACATCAAATAAAAATGGTATCAATATCCATGAATTTGGCCCACATATATTTCACACGTCAAATGAGGAAGTGTGGAATTGGATAAATCAATTTACTGAATTTAATAATTTCATATACAGTCCAGTTGCATTTTATAAAGATAAAGTGTATTCATTACCGTTTAATATGTGGACATTCTCAAAAATGTGGGATATTACAACACCTGAACAAGCAAGACAGATAATAAAAGAACAGAGTGGAAATATACAAACACCTACTAACCTAGAAGAACAAGCAATAAAATTAGTAGGAACGGATGTATATAATAAATTGATTAAAGGGTATACTGAAAAGCAATGGAAGAAATCTGCAACAGAGTTACCTAAAGAGATTATACAGAGGTTACCTGTTCGATTTACGTATGATAATAACTATTTCAATGATAAATATCAAGGTATACCTATTAATGGATATACTCCAATCTTTGACAAATTATTAAAAGATATTGAAGTGAAATTGAATACGGATTTCTTTAATGATGATATACCTGATTCTAAAAATGTAATATACACAGGCCCAGTTGATAGGTATTTTAATTATAAATATGGTGAATTAGAATATAAAACTACTGAATTTAAACATAAACATATAAATACTGAAAACTATCAAGGTACACCTGTAATGAATTATACAGATGTAGACATTCCATATACAAGAATAATAGAACACAAACATTTCCAAACTGTAGATACTGATAGTACATGGGTTACGTGGGAGTACCCTATAGAATATATTGCTAATAAAACAGAACCGTTCTATCCTGTTAATGATTTAGAAAATAATAATAAATACAAAAAATACAAACTTGAATCTGATAAACTAAAAAATACTCATTTCGGAGGACGTTTAGCAGAATATAAATATTATGATATGGATAAGGTTATATTATCTGCATTATCTTTTTTAAAGAAATCATTTACGTAATTCTAATACTTTATTTATTCTATTTGAACTGAATTCATTCTCATAAATAGTAAGTATTTTATCAACAATTGGGTGTCTATGATTTTCTTTTAACCTAAACGATCCAATATCTTCATCTGTAATGGATGATAAAAAGGGAATACCAGATTGTTCTTTTCTTTTTAAATCTATTTGTTTATCATCTCCACAAATAATCATTTTAGATTGGACACCTATTCTACTGATAACCATTAATAATTGCCCATCTGTCATATTTTGAGCCTCATCAACTATAATTGTAGATTCTGTGAAGGTTCTACCTCTCATATAAGTAAGTGGTACAATTTCAATAAGACCTTCAGATACAAGTTGTTGACAAATATCTGGGCCTGTAATAGTTTTTATGTTTCCATAAATAGGAGCCATCCAAGGATCTAATTTATCTTCTATTCCACCTGGTAAGAATCCATTATCTTCCGTGGAAACTGTTGGTCTGTTTATAATAATTTTATCTATCTTACGGGAAGCTAGATCTTTTAAAGCTGAATAACAGGCAACTAATGTTTTACCTGAACCAGCTTTACCTGTTACTATAGTTAATGTTCTATTTTCTATTAGATTATAACATTCTTTTTGTTCATCGTTTAATTTATCTTTATAAAACTGATTTATAACATAACTTAATTTTTTAATCTTTAAACTTTTTTGGTGAGTTGGTATATTCTTACTCATATTTATTATTTAGAAGTTTATGTATTAGTATGACTTGTTTTAATAAATATGGAAATTATCAATTGATAATGGATATTGTATAGAAAAATATAATAAAAGTCAATAATTATTATATATTAATATTTGTAAAAAGATGTAAAACTTCATCCGTTTTTATTTTTTTGGAATACTTCTATAGTGTAGACACTATTTAGTGCCCCACTTAAAATGTTTACGTGTTTATGATTAAATATTCTTTATAATATATTAAAAATAATAAAGATAATATACATGAATACTATAGACACTATATAGTGTAGACACTATAGGAAAATCCCACCTCTCGTCAATTTTTAAGATAATCTTTTCATTTCTTATACTTATACAATATAAACAAATCAGTATTATATGAAAATTGATCAATTAAATAAACCTATACACATTCCAAAGGAAATAATAGAGGAATGGATAAGTAATAGGTTTCCTGAATTTATTAAAGAAGTAGCTGTTACTCAAGGGTTTCCAGATGATGGACCGAATTCATTCTTTGGTTCATTTTCAGCTTTTAATAATACATCAAAGAAGAGAGCAGAAGAAATTGGATATACAGTGTTTTCACAAATAATGGATGATAAATTAGAAGATTATAATGAATATCCAATATATCCAACTGGCCCTGTAGGTTCAAATTCTTATTTTCCTGCGGGAGTTATTGGTAAGTTAACAACCACTAATCAGGCAGATATTACCAATGGTGGATTTGCGTATGAAAAGTGGTTTGATCATGTTACCCGAACAATGGCATTAGCTGGGTATGAACTCCTTCAGTTAAATCTATCAAATAAAGAAGATCAAAAACATATAAAATTCTCGGGAAGAAATTTGAAAAAAGATATTACAGCTAAACCAAAAGAAAGGGTTAAAGAATCCACATCATTTTTATCAGAAGAAGACATTGATGATATAACTACAGACATCATGGATGAATTAATGATGGGTTATGAAGGAAAAGAAGATCAAGAAGTTAGAAAGGAAAAATTAAAAACACTGCAAAAAAAATTAGATAATACAAAAACAGGTAATGAAAAATATACACCTATAAAGGAAGATATCAAATTCATTAAAAAATCATTAAACGTACCAAGACATAAAATGCCCCAAATATTTTCAAAGGACATGAAAGATTACGTTAGTTTTTTAAAGAAAAATGGTGTAACTGTAAAATCAAAACGAATGCCTGTCAAAAGTGTTTATATGACTCAAAAGGAGATCAATACTGATAAGATTAAGGATCTAATGGGCGCAGAGATTAAAAATTTAGATAAACCTGTAGTCATTTCAAATGATAATTATATATTAGATGGTCATCATAGAGTGGTTGCGATTCTTAATATTGATTCATCATATAGATTAACAACGATTTGGGTAGATTTATCAATCAAAGAATTATTAGAAATCACAAAGGAATACCCAAAGGTATCATTTAAATCGGTGAATGAAAATGTAATTACCGAAAGTAAAAAAAAACTCAAACTCACAATCCCTAAAAATGTAAAAGATATACATTCTGCCTTTAAAAAAGAAGGAAAGAAATTATATATAGTAGGTGGAGCAGTACGAGATGCTATATTAGGGAAAAAACCAAAAGATTTTGATTTAGCTACAGATGCTAAACCTGATGAAGTATTACAGATTGCTAAAAAATATAAGATGCAATCAACTGAAGTAGGTAAAGCATTTGGGGTGGTAGTAGTTAACGGCGAAGAGGTGGCTACGTTTCGTAAAGATATAGGAAAGGGTAGACGTCCCGATGCTGTAGATTACACGGATATTGAGGGTGATGTAAAAAGACGGGATTTAACTATCAATGCTTTATTCTATGATTTAGATAGAGAAGAAATTGTAGATTTAGTAGGTGGTATCAAAGATTTAGAAAATAACTCTATTCGAACGGTAGGTAAGGCAATTGATAGGTTTAATGAAGATCCATTACGAAAATTAAGAACACTACGGTTTGCTTCAAGATTAGGTGGTAAAATAGAAAAAACGACTATGGATGCATTAATAGCAGATCCATCGTTAAATGGAGTATCACCTGAACGGATTAGAGATGAATTTATAAAATCTATTCAGTCTGCAAAATCCACTAAACAATATTTATTATTAGCGGACAAAGTAAAAATTTTAGAACAGATATTTCCGAATCAACAATATAGTAAAAGAGATTTTATTGATAATAATGATCACAGATTTATTATTGCTTATTTATTTAGAAGTAGAACACCTAAACAATTGTATAAATATTTAACGAATCGTAAATATACAAGTGATGAAGCTAATGATATTAAATTTTTATTAATGTTACAACACTTTACACCAGATAATATATTTATTTATAAACGGCTTCAAGAGAATGTAACACTTACTGATAGTGAGATAAAGGAATGGGGTAAACTCATTGGAACTGATTTTAGTAAGTTCATCCGATTTAAATTATCAGTGAAAGGCGAAGAGGTAATGAAAATGGGATATAAAGGAAAAGAAATTGGGCAACAAATATCCAAAATGGAAACTGAGAAGTTCTTAAATGGAAAGTAAAAAATGATACGATTAATAAACTTATTACCAGAGAATATAGTAATCCCAGTAAAAATAGGTGATACTATTTTAACAGGAAGATTTAAAAATAAAAAAACGGTGGTTAAAACTATTAGTAATGATGAACATGGGATGCCCACTATAAATGGAAGAAAGGTAGTTACATTCAGAATGGCTAAAGATGAAAAAGATGAAAATATAACAGAGGTAGTATTAGGAGAATTTTCACCATTTAGATTGAAGAAAGGTTTTAAATTTGTGGCTAATAATACTTTTGGGAAAATAAAAAAAGGTTATAAGTATATAGTAGATGATATTAAAGGAACTATTGGTAATTTAGAAATAATGGTTAAAAAGGTAGGTGATTCAACAACCATTCCGATAAATGTACATTCAACTGAAGAATTCTATTCTAATGTTATGTTAAAAGAGGGTGCAGATATTGATGGGTTATCAGGTGGTAATAACTCTGCAAGATGGACTGTACCAGGAAAACAAAGAGAATTAAATATACCATCGTTATCAGGTTACCAACAAACTGATTTTCCAAAAGCCGATTCGCTTGATATATCAAAGGAGAAGTATCACTGGATGGGCAGAAATGGAAATAAGTATCATAATAAAGTAAGAGCAATTCGCCAAGAAGATGGCACATTAAAATTTGAATAATATAAGTTATACAATATGAGTGAACAAAAAAACAATAAAGAATACAAGTTTCAAAAGAAATATATGCACCCAAAAAACCGTAAACTTGTAGATATGGTTCTTAATAATAAAGGTTATGATAAAAATACAGTTATATCCTCTCCAGAAGAAAAGAAAACAACAGATAGAGAAATGGGTGATGAATGGGAAGATGATAAAGGAAATGTATGGGTACAGAAATCAGGTTATAAGATAAAGAAATCTAAAAACACAGAAACTTTTCAATCCGTGCGTAAGTCATTAGAATATAATTGTAAAGGTGATTGTAAAAAGAAAAAATATGGATATACGGATCAACAATTAATAAAACAAGCTGGATACTGTACTGATTGCTTAGCTGAACTAGAAATTGAAATTCGTATTAACGGTGATTGGGAAGATTACTCTAAATTAAAATTATTCCATCAATTATATAAAGATGGTGTATCGTTTATGGATAATCTTAATCAAGCAATGGATGAAGTAGATGAAGTTGTGGAATTTGTAGATGCGGATGGAAAGGTTACAAAATGGGAACTTGAAAAATCTGTAGATGATGTAAAAATCGACATCCAAAAAGATATAGATAATACGAAAGATAAATTAAATGAGATAATTGAAAAACGTAATAGTTATATACATACACTAAAAGATAAAAACTATCAATTGGTAAATGAATTATTAATGGGAATATAAATGGGAATATTAGGAATTGAATCGCTTTTTGCTTTTGTAAAAACAATTTTTACACAACAAAATATGATATATGCTGGTATTATCGGAATCGTACTGATGGGTGCTGGTCTATTTTATCAACATAATAAGATAGCTGAGTTGGAGCAGAGGGAACACATAGCACAAAGTAATGAGATAGCATTAACAGATACATTACGTACCGTACGGACTGATTATGGGGCTATATTGAGCGAAAAAGGAGCGTTACAAGTAGATAAAAGAAGATTAAGTGAAGTTAATAAAGAACTTGGAGAAAAAATAAAACAATTGGAAAATGATCCTATCACAGTAACTATTATAGAAACAGTAGTGGAAAGGGATACAATATATGTAGATACAGAAAGTGAATTTTTAGGTGACAGCCGTTTTCAATTATCTTGGTCACATTCTGAAGAAGGTCATTGGGGCAATAGATTGTTAGAGGGTGTTAGTAGATTTGAAATAGTATCTTTAGAAGAAGTTAAGAATGTAAACACAAGTATCACTAGAGATGTTCTATCTATAAACATTACAACAGGTTTCAGACAAACAGATGATGGAATGTTAAGAGCGTATGTAGAATCCTCATATCCAAATATACGATTCAATAATTTAAATGCGGCTATAGTAGATCCATCGTTCTTTACAAGAAGCCCTGCAAAGGATAAGGTTAGATTAGTATTTGGACCTTTTATTGGAGTAGGTTGGGACTATGAATTAAACAGTATAGCTATATTTGGTATGGGAGTTACATACAATATACTACGAATTAAATAAAATGCAAAACACAAAATCCACAAAATCCCTTAAAGAAATCATAGCTAGTGAATATAAATTATGCGCCACAGATTATATTCACTTTATGAAGAAGTACTGTAAGATTCAACATCCTACGAGGGGAAGGATAGGATTTCATCTATACCCATTTCAGGAATCAACCATTGAGCAATTAGTAGAAAATAGATATAATATTATATTGAAAGCAAGACAGATGGGAATTTCCACACTTGTTGCGGCTTATTCATTATGGAAATTATTATTTCAAGAAGATTTTAATATTTTGGTAATCGCTATTAAACAAGATGTAGCAAAGAATTTGATTACAAAGGTACGTTTAATGTATGAGAACTTACCATCGTGGTTAAAGGAAGGTTCTTTAGAAGATAACAAACTTTCACTTAAATTATCAAATGGTTCTCATATTAAAGCTATTTCATCTTCTCCAGATGCAGGTAGATCTGAGGCACTTTCTCTTCTTATTATTGATGAAGCAGCATTCGTAGAACACGCTGAAGAAATTTGGACATCCGCACAATCTACATTATCAACTGGTGGTGGAGCAATAATTCTTTCTACACCAAATGGTGTTGGTAATACATTTCATCAATTATGGGTCGGTGCAGAAGAGGGTTCTAATCCGTTCAATCCAATTAAATTACATTGGACACTTCATCCTGAACGTGGTCAAGAATGGAGAGATGAGCAAGATAATTTACTTGGACATAAAAAAGC
>Ga0222664_1000541_pt1 | contig 20656 bp, 18 predicted proteins | sample AntAcemetagen604_FD_181147 | JGI IMG/M metagenome (GOLD analysis project Ga0222664, IMG submission 181147) | Saline water microbial communities from Ace Lake, Antarctica - #604 | ecosystem: Environmental > Aquatic > Non-marine Saline and Alkaline > Saline | place: Antarctica: Ace Lake...
TGTAAACCCACAAACCATGTCTTTTACCTTCTTTATCAAACTCACCTTCAAACTCTAGTGCGCCTCCTTTATAAAACTGTTTGGTGGCAAATTTTATTTTTTTTCCATCTTCTAATAAGTATGTTACAATGGTTTTGGGTGAGTCATCTTCATGCTTTTGTTCAACAACTTCTTGTTTTTCTGAGCAAGCATTTAATAACAACACAAGTAAAGCAACAAGTAAAAAACTTAGTTTTTTCATTTCTCCCAATTGGTTTCGCAATATTACTTACTGTTTGGCTGAGGTTTTAAAAATATACGTGTAAGTTATTAGACGGTTAATGTTGGAATACTCTTGATGATTGAATTACGAATAAACTATAAATGAAAGCCAAGTAGTTTTGATTTAGAGTTTTTAATTGCCCGTTACTACTACAAATTCTTAAAATATTTAGTTCTTCGACTGCCAACTATCTCTTCATTTTCGATTTTATCTCGCTAATTTCTCGTTGCAGCTCATAAACTGTGTTGGTAAGCGTATCTTTTGGTAAATTGGGCTCGGGCAACTCTGCACTGATATAGTTTACAAATTTCCAAACCTCTAAAACCTCTTCAATTTTTACTTCATAAGGCTCATAAAACGTATTGGTTGAACAAAGCAATAAATTTCCTCTTGTTTCAATTTTATTGTACACTACCTTAAAAACAATCCCATCATTTTTTGTAATTATAATACAAGGCATACCATCTTTTATGAGTTTCCAGTTTTGAAGGTATTCTCCTGTAACCCAAGAACCCTCGTTAACCGGAGGCATACTATCTCCGCTAATTTGAAAACTACGGTACTTTTTATTTCGGTCTAAAAAAGGCATTCTAAAAGTTGAAAGCACTTTGATGTATTCTGGGTCGGCATAACCTGTAGAATAACCCGCTTTGGCTTTTTCGGGCACCAGCTCAATGTTTTCTTCATTATCTACTCCAACAGTGGTAGCTAAAATTCTTATTTTTTTACCTTCTAAATCGGTTCCAAAAGTTTTTTCTTCTTCTTGAAGTTTTAACTCCTGCCAAATACTTAGGTTACCTCGCAAAAGGTTGTCTAAGCCAATATGAAAGTAATCTGATATTTTAAGCAATGTTTTTAGAGGTGGCTCTGATGTGCCGTTTTCGTAACCACTTATACTTGTACGCTTTATTTCTAGTACTACTGCTAAATCATCTTGCGAAACGCCTTTTCGTTTTCTTAAAAATTTTAGGTTGGCACTGAAGTTTTTGTTTTTCATAATGTTTTATTTTTTTGTGTCATTTCGAACGGTAAGGAACGAACAAGTGAACAATCTTTTTATTTAATATTTCAAATTCTTGTCATTAATAGATTTCTCAGTCGTAAACAAAAAGCTTTGCTGCTTTGTGTTTCCTTATTCGAAAGGACATCGGGTTAAAAATTAAATCCTGTTTGTCTTTTCGAATGGTGAGGAACGAACAAGTGAACAATCTTTTTATTTAATATTTCAAATCTTTGTCATTTATAGGTTTCTCAGTCGTAAATAAAGCTTTGCTGCTTTATGTTTCCTTCTTCGAAAGGACATCGGGTTAAAAATTAAATCCTGTTTGTCTTTTCGAATGGTGAGGAACGAACAAGTGAGAAATCTTTTTATTTAATATTTCAAATCTTTGTCATTTATAGGTTTCTCAGTCGGCACTAAAATTTGGTAAATTTTAGTGCCGACTGAGAAAGGACATCCGGTTATTGATTGCTAAATATCTCTCCATTTAAAAAATTCCATTTTTGGTTTTTCGATTCAATTAAACTCTCCTTTTTTGACCTTCTCCACTTTTTAATTTCTTTTTCTCTTAATATAGCCTAGTTTATATCTTCATGTTTTTCTAAGTAGATTAAGTTATAACAATAATACTTGGCTGCAAATCCTCTTTCGGGTTTTCCCTTATTTTCATAATGCTCATATACTCTTCTTTGCAAATCATTTGTAACACCAACATAAAGAGTTGTTTTTTGTGGGTTACATGTTATATAAACAAAGTAGTTATTCATTTAAAGTTTGGCATTTTTTACTCCCTTCGGTAATAGATTTCTCAGTCGTAAACAAAAAGCTTTGCTGCTTTGTGTTTCCTTATTCGAAAGGACATCGGGTTAAAAATTAAATCCTGTTTGTCTTTTCGAACGGTGAGGAACGAACAAGTGAGAAATCTTTCTATTTAATATTCTCATTTTTACTCATAAATAGGTTTCTCAGTCGTAAACAAAAAGCTTTGCCGCTTTGTGTTTCCTTATTCGAAAGGACATCGGGTTAAAAATTAAATCCTGTTTGTCTTTTCGAATGGAGAGGAACGAACAAGTGAGAAATCTTTCTATTTAATATTCTCATTTTTACTCATAAATAGGTTTCTCAGTCGTAAACAAAAAGCTTTGCCGCTTTGTGTTTCCTTATTCGAAAGGACATCGGGTTAAAAATTAAATCCTGTTTGTCTTTTCGAATGGAGAGGAACGAGCAAATGAGAAATCTTTCTATTTAATATTCTCATTTTTACTCATAAATAGATTTCTCAGTCAGCACTAAAATTTTGTAAATTTTATTGCCTTCTTCGAAAGGACATTGAATTAATGACAAAAAATATTTCAACGAATATAGTAAAATGACTATATTATTAACATAAAAAAGTCGAAATAATTGTCATTTATGCTTAGTGGAAATCAAAAGTCGGTGGTACACATGGACTTAGACTCATTTTTTGTGTCTGTTGAAGTACTACATAACCCAAGGTTAAAAAATAGACCTGTTATGATTGGTGGTGGAAGCGACCGAGGTGTTGTGTCATCTTGTAGTTACGAAGCCCGAAGGTTTGGAGTACACTCTGGTATGCCCATGAAACTAGCAAGAAGACTTTGTCCACAAGCCATAATTTTACGTGGTGATGGCGAGCGTTACAGCTATTACTCTAATGTAGTAACCCAAATTGTTGAAGAAGAAGTGCCTTTGTATGAAAAATCATCAATTGACGAGTTTTACATTGACCTTACTGGCATGGATAGATTTTTTGGAAATTACAAATTAGCCTCAGAAATACGCCAACGCATTACCCGCGAAACTGGCTTACCCATTTCTTTTGGGTTATCGCAAAATAAAACAGTTTCTAAAGTAGCTACCGGAGAGGCCAAACCTAACGGGCAAATGCAAATTGAGTTTGGTAACGAAAAGTCGTTTCTATCGCCTTTGAGCATTAAAAAAATACCCGGTGTGGGCAACAAAACTTATTATTTGTTGCGTGACATGGGCGTGCAAAAAATTAAAACATTACAACAAATGCCCATTGAGTTAATGGATAGTGTTTTGGGGAAACATGGTATTTTACTTTGGAAAAAAGCCAATGGTATTGACAACTCTCCTGTAGTGCCTTACACAGAACAGAAGTCAATTTCTACAGAGCAAACCTTTGAAAAAGATACCATTGATGTAGCTCGTTTGCGGATAATATTAATTGCCATGACAGAAAAGTTAGCTTTTAAACTAAGGAAACAAGAAAAGCTTACCGCTTGTGTGGCTATTAAAATTCGCTATTCAGATTTTGACACACATACCTTACAAAAACGTATTCCATATAGTTCTGCAGATCATGTTTTGGCTAAAGTAGCGCAAGAACTTTTTGAAAAGCTTTACCAACGAAGGCTTTTGGTTAGGCTAATTGGTGTTCGGTTTAGCCATTTGGTTGGTGGTGGTTATCAAATAAATATGTTTGATGATACAGAAGAAATGATTAACCTATACCAAGCTATGGACCGGATGAAAATTCGGTTTGGAAGTGATAAAATTCACAAAGCCGCAACATTGGGTATAAAGCATCGAGATTTTAATCCGTTTAATGGCAAAAAGACAGAAGGTTAACTATGTCAAAAGCTTCAAAAAATTATCTGTAATAATTTTTTGGTTGTACTTGTTGTGAACTGCATTTCTGGCGGCTTCAACCTTTTGCAGGGTTGTATCTGTTTCTGTAGTAAAGGCATTGAATACTTCCAAAAAGCTTTTTTGATTGTTCGGCTCAAATAGGTATCCCAGTTTGCCTTGCTCTAAAATTTCGGGAGTCCCGCCAGAGTTGGTTCCTAAAACTGGTGTTCGGCTGGCCATGGCTTCAATAGTAACTGCGCCAAATGTTTCTGCTTGTGTAGCCATAACCATAAGGTCTAAACTTCTATAAACAGGAGGTAAATTTTTGGTAAACGGTTTAAAATGTATTCGATCTTCAAGTTTTAGTTTTTTAGCCAACTCTTTTAATTCTAGTAAATGATTTTCGTACTCTCCTCGGGTAGGTTCTCCCAAAATAAGTAAATGCCAATTTGGAATTTTACTTAAAGCTTGAATTACGAATTGTTGCCCCTTTTTAGGATCAATTCTACCAATAACGCCCATAATTTGAACATCACTTGGTAACCCAACAATGCTTCTTGCCTCAATTTTACTAAGGTTTGATTGCTCAAAATTTTCTAAATCTAAAGGCAATGGAATCACTTCAACTTTAGCAGGATTAATTTTAGTTTTTTCTAAAGCTTGTTGCTTTAAACATTCTAAGGTTGCAATCCATTTGCTAAGGCTGTTAAATTTTAAGGAGTGGTAAAAACCTTTTTTGCTAATCCCCAATTGCATGGCTTGCCAAAAAAACAGTTCTAAATCAGGATGAAGAAGCTTTTTAGCCCAAACCAACACATCTAAATCTTTATTGAATCTAAATACAAGTTTGGTAACTTCTTCTGCTTTAATGGATTTAGCATACCGCCTTGCAGAAACAAAATCTAAATACTTTTTATGTTTAGATATTGAAATAAAATGAATTTGAGAATTTAGGAGCTCTATGTATGGAGCATCTTCAGGTGCCCAAAAAACAATGTGTTTACCTGAGTCGAAAAGTAAGTTTGCCAAGTTTACCAAATTTCGCTCTAAACCACCATTTGATTTTGAGCTACAAAAAAGACCGATTTTATCTTTCATTTTCTAAAAGTTCTTGTTTGAAGAGCCAGTTTATTTCGGCATCAAAATTTTCTTTTATTTCGGAACTTCCCTCATAGAAAAAGGATTTTTCTGGCTGTTTTTTCAACCCATATTTCCCGGTAGTAAACTCGCCATTTTTATCATCATCAAAAATTACCTTGAGTTTATAGCTACCAACAGGGAGGTTGGTAAAACTAAAGCTTGTAGATGCCAATTGTATTTGAGTGGCAAAGTTTTTTTGACCTGCTTGGTCTTGAACATAAAGAACCAACTGTTGGGTGGAATCGACATCAGGAAAAGAAACATTCATATTACCAAATTTTGAGGCCTCTCTAACACCAAACTTAGTTAAAACAGTATCAATATTATATTTATTACCCAAACTAAAGATGCTTGAGTCTCGTGCAATAAAGGTGTATTTCAACTCTGGGTTCCAATTGTAAACTATTTGAAATCCCAATTGATTTGGAGAAAATTTTAATTCAAATGATACTTCGTTGGAGTCTTCAATTAAAATTATTTTTTGAGTATCGATAGTTACAATAGGTAAATTAGCTTTTATATTTAAAGTACTAAAATAAGGTAAACCGCCTCCTGTATTGGTAGGTTGTACTTTTAGTTTTATGGGTTTTTGCTCACTTTCTGCTTTTGGAAAAATTAATTCAACAGTATCTCTTAATTCACTTTCTTCATAAACCTGTAGGTTCATTGTGTCTAATATAAATGGTTCGGGAATCCAAAACTGAATAGAGTCATTAGGTAAAGTGTCGTTATTAAAATACCATTGTTTTTTTAATGTTTTATTAATTGGAAGTAATTGAACATTCTGTGCCGGTAAATTGAATTCAGCTTGTAATAAGAAGGGGTTAAGCAATTCTAATCCTTTAAAAATTTGATTCTTGTCTTCTTCTTCAAAAAATCTAAGTGTAAAAGATGTGTCTTTTTGTAAGCGGAATATTTCTTTTAAAAACGCAATTCTTTCATTGGGCAGATCAAATAAAAAATTGCTGTTTTTATCTTCTAAAGCAAATAATTGATATTCTCCATTTGCCAAATAATTTAACTCAAAACCCCCAAGCTTATCAGTTCTTGTATAATAATCGGGTTTGTTTTTGCAGGGTACCGAGTCTTTATTGGTTTTATAAAGCATTACCAAAATATCTTTCTCGGGTTTTAATGTTTGAGCATCAATTAGTGAACCTGTTACCGAAAGGCTATCTAAATAATCTCCAGTAGAAAACACAATGATATTGCTGTCTAAAGGATTATTCTCATTCAAATCAACCAATGTTTTTCCAAAGTTAAATTGGTAAGTAACGTTCTCTTTTAAGGTATCATCAAACGTTAAAAAGAATTTTTTGCCTTTAAAGTAATAATCTGGATTCTTTTTTAAAGGAGGTGAAATAAGTAATTCGGAGGTCAAATTCTTTTGAATAACATATTCATCAAATTCTAAGAATATTGATTGTGTTTTAACATTGGTTGAAAAATTTTCGGGATAAGATGCTACAATTTTTGGTGGTTCAGTATCTCTTGGCCCGCCACTTGGCGCTACTACCTGAGCACAACCCCAAAAAAACAATAGTAATAATGCAATTAAAAAATGCTTCACCTAAAAGTGTTTGTTTACAATAACAGAAACGATTTCCTCTAATCCTTTTTGGTCTTCTTCGTTAAAATTATTAACGATTTCACTATCAACATCTAACACAAAAACCACCTTATTATTTTTATTGATTGCGGGAATAACAATTTCAGATTTTGAAAGGGCGCTACAAGCAATGTGCCCAGGAAATTTCTCAACATCTGCCACCAAAAGTGTTTGTTTTGTTTCCCAACTTTTGCCACAAACCCCTTTTCCTAATTCAATTCTAGTGCAGGCCAGCGGACCTTGAAATGGACCTAAAACCAATTGGGTCTTTTCGACTAAATAAAAGCCTACCCAAAAAAAATTGAAAGCCTCTTTTAATATGGCTGCTATATTGGCCAAGTTGGCAACCAAATTATTTTCTGGTTCAATTACTGCCTTTATTTGAGGGATTAAACTCTGGTAAACTTTTGTTTTCGTTTCGTTTTGCGGTATTATTAAACCTTCTGGCATAGGTGAGCAAATATAACTTAATGGCAAATTAAGCTTGCTTGGCAAAATGGTTTATCGAAAATAAAGTCTAACTAAAATTTCTTAATTTTATACGCATGTTAATAAAACAGTTTGCCTTTACTCTAATTTTAATAGGGTTTTCTTTATTTGGGTTTTCTCAAGCTGAATATAGGTATGGCTCCCCCAATTTTGAAACCGAATTACTTGAAAATCCTCTTTACCAAAGAAAAAAACCGCTAGAATTTCCAACAGAAAAAGAATTACAAATTGCTGGAAGGGCTGTTAAAACAAGTAAAAACGGGAACTATTTAATTTATGATAACCTTACGTATGAGCAGGTTTTATTTAAAATAAAGCAAAAATCAAATAAATGCGATGTTATTTATAAAATTTACCAGTTTGATGTAAATACATTTACCTTAAAAATTGGTGAATGTCCGCCAAAAGAAGACTGAGTTTTTTAATAAAAAAATCCCGCCTTATGAGCGGGAATCTTTTTGTTCAAATTGAGTTGCGTTTATTTTTATATAAGTATTTTAACCACTACACATTTCACATTCGTCACCATTTTCAGCGGCAATTCTTGCATTTGCTAATTCTGCTTTGTATGCTTCTAATTCTGCATCTTCAGGTTTTGGCTCTTCTTTTTTACTTTTATCAACCGTAAACTGAATAGCACTCGTTGCAGCTTTTGACCTTAGGTAATACATACCAGTTTTTAAACCTGCTTTCCACCCGTAAAAGTGCATTGATGTTAATTTACTAAATGTTGGGTTTTCCATGAAAAGATTCAATGATTGAGATTGATCAATGAATGCACCTCTATCTGCAGCCAAGTTGATAATTACCTTTTGGCTAATTTCCCATGCCGTTTTGTAAAGTTCTTTTAAATTATCTGGAATTTCATCAATGGTTTGGATTGAACCATTACCAAGAATTAATTTGTTTTTTAAATCACCATTCCAAATACCCAATTTTACTAGGTCTCTTAATAGATGTTTGTTTACAATGATAAAATCACCCGATAAGGTTCTTCTTGTGTAAATATTAGAAGTATATGGTTCGAATGCTTCGTTATTTCCTAAAATTTGAGCTGTAGAAGCAGTCGGCATTGGAGCTATTAATAGTGAGTTTCTTACTCCATATTTTTGTATCTCCGATTTTAAAACATCCCATTCCCATCTCTTAGATGCTTTAACGCCCCACATATCTTGTTGGAAAATGCCTTGTGAAATTGGAGAGCCCTCATAAGATTCATAATGACCATCTTCTTTCGCTAAGTCTTTTGAAGCAGTTAAGGCAGCGTAATACAATGTTTCGAAAATATCTTTATTTAACTGACGTGCTTTTTCACTATCAAAAGGATAACGCATTAAGATAAATGCATCAGCCAAACCTTGAACTCCTAAACCAATTGGCCTGTGGCGCATATTTGAATTTCGAGCTTCAATTACTGGGTAGTAATTGTTATCGATAATCTTGTTTAAGTTTAATGTTGCTCTGTAGGTAATTCTGAATAGTTTTTCAAAATCGAATTTACCATCAACAACAAATTTTGGAAGTGCAACAGAAGCCAAGTTACATACAGCAACCTCATCTTTTGAAGTATATTCCATTATTTCAGTACACAAGTTCGAAGACTTAATTGTACCTAAATTCTTTTGATTAGACTTTATGTTTGCTGCATCTTTATACAACATGTAAGGCGTACCTGTTTCAATTTGAGACTCTAATATCTTAAACCAAATTTTTTGCGCTTTAAGCGTTTTACGTCCTTTACCTTCACTTTCGTACTTCTCGTATAAGGCCTTAAATTTATCACCATAAGCATCTGACAATCCAGGACATTCATTAGGACACATTAAAGTCCAATCACCATTGGCTTCAACACGTTCCATAAACAAATCTGGAACCCACATTGCATAAAATAAATCTCTAGCTCTTTGTTCTTCTTTACCGTGATTTTTCTTTAAATCTAAAAAGTCAACAATATCAGCATGCCAAGGCTCAATATATACAGCAAAAGAACCTTTTCTTTTACCTCCACCTTGATCTACATAACGCGCCGTATCATTAAATACTTTAAGCATTGGGACAATGCCATTTGAAGTTCCATTTGTTCCTCTAATGTATGAACCTGTTGCTCTTACATCGTGTATAGAAAGACCAATACCACCCGCAGATTGCGATATTTGAGCGCATTGCTTCAAAGTATCATAAATACCCGAAATGCTATCTTCTTGTGTGGTTAGCAAAAAGCATGAACTCATTTGAGGCTTTGGTGTACCCGCATTAAATAATGTTGGGGTTGCGTGCGTAAACCAACGTTCGCTCATTAAGTCGTAAGTTTCTATAGCTGCCTCTAAATCATTTTTGTGAATTCCTAAAGAAACTCGCATCAACATGTGTTGCGGTCTTTCTGCTACTTCGCCATTTATTTTTAGAAGGTAAGATCTTTCAAGGGTTTTGAATCCAAAAAAGTCGTACCCAAAATCTCTATCATAAATAATTGTAGAGTCTAGTTGTTCTGCATTTTTATCAATAATTGCATAAACATCATCGGCAATCATTGGAGCAGGCTTGTTTGTTTTTGGGTCAATATATTCATACAAATCTTTCATCGTTTCTGAGAAAGATTTTTTGGTGCTTTTGTGTAAGTTAGAAACTGCAATTCTTGATGCCAACAGTGCGTAATCAGGATGTTGAGTGGTAAAAGATGCTGCAACTTCTGCTGCTAAATTATCTAACTCTGCGGTAGTTACTCCTTCGTAAATACCCTCAATTACTTTCATTGAAATTTTAACAGGGTCTACAATGGCTGGGTTAAAGCCGTAGCAAAGTTTTTTGATACGGGCAGTAATTTTATCAAATTTTACTGCTTCTCTCCTACCGTCTCTTTTTATTACGTACATATTGGTTTATTTCTTTGGGGGAGTTAATTAAAAGTCTTCGTCAACTGAGAATTTTGCTTCGTTGCTGTTGGTATTCATTACACCAGCTTTTCTATAATCTCCAACTCTTTTTTCAAAAAAGTTGGTTTTACCTTGCAACGAAATCATTTCCATAAAATCAAATGGATTCTCAACGTTGTAAACTTTTTCGTTTCCTAACTCTAATAATAATCTGTCGGCTACAAATTCAATATATTGACTCATCAACTCAGAGTTCATTCCAATTAGCTTAACAGGTAAAGCTTCAAGAATAAATTCTTTTTCTATCTCAACTGCGTTGGTAATTATATGCTCTACTCTTTCTTTTGAGAGTTTGTTATTCAAGTGGTTGTTGTATAGTAAGCAGGCAAAATCGCAATGCAAACCTTCATCTCTAGAAATTAACTCATTTGAAAAAGATAAACCTGGCATTAAACCTCGTTTTTTAAGCCAAAATATTGAGCAAAAACTGCCTGAAAAGAAAATTCCTTCTACTGCTGCAAAAGCCACTAACCTTTCGGCAAAATTTCCATTATCAATCCAATTTAAAGCCCAATCTGCTTTTTTCTTAACACAGTCTAAAGTTTCAATTGCGTTAAAAAGGTTATTCTTCTCTGCTTTGTCTTTTATATAAGTATCAATTAAAAGCGAATATGTTTCAGAGTGTATATTTTCAATAGCAATTTGAAATCCATAAAAGAATTTTGCTTCGGTGTATTGTACTTCAGAAACAAAATTTTCTGCTAAGTTTTCGTTTACAATACCGTCGGATGCAGCAAAAAATGCTAAGATGTTTTTAATAAAATATTTTTCGTTGTCATTTAGTTTGTTTTCCCAATCTAATAAATCTGCATCAAGATCTATTTCTTCGGCAGTCCAAAAACTAGCTTCTGCCTTTTTATACATTTTCCAAATATCATCGTGTTCAATCGGGAACAGCACAAACCTGTTTGGGTTTTCTTGTAAGATTGGTTCATTTAAGATTTCGGCTGTAGAAAGTTTGGTTCCGGCAACAGTTCCTTTGGGTAAAACTGCTTCTATATCGGCCTCAGATTTTACTACTTCTTTGCTATCCATTCTGTTAATTTTTTCCTGTTAATGTTTTGATTTATAGAGAGTAAGAACGTTTAACTGATTTTCGAATATTTGCCTCAACAAATTGAAAATCAGCACTTTATATGCTTTAAATTTTTTTGTTTGAAAGGAAGTGGAGAAAGTTCCGTGCCTTTTAACTCGTACAAATTTTGGCAAAAACAAGACAGTATCCTATCAAAAAGAATTCACATTTGGTTGAAGTTTTCAACATTACCAATTAACATTAAATTGTTATTAAAAAGTAATTGACTTCGAATAGAGTGTAAACAAAGAAGTGTGAGCCAACTAGGAATTTTTTGGTTGGGTGAAAATCAATTGTGGCCCGTTTTTATTTTGTTAACTCCATGTTAACAAATTATTTTATCAGGATTAAAAATGCGGATGTAGCTTTTTGTGGAATAACTTTTTCTTGCGCCTGTTTTTGGTTCTCCTTTTATACTTGTGAATTGACTTTTTTCTAAAAGATTTGTTATTAGGTTTAACCAACGAATATCTTGATTTAGAAGATGAGCCCCTTGACCTTCCTCCAACGTTGCCAATAGAATAGCTATATGTAAAATAACTCATTAGGTAACTATCATTTGTTTCAGGGTTGCCTCTAGGGCTAAGCGAAGCAACTGAAGATGCAGAAGAAAATAACTCTGTCCCTAAAAAATTTGGTTCGTCAGGATTTACCTCAAAACTCCTGTCAGACAAAGCAAGAGCGACAGGGTCTGTGAATTGGTCTCTTGGTTGATACCCCCCACTTACATCATCAATATAATCTGTAAAAGTTGGCCGCCACCCTACTTCCCATCCAAAATTGTGGTGCCTTCCTATTTTAAAAGAAACCCCCATACCCAATGGGATTGAATAATTAATTTTTTTGTAAGCAACTCCTTCGGTTTGCAGTGTCTGTAAACTATACCAATCTCCCAGGTAATAGGCTTTAGGATTATGATAAAAAACACCTCCTCCAAAAAATAGGTAGGGAGCAAACCTCAACCTAAATCGGCCTCCCCTTTTAATAACTTGTAAGGCGAATAAATCAACTTCTCCCCTTAGGTAAAACTCAAAAATTTGGTTTCGAAAACTTAAATTTCTTGTAAATCTATTTGGTGAAAGCGAGAGGCTATCAGCTCCTTCTAACCAACCATGAGCAATGCCCGCACTTAAAGCTAATTTATCAGTAAAATTATACCTGCCAAAAGCATTTATACCCATTCGGGTTTTTTTTAATTGAAGATCTCCAATAAAACCTTTTGGTTCCTCTAAACCACCAATCTCACCTAGATAATTTGAAGGTCCCAAACCTCCCCCGAATTCCCACTGAGAAAAACATGGAATGACAAGAAAAAGAAATATGATAGTGGTTAGACCTTTAAATTGTTTCATTTACTTAATACAAAACTATGCAAAAGTAGGATAACCGTTTTACTAGCTAAAAAATTGATTATCAACATCCTGTAGTTTGTTATAGAAATCATCTCCAAACTTCCTGATAATTGGTTCTTTTAAAAATTTGTAAACTTTTACATTTAGCTTCACCCCGCAATCTATAGCGGGTTTACAAATTGGCCACTTATGATAATTTACAGCAACAAAATTTTGATATTTATTTAGCCTTATTGGATATAAATGACACGAAATAGGCTTATTGAATCCAATTGCTCCACTTTTATAAGCATTCTCAATACCACATTTAGCAGTGCCATTTTCATCAAAAACTGTATAAGCACATTCATTTCCGTCGATTAACGGCGTAACCAACTCATTGTCATAAGGGTCAACTACTGAAGCGCCTTGATTTTCAATAGCCTCTATACCTTTATTGGAAATAAATGGTTTTATCTTTTCAATGTTCTGACTTAACAAAACAGATTCTTCCTTATCCAAAGGCGCTCCAGAATCACCTTCAACACAGCAAGCGCCCTTACAGGCGGATAAATCACAAACAAATTTTTGGCTAAAAACCTCTCTTGAAATTATTTTACCATCAATATCAATCATGTTACAAAGGTAGATTTTACCTGTCTAATTAATCTTAATTTGGTGTAAACTTGCAGTCGCAAAATTTTTGTTATGTCTGATGATAAATTGAAGAATATTATTTCTCACGCCAAAGAATATGGCTTTGTTTTTCAATCAAGTGAAATTTATGATGGTTTAAGCGCTGTTTATGACTATGGCCAGCTTGGTTCTTTGTTAAAAAATAACATTAAAGATTATTGGTGGAAAGCAATGGTTCAAAATCATGAAAACATTGTAGGTATTGATACGGCAATTTTTATGCATCCAACCATTTGGAAAGCATCAGGACATGTAGATGCCTTTAATGACCCTTTAATTGACAATAAAGACTCAAAAAAAAGGTACAGAGCGGATGTTCTAATTGAAGATTATTTAGAAAAAATAAGACAAAAAATAGAAAAAGAGGTAACAAAAGCAGCAAAGCGATTTGGGGAAAGTTTTGATGCTGATATGTATAAGCAAACCAACGGAAGGGTTGTTGGATATCAAAATCAGATTACTGAAATTGAAGATAAGCTTAGAGATTATTTAGGAAATAATAAACTTAAAGAGTTAAGAGAGTTAATTGAGGAATTAGGAATAGCATGTCCAATATCAGGATCAAAAAACTGGACTGATGTGAGGCAATTTAACCTTATGTTTTCTACCGAAATGGGTTCTGTTGCTGAAGATTCGAATAAAATTTATCTCAGGCCAGAAACAGCTCAAGGAATTTTTGTGAACTTCTTGAATGTAATGAAGACAGGGAGAATGAAAATTCCTTTTGGAATTGCTCAAATTGGAAAAGCTTTTAGAAATGAAATTGTTGCTAGACAATTTATTTTTAGAATGCGGGAGTTTGAACAAATGGAAATGCAATTTTTTGTGAAACCAGGTGAAGAGCTTTCATGGTATGAAAACTGGAAACAGAAACGTATTAAATGGCATGAAAATTTAGGTTTTGATGAAAACTCTTATCGTTTTCATGATCACATAAAACTTGCCCATTATGCCAATGCTGCATGCGATATTGAATTTGATTTTCCAATGGGTTTTAAAGAACTTGAAGGAATTCACTCAAGAACAGATTTTGATTTAAAAGCACATGAACAATTTTCAGGAAAAAAACTCCAATATTTTGACCCTGAAGAAAATAAAAATTATGTTCCTTTTGTGGTGGAAACATCAATTGGATTAGATAGAATGTTTTTGGCAATTCTTTCTAAATCATTTAATGAAGAAACTTTAGAAGACAACTCTAGAAGAGTAGTTTTAAAAATACCAGCCTTTTTGGCACCAATTAAATTAGCTATTTTTCCATTGGTTAAAAAAGATGGCCTACCAGAAAAAGCGAGAGAAATTTTAAAATCATTAAAATTCAAGTTTCAATGTCAATATGACGAAAAGGATTCAATTGGAAAACGTTATAGAAGACACGATGCAATTGGCACACCTTTTTGTGTTACGGTTGACCACCAAACACTTGAAGATGGTATGGTAACTATTAGAAACCGAGACACCATGAAGCAAGAAAGAATTTCAATAGAAAACATTGAAACCTTAGTTTCAGACACAGTTTCTTGGGATAAAGTTTTGGTTAATCTGGAAGATTAAAGTCCATTGAAATGACTCATGGTTTGACTTAAACCAATTTTACCAAAAGCAATTGAGGCTTCTCCAGCAAGATTAATTCTTTCTTGAAGGGTCTTTTTTTCGTTTGAAGACCAATTTGACAAAACATAATCAATTTGTTGGCCTTTTTGAAAGTCATCTCCAACACCAAACCTAAGCCTTGCGTAATTTTGATGACCTAAAACTTCATTGATATTTTTCAATCCGTTGTGCCCACCATCACTGCCTTTTCCTCGCATTCTTATTTTTCCGAAAGGAAGCGCTAAATCGTCGGTAATAACTAATAGCTTTTCTGTGGAGAGCTTTTCTTTTTGGAGCCAATAATTTACTGCTTTTCCACTCAAATTCATATAAGTGGATGGCTTTACCAAAACATAGTTTCTTCCTTTTGTTTTTAAAGTTGCCACAGATGCGTACCTATCTGTAGAAAAAAAAATGTTGGATGACTCTGCGAGCGCATCCAACACTTTAAATCCTATATTATGGCGCGTATTTTCATACTCAGAACCTATGTTTCCTAACCCTACAATCAGGAATTTCATAGACTTTTTTTATTAAGCTTCAGCTGATTCAGTTGCTGCTTCTGCAGGAGCTTCTTCCTCCTCTTCATCATCTTCCTTAATAGCAGTTCTTGTAGTTCTAACAGCTAAGATAACATCACTTTTTGGGTCTAAAAACTCTAACCCATTTACTTTAATCTCTTTTACCTTAATAGAATCACCAATTTTTAAAGGTGTAATATCCAATTCAATAGTATCTGGTAAAGCACTTGGTAAACCTTTTACTTTTAATTTTCTTCTGTTAATGTTTAATTTACCACCGGCAACAACACCTTTTGAAGTACCTGTTGAATGAACAGGTAAAGAAATGATTACTGGCTTATCTTCTGTAATTAACAAAAAGTCAGCGTGAATAATTTTATCTGAAACAGGATGAAATTGAATATCCTGTAAAATTACTTTATGCACTGTACCATCAACATTCAAGTCAATAAGGTATACATTAGGAGTATATACTATATTTTTAAACTGTCTTTCGTCAATTTGCAATAAAACTTGCTCTTCACCGCCATAAACAATGGCAGGAACTAAACCTTCTCTTCTTAGGCTGTTAGAAATTTTTCTTCCAGCATCTTTTCTTAATGAGGCTTTTACAACTGTTGATTTCATTATTGTGTATTTAAACTATAAAATGTGAGCTAATAGATTCGTAATTAACAACTCCGTTTAAAACCGATGCAAATAAATCGGCAACAGAGATAACTTTTATTTTATCTGATTGCTTTTTGAGTGGAATTGTATCCGTAACAATAAGCTCTTTCAGTTTTGATTTTTCAATTCTTTCGTAAGCTGGGCCTGATAAAACACCATGGGTAATAAAAGCTCTTACACTTTTTGCACCCATATCCATCATTATATCGGCAGCTTTAGTTAAAGTTCCTGCTGTATCGATTATATCATCAACCAAAACAACATTTTTACCTTCAACTTCGCCAATAACGGTCATGTTTTCAATCTCGTTGGCAACTTTTCTTTGCTTATAAGAAATAGCTAAATCTACATTTAAAAATTTAGCATAAGCATTGGCTCTCTTTGTTCCTCCAGTATCAGGTGCAGCAATTACTAAATCTTCAATACCCATATTTTTTAAATAGGGTAAGAAAATAGTTGATGCAAAAAGATGGTCCACTGGAACTTCAAAAAAACCTTGAATTTGATCGGCGTGTAAATCCATTGTTACAATTCTATCAACGCCAGCAGCTGTTAATAAATTTGCAACTAATTTAGAACCAATTGAAACCCTTGGTTTGTCTTTTCTATCTTGTCTAGCAAAACCGAAATAAGGAATTACAGCAATAATTGATTTGGCAGAAGCTCTTCTGGCGGCATCAACTAAAAGTAATAACTCAAATAAATTTTCGGTAGGGGGAAAAGTAGATTGAACAATAAAAACATTATCTCCTCTAACTGTTTCTTCAAATGAAGGTTGAAACTCTCCATCACTAAAGCGTAAAACTGAAACTTCCCCTAATGGAATACCAAAACTTTTGGCAATTTTTTCTGCCAAATATTTTGATGCTGTTCCTGAAAATATTTTTACACTTGAAGACATACCTACCTGAAAAAGGGCTGCAAAGTTAATTATAATTCACAATGAACAAAACCTTGTTAATTGTAAAATTTTTCGCAATAATATTACATTATAAATTTTGATAAAAAAATCAACTATTACAACTACTCCACACATTTTCAGCTTTTTGAGAAAAATTATAACGAAATGAATTATTAAGTATTTTTGAACCAGATTATGAGAAATCTCGTTTCACTTTTAATTATAACCCTGCCTATTTTCTTTTTCGGTTGCAAAAACAACAAAGGCGTTGATGTAAAATTCACCTATCAAGTTTTTAACGGCGGAAATGTGGTTTTTAGAAATAATACTTCAGGGTTAGTTTCGGGTTATTTATGGAGTTTTGGAGATGGAAACACCTCAACTGAAGCCTCTCCCTCTCACCGATATACAAAATCTGGAGAATATAGTGTTACTCTTTCTGTTTCAGGTGAAAGTGGCGCAGGAGAAAATACCGAAATCCTTTCCATAATTTTTGATGACTTTAATCCTCTAGAGGGGCATGTTTCTTTTGAGGATGCAGATGGTATTGGGTATGCCATAAACCAATATTCTTATGATAAAGATGATCTAGGAAATACCATAGAATCAAAATATGGGCAAGGAGTTGCAACTTTTTTTGATGAGGAAAACTTATTGGTTTCTGCAGGAATTGTTGCCGTTAATGGAATCGATTTAGATTTAGGTAGCAATAACGCTTATAGCTTCTCCGCCAACGATAGTGATAAATTTACTGCTGATACACTCTACTATTTTTCGGGCGATGTAAATTGGAGTATTTATGGAGGAGGCGGTTTCCCAACAGTACTTCAATCTACCAAACAAAACTTTCCCGCTATTTCAGAAATCATAAAAAATAATCCGGCAACAGAGCCTGAAGAAGTGCCAGCTACTGTTGATTATTTTGTTACAACTGTTAATCCGGTTGTAGGAGCCGACTCTTTAATTTATCAAATATTGAGTGTAACCGGCGAGGTTCTTTTACAAGTAATTTCTGATGATAGTCAAACCTCCCACACTTTTGTTTCTTCAGATTTGGCATTATTACCAAAAGGAGAAGTGAAGTTAGTTGTTACCGCGTTTAATTATGAAGATTATATTTTTAAAGGTAAAAAGTTCTATTTCATAAACGAATCAGTAGTTTCAAGACCCATTGTCATTAAGTAAAGTTTTACCAATCTTTATTCTTTGCACTTTAATTTCATTTGCTTGTTTAGGGCAAAAATATCTTCTGCTAAATACCGAAAATATTAAAAAGCGGCAGTATTATTATCCTGGTCAGTTCATTACATTTTCATCCACTTTTTCCGATAAAGTTCAAAAAAGACAAATCACAAAACTTGATAGAAATAAAATATTTTTTGGTGATGACCAATATAAATTGGCAGATATTGAAGTTATATATGTTACCCGTAAAGGTGCTGCAATATTTTCAAATGTTTTTTTAATTGCCGGAATTGGGTATTTTGGACTTGATGCCATAAACTCGGCAAACAATAATTTAAAGCCTGTAATTGATGGTACCGTTTTAAGGTCTTCTATCATCTTAACTGCTGCTGGTTTAGCATTAAAACCCTTTCAAACTTATAAAATTGAAATACCAAGAGAGGCAAAACTAAATATCGTACAAGTAACCTCTGAATAACTATTTGATTTTCAGGTTTTTATAAGAATGTAAAACTAACCTATGACATTGCCAAAATATCTACATTTGTCAAAAATATTAAAAAGACAAATCCCAAAAAAATGAGTCAGTATCAAGCACAAATTGACGCTTTCATGGAGAGCGTAAGAGCTAAAAATTCTAATGAGGTAGAGTTTCTTCAAGCCGTTCTAGAGGTAGCAGAAACTGTAATTCCTTTTATTGAAAAAAATCCAAAGTACAAAAAAGCCAACATTCTAGAAAGAATGGTAGAGGCAGAGCGTGTAATGATGTTCAGAGTTCCGTGGATTGATGATCAAGGAAATTTTCAAACAAACAGAGGTTACAGAATTCAAATGAACTCAGCCATTGGTCCCTACAAAGGCGGTTTAAGGTTTCATCCATCTGTAAATTTGAGTATTTTAAAGTTTTTAGCTTTTGAACAAGTATTTAAAAACAGTTTAACCACACTACCAATGGGTGGTGGAAAAGGAGGTTCAGATTTTGACCCAAAAGGAAAATCAGATAATGAAGTAATGCGTTTTTGTCAATCGTTCATGACTGAACTTTCTAAGCATATTGGAGCTAATACCGATGTGCCTGCTGGTGACATTGGAGTTGGCGGAAGAGAAATTGGTTATTTATTTGGCCAATACAAAAGAATTAGAAATGAATTTACAGGTATTCTTACTGGAAAAGGCATTGAGTATGGTGGTTCACTAATTAGACCAGAAGCTACAGGTTATGGTAATGTTTACTTTGCTAAAGAAATGTTGGCTACAAAAGGTGAATCTTTTGAAGGTAAAACAATAGTAATTTCTGGGTCAGGAAACGTGGCTCAGTTTGCTTGTGAAAAAGCAACACAGCTAGGTGGTAAAGTAGTTACCATGAGCGATTCTGGAGGTTATATTTACGATGCAAATGGCATTGATGCTGAAAAGTTAGCTTTTCTAAAGGATTTGAAAAACAACCGAAGAGGTAGAATTTCTGAATATGCCGAAAAGTTTAACTGTGAATATCATGAAGGAAAAAGACCTTGGAACACAAAATGTGATATTGCTTTGCCTTGTGCAACTCAAAACGAATTGAATGGAGATGAAGCTGCTGCTTTAATTTCAAATGGTTGTATTTGTGTTTCTGAAGGAGCAAACATGCCTTCTACACCAGATGCTATAGCTAAATTTCATGCAGCAAAAATTCTTTTTGCTCCAGGTAAAGCTTCAAATGCAGGTGGTGTTGCCACTTCAGGTTTAGAAATGAGCCAAAACTCCTTAAGACTTTCTTGGACAAGTGAAGAGGTTGACGAAAAACTTCACAATATTATGATTAGCATACACCAAGCTTGTATTGAGCAAGGTACAGATGCAACAGGCTATGTAGATTATGTAAAAGGAGCCAATGTTGCTGGCTTTATTAAAATTGCCAATGCAATGCTTGCTCAAGGCCACGTTTAAAAACAAACTTTTATAAAAAAGGGGTTCTCGAAAGTTAACCCCTTTTTTTTGCTCCAATACTTTTAAACAAAATCACCTATTATATTTGTTACTTATAAATCCCCAACTACATGTACGGAAAACTTAAAGACCATCTTCAGCAAGAATTAAAAGAAATTGAATCTGCTGGATTGTATAAAAAAGAAAGAGTAATAACTTCAGCACAAGATGCTTCAATCAAAATTTCTACTGGTGAGGAAGTCCTAAACTTTTGTTCAAATAATTATTTAGGCCTATCCTCTCACCCTAGAGTGGTTGAAGCAGCTCATAAGGCTCTAGATAGCCATGGTTTTGGTATGTCATCGGTGCGCTTTATATGCGGAACACAAGACATCCATAAAGAATTAGAGCAAAAAATTGCAGACTTCTATTCAGCGGATGATACCATTTTGTATGCTGCTGCCTTTGATGCCAATGGCGGTGTTTTTGAACCTTTACTTTCAGCTGATGATGCAATTATTTCAGACTCATTAAATCATGCTTCAATTATAGATGGAGTAAGGTTATGTAAAGCTGCTCGCTACAGGTACGAAAACAACAACATGGAAGACCTTGAAGCAAGGCTTATTGAAGCCAAAGCCAACAGGTTTAAAATAATCGTAACAGACGGCGTTTTCTCAATGGATGGATATGTTGCCCAATTGGATAAAATTTGTGATTTGGCTGAT
>Ga0222664_1000548_pt1 | contig 20381 bp, 45 predicted proteins | sample AntAcemetagen604_FD_181147 | JGI IMG/M metagenome (GOLD analysis project Ga0222664, IMG submission 181147) | Saline water microbial communities from Ace Lake, Antarctica - #604 | ecosystem: Environmental > Aquatic > Non-marine Saline and Alkaline > Saline | place: Antarctica: Ace Lake...
GAGAAATGGCCGATCAAAAATTCGAGACGTGCAACGCAAGAGTACCGGAAATAGTTTGGGACCCCTATCTCGATCCTCAGAGAGAACCCAGAATTCGAAAGGCTTTACCATTCAGGCGCGGCACTGTAGTCAATAGGCCCGCCGTACAGAGGGATGAGCGAGGGCGTCATGCGCAGCGGTCCTCCTACCTGAGAGCCAGCGTCGTAGGCTTCAGGCTTCTCCTCAAAAGGGATCCCGTCCCTCCCCGTCACCGCGTTCGACCAAGACGAGTCCATCCCTTGCGTTGGGGACATAGCCGCCAACACCTCTCGGATGGGCTTCAAGGGTCGCGTCTCGAATGCCGCTACGAGCGCGTATGCCCGGTTGACCCTCCAGAGCCGATGCTCGAACACCGAGATGTCCGTGACGGCGCAGTTCCGGAACTTCCTGAACCCGTGCCACCCCGACGCCGTGGTCTGAGCTCGTGACCAATCGATGACGCAGTGGTTGCCGTGGTACGAGACACTGACAGGGCCATCACCGCCGAGCAGCGACAACCACGCCGCAAAGGTCTGGTCCTCGAACAGATCCGGCCAGCTCTCGTTGTGGCGATGTGACGTCCAATACTGACACGCGAACTCGTGCGGGTCATAGAGCGAAGCGAGTATCCCCGAGCGATGCCCAAGCCGACGTGAGAGATCATTCTCATGCCCGTCCACCCGCGTCCGACAATCCCACAAGCCCAACGACTGAACCCGAGTGTAGCCCGACCCATACGTGCCACGATAGAACGTCAGGGTGTGCTTGCCTCCAAGGATCTCAACGGCCCTGCGGTAGCTGAGTGGGTGTTGACCGCTGGTGTGGCCCCCGTGGTTGCGGTCACCAATGGACGGCCCCAGGACGCGCTTCAGGCGCTCTCCGAGGGCGTGTCCGATCTCGTACTGCTCCCGGTGCTCCAAGTCTCTCAGGTCTGCGTAGAACGACATGCTACTCCTCCGTGTCCATCAACATATCTATCCTGCTCACATCAGGCAGGTCACGGTAGAGGCGAACACACGGGGACGCCTTCGGACCGCCGTGATCGCTCCACCGCACATCCAACTGCTCAGCCGGACGCCCCACCGCCAAGAACGCTCCGGTGATGTGCTCCCGCCACTCCCCGAGGGTCTTGCCCATCCCTCTGTCGACGATGACACGCATGGTGCATTGCTCGAGGCCCTCCGGCATCATGCGAACGAGCTTGTCGTCCTTGTAGATGCAGATGCCGACGTCGGCCTTCTTGACGCACCACACGGAGGCGTCGTCGTCAGACACGCCGACGTATGTGCCGTCCATGCCCGGCGACTCCAGATCGATGAGGGCGCGCTCCGCTATCCGGTACGCCGTGCGGCTTGCCGCCGTTGCAAGATCGAGATTGAAATCGTATGCCATGCCCCTACGACGCCCCGTCTACGTGTTTAGTCAGATTCGAATAACAGGAGCCACTTCACGTCACCCGGCTCCCACCCATCCACAACTTCAATGCCCCGTGCCCAGTTCCCCCTGCCCCATGCCCCGTGCCGATGCCCCTGCCCCTCAATCTTGTAGTCAGAAGGCTCACACGACATGCGCCACAGCGACAGCTCCTCCTGATGTAGAGAGGCCCGCCCCTCGAGCCACGCACAGGCCAACTCAGGTGACTCGAACATCCGAGCCTTCATGTCCGAGTAGGTGCGCCGCGCAAGGGCGCGCTCCTTATCGGATGTGAAGAACCACCGATACCGATCGAACAGCTCAGCCATCAGGACGCCATCAGCAGCATCAGCCGACGCTCACAGGGCTTGTCCGGATCCCACTCGTCCACGACCCCCTTGCCCTGTGCATACCCACGCGGCTCGTCCTCAAACCGCATCAGGATCATCGGGAACTTCGAGTTCAACGTCGCCATGTACGCCCATGCCTCAGCCTCCGACTCGAAAGTCGGGATCCCGGCAGGTACCTGTCGATAGTACGAGTAGTGCCCGCGCCGCTGATGCGACACCCACCGGAACCTGATGACGAAGACAGGCATCAGCAGCCCTCCATCAACATTGCCAACCGGTCTATCGGCTCAGGTCCGACGCGTTGCATGTACTGCACAGGCGTAATCTCCACCACCTCTTGTTCGAGGTCGATGCCGAGGGTCACAATCCAGACCTCCATGAACAGGCCCCGGACCTGAGCCGCCGCAGCTATCATCGGGATGTTCGTCTCATATGGCAGGTCCACGGTGTTGAACTCGAGCGCCGTCATCTCAATGCTGACGCGCTGCTTGAACGCCAGATCCAGACGGCCACCCACCGGCACTCCCATGTAGTAGGATTCCACCGTCACACCCGCCGTGCTCGCAGGAGCTTGAGGAACGTCTGCGCCGCCTTGTTCTTCCTGAACATCGCGAACGGCATGGAACCCTCGTCCGGGTGCGCTCGCGCTTCACGCTCGAGGCGGTCACTGACGGCCAACCACGTGTCCGGGTCACCGTAGGTGAAGTCCGCACCGCGATACATGGCCTGTATGCCCGTGGCCTCTTGCCGTCCCCGTGAGAACCGACTCTCCAGATCCTCCTCGAACGTCAACAGGGCCGTCCCCTTGCGACCCTCAGGCCCCACATACCAGATGGCCTCCCCCGTGCCAGCTACCAGCTTCTCGAGGATCAACGGCGTCCCCTGATCCCACAGCCGCAACGCACGAATGGAACGCGGCAACGTCCCGAACTCGAATTCCGAACTGCCCATGTAGTGAAAGTCGAACGCAGCATCGAGAGATGGCCCGTTGCGCTTGTGGGTAGCTCGCTGAATCAGGCTTGGAGTGGTAGAGCTCATCGAGGTGTCCTGGCAGTGTTGGATGGTGTTGGATGCCATTTCAGACTGAGATAATGTTCATCCTAAGTTCGCGAGTCTGGGGGCACCCCCCTGCCACTCGACTAATAACCGCGCGCTTCGAGATTTTCCAAACATCGGCATGGCTCTTGCCCGCGCCACGGGGCGCGAACTCACCATGGATCTGGTAGGTCTCTATCGCAGGGTGCTCCTTGAGGCTCTGGCTCGAGCTGGCACTCGACGGTTCGTCAGGGTCGGAGGACGCAGGGTGAACCAGGCGAGGGGGAGGAGCACAGGGCTCATCATGAGGATCAGGGGTCCCCACAGCTCCACGACGCGGAAGCACACAGCGATCAGTAGCTCAGTATCGGTCATGGGTCATGTCCTCCATTGCTACTCTACTAACGCTGTGACCCCTGACATACTCAGAGATAGCCCGCGAAAATGTCCACGCCCTCCTCAGCCTCCTGGGCCAGTCTGGTGTCCAGAGCGTCCTCCTGCTCCTGTGTGAGAGGAGGCAGAGAGCGGGTCCATCGAAGAAAGAAGAACAATCCGATGCAGGCCCCTACTCCCCATAGCAGTAGAGCGTCGCTCATCGTCCGTATGTGTAGCCATCGGTCGCGAGCTGCTCAGTGAGCCCACCCCACAGCCCGGCTGCCTGTGTGCTGTTGAGGTACTCACCCTCGGTGCTCCAGTCGCAGGCCTCGTTCTGATGGCTCAGTCCAGGGACGGGGTAGATGTACGCCTTGTACGTCTTGGTAGGCTCGCACAGCACGTAGGCCACGAGCACCCGGCTGTGAAGGGCCATGTAGTAGACGGTACGTCCGTCGTCGATGATGCACGCCATGTGTTCTATCCGGGTACGAGGGTGAAGCAAAGGAGGCGCGTCAGGACGGCGAGCACACAGGTAGCTGCGCAAGGGATGTACCAGCTCTGAGCCGCGATGCCGAGGTGGGCTGTTGCGTCCAGGTACCTGTCGATTGCTCGTGTAATCATGCTGCCTCCGTACTCACTCAACGACTCATCAGGCCGAGTACTCAGAGCTTCCTCCACATCAACACGTCGTCGTCCTCGTCTGCTGCGGCCAGTGGCACGGGTGGGACAACCGGGTCCACAGAGGCGGCCTCTGTGACTGCGACGATGATGCCCCCATAGTAGCCGTTGTGCTCGTTGTGAGTCTCGATCGTCACAGAGTCGAACTGTGAGTGGATCCGCAGGAAGGCCGTCTCGTGGCAGCCGTATCCATCTTCGATGTCAGCGACATGCTCGACGTTCATGTCCGTGAATACCTGTCCGACCAGAGAGCTGAGGTCGTCGTCGCAGTTCAGATACCGGCTCTCACAGCAAGACCGCGCCTTGTCCGAGATCTCGAATACCCGGCCCGAGTCAAGGGTCAGGACCAGAGCGCCGTCTCCACCGTTCAGCTCGTCGACCAAGACGAGAGAGACGATGCGCTGTCCCACGCACTCAGTGAGCTTCGCTTCGTCGTTGTACCCGCCCAATGCGGCGAGCATGGCTCCAAGTCCTGGCATGGTCTTAGTCCTCTATCCCCAGCAAGGCCCATAGCGCAGGCCGGTCCTTCAAAGTCAGGTCTTCTTCTGTCCCGCCCGCTCTCAACCAACAAGACAGGAATGTCTCAGCAGCGATGAGCGTCCGCGCAGTATCATGCTTCTCAATCACAATCACTTTCTCACAGCGCCCGTAGATGTCCCGCTTCAAGACAATGCGCTCCCCCGCCGTCTCCTCAAAGTAGATGTACCAGTCAGCTACCTGACTGACCCGAGACTGGACCTTGAATTGTTCGAACTCTGCCATGATCTATACAACGACTCCACTCGGGCAGCAGTCAGAATGAAAAACCACAGGGCGGGCTTTTCTCCGACCGTTCACAGGGTCCCCGATACTGTAAGACCTTTCTGGGTGTGGGATGGTTGAATACGTTTTTTGCGCCGCATCTTTGAGACGAGCTTAGGGATGAAAGAGGCCTCCTGGGTCCGTCCTCTCGGTGTTTCTGGGGCATGAGTCGCCTTCGGCCTGCTCAAGCCATAGACGTAGGCGTGTCTCACTCTCGAACGGCGTGTCGCGGCTACTGAAGGGGCGAGCGGCTATGTGGTGGTCGTGGAAAGAAGAACTATGGTCGTCGGCTATGTCGTCTATAGCGCCTATGGGCTCATCTACTTACAGACAGAGTACTGCGAGTACGAGTGCTATGCAGAGGATGCCTGCTGATCCTATTGCTGCTATGGCTATTGAAGCGGCTACGAGTACGGGGTCTGCTCCCATTCCCAACCACGGCTTCTCTTCTTCCCAGTTGTAGATGCTTGCCGCGAGGGCGATGAGTGCTGCGATGAAGATGAAGGTCACTCCGTGCTGAGCGACCTCTTGGATCTCGTTGAAGAGGTTGTGCGCGCTGTTGACTTCCATCTGGGTCTTCTTTCAGTAGTACGAGAAGGCGAGTACGAACAGGTGGCTTACCAATCCGGCCAGGAAGAGGACGACCATCACGGTGGCGAAGGTTGACCATATTCGGGGCCATTCGATCTCGGGCGGCTCCATGTCGGGTCTCTTATGGACCCACGCATCGTACATGAGCATTGCTGCAAGCATCAGCGCGCCCGCGATGATCATCTTGGTCCCGAAGAGGCTCGTTGCAAGTAGGTCGCTGGCCGTCTGGCTGGTTGGGTCGATGATCTCCATCTACCTGGATTCAATCGCTCGTAGGCTGTCCTCGATGGCGTCCAGGCTGGAGTCCATGCGGTCCATGCTTGCCATTGCTTGCTCGTGCTGGGCCTTGTTCTCGGCTATCAGGGCGTCCCTCATGGCGTAGGACTCCCGTCTGTAGTCGGCGCACGCTGGGTGCATGATGTCAGGCAGTCCGATGTGGATCAGGGGGTCGGTCACTTCCTCCTTGAGGTCGCCGTCTTCCCAATCCTTGCAGCATCCGTGGCAGTATTCGGTATCGCGCATGTGGTTGCTCCGTTAGCTGACGTACTCATCGAAGAGCAGTGCGAGCCGGTCTTGTCTCACCCGTGTTGGGTTTCGGGCCATGTAGCCGGGCACCCATCCGCAGTCGCACTCAGTCTCTCCGGGTAGTTGGAACCAGTGCGGGTCTGCTGTCTCGGTTGGAATGGAGACGGCCCGGAGGAGGCTCCCCCAGTTGTTCGTGCCTCTTGCTGCCAGTGCTTCCTCTATGGTCTGCCACGTCCACTCGAACTCTATCTCGAACCTTCCCTCCAGTGCGTACATGGCCTCAGCGTTGGAAGCGGCTGACAGGGAGGTTGCTGTCAGCTCGTACCTGTGCTGCCACGATCGATAGTGTTTGGCCTGGCCCCAGTAGTAGAAGGTGGTCTCCATGTAGCCTCAACGTACTCACTGGTTGTCTTCTCAGAGCCCGAGTTCAGCCTTCAGGAGATCCAGGACGCTCGGTGCGTTCCCGTACCTTGGGCAGAAGCTCCGGTGCTCGGCGTATCCCGCGTTGCAGGTGCAGTTGGAGATGTTCCCGGTCTTCTTGAGGTCGGTTGCTCCCAAGTGTGCTCTGATGGCGCGGTTGTCTGCGTCGATCATGAACTGCTTGTCGTCATCGGTCCACGGTTCGATCACGGCCTCATTGAGCCGGTCGAAGCGCTCCTTCTCTTCGGGGCTGAGGAAGGCTGCTACTGCCTTGTTGGCGGCGGCTTCCTTCTCAGGGTCACAGATGTCGTCGAAAGGTCCCATGGCCTATCCCAGCATCATGCGGATGAGGTCCATGCCGGAGGGGGCGTCAAGCTCGCGCGGACATCCTCGGGTGTGGCTGCTCATTCCGGCGTTGCAGGTGCATCCGCTGATGTTGCCTCCCCGCTTGATGGCGCTTGCGTCCAACGAATTGGTCAGGGCCTTCATGTCGCAGTCCTTCATGAAGACGGCGTCCTCTGCACTCCACTTTGCGCGGTGGATCTTGGTCAGGGCCAGGTACCGTGTCTTGTTCGGCTCAGGGAGGGATCGCATCACCAACTGGTTCGCGAGGTCGTCCATCTCGGGGTTGTCGATCAGTGCCTTGACAGTGATGTCGGTGGTGGTATCCACGGATGTCTTCTCGCTTTATGGGGTCGGGGTTGTTCAGTAGTGCAGGAGGCTGTAGCAAGGACGCCCGATTGCCGCTCTTCCTGCGAGCGCATCGAGTTCAATCACAAAGGCGCAGGTTGCCACGCCGCCCATCCTCTCGATGAGTTCACATGCGGCTTTGGCTGTCCCGCCCGTCGCCAGCAGGTCGTCGATGAAGAGGACGCGCTGTCCGGGCTTGACGCTACCGGCCTGCATGGCGAGGGTGTTGGTGCCGTACTCGAGGTCGTAGCTCTTGGTGATGACGGGTCCGGGGAGCTTGCCGGGCTTCCTGGCCATCACGAAGGGTACGCCGAGCTGCGAGCTCAGTGCTGGGCCGAAGAGGAAGCCTCTTGCGTCGCCGCCGACGATCACGTCGATGGTGGGCTTGCCCGTGTCGCTGTCCCAGTAGTAGTCGGACAGGACGGTGGTGATGCGGTCCATCAGGTCCGGCCTTGCGAGCACGGGGCAGATGTCCTTGAACATGATGCCGGGGACGGGGAAGTCAGGCACGGTGGCTATGACGGCGTCGAGGTCTTCAGCGAGTGTCGGCATGGTTCAGCCCTTCCTTGCGATGGCGATTGCGGCGGTGATGAGTCCGTCGAGATGGGTCACGGGCACGCCCGCGTCGAGGTTGGCCTGCACGAGGGCGTAGACGGTCTTCGGCTTCAACCACCGAGCCCGCTTGCACGCCTCTACGATCTGGCTCTCGAGGTGGAGTCGGCTGTTGCGCTCTACACGCACAAGCTGGGAGTCGCTGAGGATCGTCACGGCGACGGTCACCATGTCGACGGTAGGGTCAGCAGTCGGCTGGGGAGTTGCAGTCACGGCGGTCACCACGGTTGGAGGCAGGGTCATGATTGGGGCGGGGACGGTGAGGTCTTGGCGAGCCCACGTCACGTAGGCGGCGAAGCGGGCCTTGTCGGGCTCCGTCCACCTGGGGAGGCCACTCAGCTCGGGGTCGCTCTGCACCAACTGGCCGGGGGAGAACACGCCTTGGTCCGTCAGGTAGCTGAGGTACTGGCGCATGGTGGAGTTGCGGGTGCTGTATCCCGTCTTGCCCTTGTACGTCCAGGCCTGGAGACGGCGTCCGTGGACGCTTGTGTGCTGCTCGAGCCACTTGATGATGTGCTCACGGAGCGTGGAGGTGCTCTGGTTGTCGTCCGGGGCGTACAAGCCCGCGCCCGTCCACTGGGAAGAGATCCATCCCAGGAAGCTCGGGTGGACCTTGCCGTAGTCCGTGTTCGGGTCGAAGCCCTTCAGACACTCGGACATGCTCTTCTTGCCGCTCAGGGTGGCGACGAGTGAACCCTCTACGGGTTGGCCGGTCTTGGCGGTGTAGGCGTCAGCGGCCTTGTAGAGGGTCTGGGCAAAAGTCATACGGGCTACCTCATTGGTGTTCATATCCCAAGACGGTGCTGCGGTATGTCGAGTGCGAGCTATTCGACGATGTTCCTAAACGTCAGGTTCAGCCTCTTGGGTACGATCCTACCCACTTTGGGTACGCAGTGCTCCCAATCGTACTGAGCCTCGTCCTTCATGACGATCAGGCTGCCGTGGGTCAGGTCGAAGTGGTGGGTGTCCCTGCTCTTCTTGTGCCGGATCCTGAAGCGCCTTGTCGCCCCGAAGGAGACACTGGCGATCCATGCGTTCCCCTTGCACGGGTAGTCGGCGTCACTATGCCAGCCTACGCTGTCGTTCCCATCCCGGTACAAGTTGCACAGGACGGAGTTGAACGGGCGCTGTAGCCGTTCCTCTACCTGACGTCGTAGGGCTGCAAGTAGGGGCGGCATGGGGACGGCGGGATGCTTGATGCCTGAGTACGTGTAGCTGCTCCCGTACATGGCGATGAGGCGTGGGAGCTTGACATCCTGACCGTACATCTTCATGTAGTGAGTGTCCCAATCCAAGCTGTCGTAGTCCCCGGCGAAGGGGTCCACGAACAGGGAGGGGGTGTACTCGAAGTCGGGTGTCCAGTCAGCCTTGTCGGGCTCGGGTTCCTCACCTTCGAAGAGGCTGCTCACGTACTCGCTCATCTATGCGAACCCCGTCGTTATCTGGAGGTGGTCCATTTCTTCACGCAGCGGAGGGGGTGAGTTGAGGAGGGCCTATGTCATCCCCGCGCGTGTGGTTGCATCTCTTGCACGCGATGGAAAGATTCTCAAGCGAGAGTCCACTCTTGCCGCCCATCCACTGTGGCGTCATGTGTTCGATGGTGGCGAGTGGTTTGTGGTCCCGCAGTCCACGGATTGATGTGGAGACGCCGCACCAGCAGCACCCGTCTCCATCTCGTCGCATGAGGGCCAGCCGGATTGCTTTGATGGCCCAGTAGTTTGAGGTGTCTGAATCGTATTGCCGCCCTATGCGGTCACGGTAGTCTTGCACAGTCTCCGTTGAGAACTTGTCCCACATGGCAGTCTCCTTGGTTGGTCACTCTACAGTGAACTCCTCTTCTTCCTCTTCGGATTCAGGCACTGGGGCGAGCATGTTGCTGTACTCGCTTGCCAGGTACTGTCCTTGGAGCGTTTGAAGGGTTGCGCCGATGCGCATTCTGTCGTAGGTCTCGGAATCGGGGATCACACCGGGGATGCAGACGGCGACGTACCACCCTCCCAGGTGTTCGAGTGCCATCCTGAAGTTCGGGTTGGCGGTGTGGATCGCCGTCTCGAAGGTCATGCCAGGGTGGTACTTCTCGAGCTCTGGCATCCGCCTTTCGATGGTGCTCGCCATGGCGTCCATCCAGTTCTCGGTGCCGTCGGGCACGTCCGTCATGAAGCTCGACAGGAACATCTGGGTGCGTGCGTAGTGCATGAACTCCTGGTCGAAGCCTGGGCACTCATGGCTCTCCTTGTTCAACGCCAGGAACCTCACCGTGTCCCCCGAGAAGAGGGTGGCGATGTAGCAGATATCAGCGTGGTCAAGAGTGTCGGCCATGTTCAGCCCTCCATCAAAAGTGCAAGTCGGTCTACGGGAGGCTCAGCGTGTCGTGCGTGGGCACGCGTCCACACCGCCCCATTCCTGAAGTGGAGCTCATCGATCAAGCCCCAGTTGACGTTCTGTCGGACGATTAGCCGTAGCCCTAACAGCGCCCCCAACGAGCCTACACCTGCCAACCTCAAGAGGGCAGGAAGCTCTATCGGCTTGATCAGGAGGCCTTGCCCGCTACCCCTGGAGTACTCAACGGTGATGGCAATCAGAGCCAGGTACTTCGGCGTAGGCACTGGAGTCGTGTATCCCAACTGTCGGTACATTGCGTCCACATCGTAGCTACCCACGATGTCCCGTGCCTCCGCGAGAGTAACGATGGCCTCTTGGTCCATCATCGGACGATTCTCGTCACGGGCGAGCCGTAGTTCTTGCAGTCGATGGGGGTGCTCACCGCGTACCCGCCGTAGCCCTGAGCCCACGAACACTCGATGGTGCAGTACTCCGTACTGTCGACCCGGTACTCAACGGTCGCACATTTGGAGTCGGCACCGCTCGCGAGGGGGCCTTCGCTGACACAAGAGGTCAGGCAGAGCGTGGCGAAGGCGAGCAGGAGGATTCGGCGCATGTGGGTTCCTTGTCTCTCATCAGACACCAAGTCTACGTGAGAGCGTGGTTCGTGTTCTCAAGAGTCTACAAAGGAGGGCTCACCCTCGAGCCGTTGGCTGAAGGTGCCGTTGGCGATGTCGAACTTGGCTGGCGTAAGGCCACGCTGAGTCACCGTGTAGAAGACGGTGTCTTCTCCATCGCCCACCGCGAAATGGGTTTCGGGCTCGGCGCGGATGTGGGTGATGATGTCGTACCACCACTCATCCCACGCATCCTCTTCATCGAGGCCATGTCCTGAAAGCCTTACCCTGAAACGTCCGTCCGTCATGCCCGTGGAGGCAGCAGTGTTGATCCACACAGCCTTCCCATCCGCCATGGAGCTCTCTACCGCGTAGGCACCTACCGCCAGCTTGAGCTGGTCGATGGGGTCGGGGCCACGGGGAGCAATGGGCTCTCGGATCAGGAACTCAGGGTCCACATCACTGAGGCGTCGAGCAGTCCAGGTCACGGAAGAGCCGTATCGCCCCTCACCTTCCCGGTCCGGGTCGAACAGGATGCAGAGGCCGTGCCCCTCGGTCTTGCTCATGTAGACGTCACCCTGCCGCTTGTGGAAGGCGTCCATGCCCGTGTTCACCACACGCTCACCCGGCTGAAGGCCACGGAGGTAGAGGCGGACGTCGTCGTTCGTCACCGGGTTGCGGAGGCGGATGGCTTCTGCCACGACGGAGTCGAGCATCTCGGCGTCTGCTGGGTAGCGTGCGTCTTCCCACTCGGTCATGTCGATGCCGAGGGCCAACACGGCACCACGAAGCTCGTTCTCGTTGGGGGCGTCGGTGTTTGGGCTGTGGAGGTGCGTGTCGGTCATCACGAGGTCACTCCGGTGGCGATTTTCCATCCCCACATACCCTTCACGACGCTGCCCGATTCCACGAGATCAGCCATCAGGGCGTCAATGTTGTCCATCTGGTCTGCGGGCAGCACCGGCTCTGCGCCGTCCGGGTACATCTCGCCCCAGTGGCACATGGTCTTCCGGCTCTGCCTGAAGGCGTCAGGGTCCTGCACGAGAGTGTGGCAGTTCCAGCTCCAGTCGGCGGGGCTGGAAGTCATGCGGTCGAGTACGAGTTGGGCGGGGGTCATGTGCGCTCCGTGCTTGGTATCAGCTCAACGCAACAGCGCGGGAGATACTCAGAGGTCCGCTCACAGCTTCTCGCAGAGCCTCCTCCAACTCTACAACGCTGTCGGCGTCCGCTTGGAAGTTGTCGTCAAAGGCAGCAGCGTCAGCGTGCTCGCCCCGCTCCAACTCGAGGCGGGCATCAACGGTCTCCCGCAGGGCTTCCATCAACTCGCTGTAGCTCACTTTGAGGCCCGTGAGCATGTCGTAGGTCGTGTCTCCGTAGGTGCTCCCATTCGCACTGAACGGGCCAACGTGCTTGTAGGTCCAGGTCACCCTGTCGACGCCAACGTAGGTGGAAGCCGTCACCGTCGGGTTCTTGGTTCCCTTGAATTCAGCATAGGCAGTGAGCCAAGCCAGTACCGCGAAAACAAAGGTTGCGCCGCCCCATCCCCATGCCTGAGTCCCTGCAATCAGAGTCGCAACCGTGAAGGCTACAGCCACTGGGATGATCAATGCGAGGTAGTTCTTGATCTTCCAAGGCACCGTCACAGTCACCTTGCCAATCAGCATGTCCTTGCTGATGTCCCAAAACCGGTCGTTCACGCCCTGCTTGAGTGCAAGCGTTTGAGTTCGGAGGTCTCGGGCTTCGTTGGCGGCTACTTGCATCTTCGGCTTTCTGAGGCGGTTGCCCCGTTGTACTGTATCAACGAGCCAAGTACCTGAGTACTCAGGAGCTAATCCCAGAACAGGGTGATGTTCTCCACCGTCGCCATGTTGATACACACGGTCACGTCGCCGTTGTCGAAGCTGATCCACTCGGCTCGGGCGGGGTACCCGAACAGCCGCAAGCAGGCCATCCGCGATGCATCGCTCTTGAACTCGATGTGGTGCGAGGTGCTCCTGTCGCTGATGTAGGTCACGATGATGGTGACGGCACCGTGGGTCTTGGCTTCGCTGGTCATGGCACTAACCGGCACGCTGTATAGCAGCGCGCACTACACCAACGCCACCCACCGCCGAGAACTAAGAGAGAAAGCGCACAATCAGCACTAATCTTCCATCAGCAGGTCAAGACGGCAGAGCTCACGTACATCCTCTGCGCTCAAGGCTGGTACGGCGACAGGGCCATTGACACCGGGTCGACACACTCGACAAGGACCGTGGCTGCATTCACGCACGGTGTAGTAGGCCCAGTAGAACTCAGTGTGGTCCTTGCGCCAATGGGATTGGGGGACGTCGGACTCGCAGTCCTTGGTCTCGTCCCATGCAGCCCCACGGCTGAAGCGGTCCTTTGGGTATCGCCTCATGTGCTTCGGGCCGTAGCCGAGATGGTTTGAGATCAGCGCGTGGTGCTGTTCAGGTTCCACGTCAGAACAGCGTAGGAGCGGTGTCGATGGCACGAACCACCGTCCGGAGCGTCTCTTCCAGCTTGTCTTCGAAGTTGCCGTGCTCGTTGGTCACCTCAAAGCGGTGCGGGTGGATGGCCCATGCTGCCTTCACAGCGTCACACAACTGAAGGGACGTGGCGTAGTCCTCAACTCGGGTGGCGTTGTTGTCGAGCGTGTAGTTCACCTCTGGTGCCGTGCTCATGTGGATGACGGCGTGGTACCGGGACGCCATCGACAGTTCCGTCATGCCCAGGTGGTTGGTCAGGCGACGCCACATCTCGGCGTCGACGTATGCCTTGTAGTCGAGCAGTCCCCGGTCGATGATCAGGACGGGGTCTTCATGGGTCTGCGCGGCACTCCAGAAACGCTCCTCGAGGAATGCCTGAGTGCGCATCATGGCCTCTTCAACCGCGAAGATCTTCTCCGCGTCGTCAAGACACTCGAAGGGCGGGGTGACTCCACCACCGAACATCAGGGTAGCCACCTCGGGCACTACGATGACCGGGCGGTCAAGGTACTCCCTGAGATGCTCGAGTGCGCTGGTCTTGCCAGCACAAGGTCCACCGGTCAGTACGATTCGCATGTCCTATCCTTCCATGAGTAGGTCGAGACGGTCCAGCAGCTCCGCAGGTGCAGCACGGAGCACATCGTCGGCGTAGTCTTGGAGCAACTCTCCGGCGAAGCGGTGGATGAGCTGATGTGAGCTGCCTACCATCTGGATGCCCTCGAGTGCCTGTCCAATGACGAAGCGAGCCATTCCGGCAGTGCCCACGCGCATCTTCCACTGCTCGGCGGTCTCATCACTGGCGCTTCCACCTCCGTTGACGGCCCACCCAGCGGCGGTGAAGCGTTCCAGCAGACCGGGCGGGTTGCGGGTATCCGTGAAGTACACCTCTTCATGTCTACAGAGCCAGCGAAGGACTTGTGGGGCATCCTTCAGGTCCATACCGTCGAGTTCGCCGATGATTCGGTCGAGTTGTTCTTGTCTGACGTTTGGCATATTCCCACTCCTACCCCTTGGGGTACTCTCTTTGACCCACCTCGTTCCACCGAAGTGCGAGGCACGCTTCAATGTCGAGGCCAGCTTTCGAAGCTACGCTACACGCGGCGATGATCACGTCCCCAAGCTCGTCGGAAAGGTTCCCGTAGTCTGTCCGTACCTTCTCCGCGCCCTTGACGATAGCCCGTGCTACCTCCCCGGTCTCCTCGGACAGTACGAGTCCACGGCGCTCAAGCGGTGCGTCGCCGAAGTTCCGTACCCGCCACGCCTCCGACTCTTCTTGGATGGCCTTGAGGTCGATCACAGTTTGAACTCCTTGATGATGGGCTTCTTCGAGCAGTCAAGACACACGTCCTGTGTGTCTTCTTCACCGTCAAAGCCGTCGCTACCCCCTGGACGTACAACTCTTACGACGTAGTAACGTCGATCGTCCGGGATCTCGGATTTGCACCGGTCACACTCTCGGATGTAGCGCATAGCCATGAGATCTCAGCTCGTGCTTGTAGTCCAGAAGACGCCCGGCTCGATGCCGTGCTTGGCGAGCAACTCTCGCACGTCTACAGGAACAAGCTCGTTCCACTTTTCAAGCGTTCCTTCTGGAAGCTCGTCTTGCCGGGCGGTGCTGAGGATGCCGGGCGTGACCTTGCCTTCACGGTCCGTGGTGTCCTTGAACTCCCAGTAGGCCCACGAGTTCAGCTCAAAGCCAATGCCCAAGGGAGGGTCGCCACTGCCGCTGTACGCCGTGAACGACCAATCTTCCTCAGGGAGGATTTCGTTCTGGTAGTCGTAGTACGGTCCATCTCCCGCTTCGCTGGGCGTCTCCCACTCCTCTTGGAGATCAGGGGTCAGTCCGGCCCAGTACCGGGCATAGAGGTCCTTCATGAGAGTCTTCTGCGCCGATGTGAGTTCCCCGTAGCTGATGTCCACGCCGTAGACGCGGTTGATGATGCCGTAGCTCATGCGGTCATCCTTTGAAGGATGGAGGTGTGTCCGTGCTCACCGATGATGTAGACCTTGTCGTCAGGCACCCGGCTGTTCAGCTTGATGTCCCCTCCCCACAACGAGCCCATGTCGCCCCGCTCCATGTCTTCGGCGCTTGACTCTGTAGTGCAGTCATGGCAGCGCATTGTGCGATACGTCCGTTCGTTGACGTACACGGTGCTCACTCTGTCGTCGTACTGCTCCACAAGAGCGTACCCATCGGCCATGTCGCCTCCGGTGATGACACCGACGACAGGAGCTGTTCGTGCTCCCGTCATGTCAGGTAGGCCGGGGTCAAACGCGAAGGCGGGGACGGCAGAGACGGCTACGAGAGCACCGAGGCCCTTCAGGAAGCTACGTCTGTTCAGGTTCATGAGCTGTTCCTTACCCAATCGGGATCACACGACTCGCACCCTTCATCGTCACACTCTTCGCAGTCGAAGTAGAGGTTGTCGAGCGGGTTGAACCCACTGAGAGTGACGTAGCCTTCCGAGGCTACGTTGAGGCCCATGCCTTCACACACCTTGCGGATGCGGTCTTCGTCCTCGGTGATGAGGGTGTAGTCCGAAGGCTCGATGGGTCCGTAGATCTCGGAGTGTTTGCCGAGCACCTCACCGAAGTGGATGCTGCGCTGCTCCTTGATGATGGTCTCGTTCCACCGTCGAAGTGCCGCGCCACCGAACACGATGAAGAGTCCGTATAGGTCCCCCATGCGTCCCGCGCCGAATTGCAGGCTGATCAGCTTCATGTCACTCTCCGAAAATCTGGGTACCGTGGAGCCACGTCGCCACTCGGCGGCTGTCTTCAGCCGAGTGCGTCTTGGCGATCACTCGCTCAAAGAGCAGTGTCACGTCGGCGGGCGGCGTCACACGCACGTACTTGGTCAGCTTGGTGACGGTGCTGTTCCGGAACTTCACCTCGGGGCCTCCGCTGATGTAGCGGCAGGTGAGGCGTACCATCTTCAGCTTGTCGCCGTCGATGCCGGTCACCTTGTAGAGGATCATGCCGTACTCGCCCTTGGTGTTGCCACCACCTCCGGCTGCTACGTAGTCACCAACAGCGTAGGCTTGTCCGAGGAAGTCGCGCATTACTCCACCACCATCTCATCGGTCTCACACCCGCCGTCCGTGGTGACGCTGGGCACTTCCAGCTCGGAAGCGACGGTCTTCGCGGTCAAGGAGGCGGTCCGCCAGAGGTACGGGCTCTTGACGGTGCCATCACCCAGGCGCTTCACGAGCTCCACGGAGTGCAGGTTGCGGAGGATCTTGCGTGCGCCGCTGATGCCCACGTTCCCGGCAACCGAGATCGCACGGGCGGTGGAGGGCACACGGAGGCTTTCCATGGCGGTGAGCAACGCACGGTCAGCGTCGGTGAGGGCGGGGATCGGGGGCAGAGCGCGCCACGGGCGGGGAGGCTCAATGGGCCACTCAGGCTCCTGCTCGGTCGCGTTCGGGGCAGCGTCGCCGTAGATGCTGGAAACGGGGAGGGCGGGGTCAGTCACGGCATCGGGTGCGGAGGTGCCATCGTCCTCATCGTCGTCGTTGAAGAGCACTTCACCAACGCTGCGCTGGCGGACGTAGTTCCGGGGGCGGAACAGGCCGATGAACTGGCTGAACAAGCCCTTGAGCTTCAGGAACCATCCCCACAGCGGGAGGTACGCACGCAGGGCGTAGCTCATGTAGATGATGAAGAGAGCGATGAACGCCATGTAGAGAAGGTCGAAAAAGCCCATGATCTGAAGTCTCCAGTTTGTTAGGTCGTCAGACCCGGTTCGAGCCGCTTTAGTGCGGCCCTTTCGTTTTAGGGGATGCGAAGTACTGGCAGGTTGCGTGGGTAGGCCACGTCCCGCATTGTTCCACGCATGTCAATAGGCCGTCCGAGGATGCCCTCGGTCTGTAGATCCTGCATCACGCGCTGCACGTCCTCACGCCTCAGCTCTGCTCCGTTGTACGGGGTCGGGGGCTCGAGGTAGCCAGATCGAATAGGACTGCGCCCTCCGCAGAACTCGTCAACAGTCATGCGGCTGCGAGTTGGATTCGCTTGCAAGAATGCAACAATCACCTCACGGGCCTTGGCTGTCTTCTTCTTGACGCTCATCGGTTCCTGTCCCTTTTCAGCCGGAGGTTGATGCCGTACTGATTGTGCCCGGTGGCGGCGTACTCAGTGTTGAACAACGGAGGTGCCTTGATCCGCCTCTTTGGTGTTACGAGATCGGTCTCGGTCACTCGAACGAGTAGACGTGGTCCGGGGGTGTCTACCTTGCGAGCAGAGTGCAGATGGTCCCGTCCGTACACAACGACGCCCCCCGCTCGGTCGCTCGGAACGAACCACGGGTCAACCGGTCCGCTATGGCTTGAGTTGCGGATCTGATCAGCGGTCCTGTTCCGCCTCAAGAACTGCGTCGGCCAGCCACCCCAACTCACGAGCAAGTGGCGCTCAGGCTTGCCCTGAGCATTGTCAGCGGGCGTCACATCAGTGTGGTAGCCGATGAGGCCGGGGCACTGTCCGGGGTAGAGCATGGCCCAGTAGCGCACGTCGACCACCGTGTACTTGTGGAGCCCCAACCGCTGTCCGTCCAGAACGTCAAGGATGTGCCTCACCGGCTCAGTGCTAACCGAGCGAGCGAAGTCCATCCCCGCGTACTTCACGGACACCTGACTCTCAATCCCACGCCAATCGAGCTGCTGCATGTTGGGCAGCAGATGCGGAATGACGTCAGGCGGGCCTTGGTACACCCGGTCAGACGTTGGGAACTCAAATGGCATCAGTAGCCGGGCTCGTAGTCGCTGTGCTTGATGTCGATGCCGTTGTCGGTACGGGTGATGAGGATGTGGAAGTTGGTGTCCCACCCGGAGTAGATCTGAAGCTCCATGGCGTCGAGGATCTTGATGGCCCTCAGCGTCTGCTCGTGGAACTCGGCCTCGGTACGTCCGTTGGACGCGGGTACGGCAGGCTCATCCTCCATGAGGAGTGCAGCACGGTCGATGTCAGCGGTCGGGGTAGCGCCCAACCACTCAGCCAGGAAGGTCGCCGGGGCCTTGGGGCCAGCGTCGCCCTCGTTCTCCTGCTCTTCCTCTTCCATGTCCTCGCGGTAGCCACCCTTCAGCTCGCCCTCGGATCCGACCCACACACGCTGGTCAGATACGCAGGGCTCGTCGTTGTAGCTGGTGCCATAGCCGTTGACGGAAGTGTCTTGGGAGTGGGTGCAGGCGTCCCCGTCGTTGAAGTAGGGAGTGTGGCCGACCAGCTCGATCGATTCAACAGCGGGGAGCAGCTCGAACACCGCTGCGATGTCCTCACCGGTCTGCCTTGCGATCTCCGCAGCGTCCACGCCGACGTTGTACTTGTTCTCGAGGGCTTCGAGACTGAGTCCTGAACTTGTGATTGCCATCTGGTGCTCCGTTTGGGTTACTGTCCTAAGACAGTCCCAGTGGCTGAATCAGTAGTTCGAAGTGCGGCCTCAGTCCTCGAAGAGGAGGGCCAGTCGTGCGGGCATCAGGTAGGGCGTTCCGTCCTCGTTGACGCGACGCACCAACTTGTGTTCGTAGTCCAGAGTGTAGAGGCCCGAGGTGCTTGGAGTCTGGTGTTCGCTTTGCGCGTGCTCGAGGTCAGGTCCCTCAATGACGCCGTCGGGCCTGACGTTGTAGTAGTTCGCGTTGCCGTGCCACGCATTCGTCTTGCCTACTGAAAGCATGTAGTCCTCATACCAACCGGATTCGGTCGGGGGCCACACCCATTCAGGGTCGTTGGTGGGGTACTCGCTCAGGGGGACGGATTTGGATATGTGCGCGGCTACCCGCTCTTCGAACGTAGTTGTCATTTCTCTCTCGTCTTGGGGGTCAGGTCAGTAGAAATATCACGCGGCCTTGCGGCGGTTGATCTCAGTGCGGTAGGCGCAGGCCTCGTCGCGGTAGCGCCCAGCACGGTCTCCGCCCTCGGCGCGGTCGATCTTGTCCATCGCCTCAGCGGTGGTGATGCAGTCGCTCAAAGAGAATGCCAACGCTGCGTCGCTCATGTCGGCTGCCTTGTCGGCCCATCGTGTAAAGTCATCAGCGGTCGGCATGGTTGGCTCCTTGTATGAGCTCAACGCACGCCGGGCTGAAGAACTCAGAGGCTATGCGATGTACATCGTCTTGGTGGGGCACACGGCCTGACGCAGAGGGCTCACACCTCGGTTCGGGCCGCGCATGTTGGCGATGCCATCGTCGATGTCGTACTTGAAGCGGAGCACGCGATACAAGGTCCCGCCGTACATGAACGTGTCGCCCACAACCCAGTCGGGGGCCTGAAACGTGACGGGGCAATGGGTTTGGGTCCCCCACTGCTCACGCGCAGGAAGCTCCTGGCCCTGTGGCATGTCGATGGTGAATGGTTGGAACTCTTCGCCGCCCATTGGGCCGTAGGTCACGAGGATGATGTTCATGCGGTCTTCCGGGTCTTGGGAGGGTGTGTAGGAGGTTCGGTCAGCGAGGCCACGAAGGCGCGAGCCAGCTTCTTCTCGACGTACATGCAGAGGTGGTCGGTCAGGCGGCGAAGGCTTGTAGCACCCAGCGCCTCATCAGCGAGGACGGTGAGTTCCGGGTCGGTAGCTTCAGGGTGCTCGGCCCGCATCCCGTGACGCAAGTCCCAAAACGCACGGAACTGAATGCCCGTGTCATGCCCCCTGTCGCACGCGCTTGGTTCAGTGCCCTTGGGTGCGGAGTAGATGCTGAAGTTGCGCTGAGGGCCGGGCAGGGGGATCACTGCCACGTTGTAGCGCCCAGCGTCCATCCTCAAGTGAGGCACGGCAGCGATTGCGGCCACTCCCAGCTCGTAGGCGATGGCTCGAGTCTCCTTCTCATAGCGGGCTGTGCGGGCTGCGTTCTCGGCCTGCCACGCGTCGATGGCTGCGATTGAAGCGGGCCAGTTCACTCTACCGTGGGAGGTGGAGCGGTTTTCGATGCAACGTCCAGTGCCAACACGGAAGCGGACGGCGTCCACCAGGAAGGTGTTGACGCGCCCACGTCCGTAGCGTCCGGGCGATTCGCCGTAGCGCACCTCGTATGGGGAGTAGCTGAGGCCATCCTCAACAAACTCGGGACGGTAGTACCACACCAGTTCAGGCTGAGGGAGTGGACGTGGTCCGTTGCCGGGGTTGAGCTGAACCAAGGTGCTGAGTGCCTCGGCGTCACCCGTAGCCATCCACTTCGCCCAGCCAGCCATGCGTGCGGTCATCACGGTGCGGTACTCCGCTACCAGGGTGTCGACGTCACTCATCTTCGTCCTCCACGCAGTTGCACTGGTAGGTGTCCCAGATGGCGTTGTAGTCCACTTCGCACTCATCGGGGCAGAAGGCGGAAACGATGCCCCAACCAATCAACCCGACAAGCACTGCACCGACTACCTCAGCGATGAGTACTGCGCATCCGTTTTCGCTCTTGCGGCTCATGTGTAGCACTCCCGTTAGGCCCCATCAACGGGAGTCGCGTTGG
>Ga0222664_1000550_pt1 | contig 20276 bp, 24 predicted proteins | sample AntAcemetagen604_FD_181147 | JGI IMG/M metagenome (GOLD analysis project Ga0222664, IMG submission 181147) | Saline water microbial communities from Ace Lake, Antarctica - #604 | ecosystem: Environmental > Aquatic > Non-marine Saline and Alkaline > Saline | place: Antarctica: Ace Lake...
AATATACATATATCCGCTTACTATTTTGTTTTCAAGTGTGTAGTTTCCTGGTGGGTTAAGTGGCTTTATATATGGAACTTCAAAAGTCTTACCATCATCACAATATATAACACGGTAGTAATCCATTCTCATTTCTTGATGTTTGATATACTCAATCTCAAGTGGCATATTCTCACCAACATATACAACTGGGTATACTAATCCGTCATACTCCTCATATTCATCAGCATCTATGTGGAACGGCTGTTTTAAAGCCATTATATTGAATAACTGTTTGTATTTATTGTCCCTATATCCCTCGAATGTTCTTACTATCTCGATATTTTTAGGGTGCTGGATTCTATATTCTATTCTCTCTGCAATGTTATGACCAACAAGCATCACAAGAATACTTATTAAGAATGGAAGCGAGTACACGCTATATAGCAATAGTTTTTTATTTTCTATCATAGCCACCCAGTTATCTTTGCAACTACTAATCCAACTAAACCACTTACTACTCCAAGCACAACTGCATAAATAGCACCCTTGAGTAATCCCTCAAAGAACTTATACCTAGACATAGGAACAAACTTCTTCTCAAGTGCATCAAGTTTTTCATCAAACTTCTTCTCAAAAGAGTCAAACTTCTCAACTAACTCTCTGTAGGTTACTTTTGATTGGGGCATAAAGCATTTCTATTGTTTTGTTTCTGACATAGTTTATTACTTATTACATTTATCACATTTGCCTGGTACTTCTTTTTCACAACCCTTATTAAGACAGTGGAGTGCAAACTGTGGCATACCACCAATAAAAACGCCTTTTTCAACTAAATATAAGTTGTCTGGTAAATCTTTTCTAGGTTGCAATATAACCTTTTTACCCTTGAGTTTTCCTTCTTCTATTTGTCCTAATATCATGTTAATTCTCCTATTGCAACATAGGCAAAGCCCAGTCTATATCCATTTGTAATAGCTCCTGTTTCTCTAATAAACTGAACATTAAATTCAGATGTAGATATTGAATAAGTTGAAAATGAAAGTGTTATGTCACCAACCGCTCCAGCAAGTTCACCAAGATCACCAATAACCGCTGGGTCAGTTCCTTTGTATCCTGCTGGCGAAGCAGTAACAATTGGGACAGAACTGAATGTTACACCAAAACTATGATTCTTATTTATACGTTTAGAACTACCTGCGGTAGTTGCAAAGTTCCAACCAGTAACAACTATTGATGAATTTACGTAAGAAGTAGTTGTTATGTCTCTTCTTATAACAGCTATTTTCACTAGTTTTGAAGTTCCTGGCGTGAGTGTAATATGATCTGCTGTTCCTGCTTGAGTAATAGCACCATCAACATTCAACGCATCTGTAAATGTTTTATTTGTTAGACTTTGAGTTGATGTAAGACCAACCAGTTGTTCTTCTATTCCAGCTGGATCATAGGTTGCTGCTGACATTCCAGAAGAGGCTGGAGTCTCACTAACCCAATTTGTTCCATTTGAAGTTAGTACGTTTCCATCTGTACTAGGAGCAACACTCGGCACGTTGGTTGAATCTTTGATTGCTTTAGCAGTTGCGAACTTTGCATCATCTGTACCTGTATCTAATTCTGCACCTGTAGCTTTTACTGGTATTGTTGGAGTTCCTGAAAGATCGCTATATGCTCCTGTTGTTGCTACTGTTGCTAAATCTGCTGACTGAATAGCTGAATCTGCCAAATCAAGAGAAGCGTTCACAGAAACATCTAGTTTTGTTTCGTCAATTGATGCCGCTTTGATTGAGGCAGTTAAATCTTGCCCTGTCAAAGTAAAGTCGATCTCTGCTGAATCTGTAACAGTAACTGGAGTTGAGTTGTCTGTACCGGCTTGGTCTACATCTAAAGTTCCTCTGGCGGTTGAAGCATCTACATCATCAACTAAAGATTTTCCGTAAGTTGAAATTGTTGTGTTTGCCGGTAGTGCAAGGGTTTTTAAGTCTGCATCCACCTCTGAGTCCATCAAAGCACCGGCGGTTGTTACGTTTCCAGTATCGGTTACATCTGCGCTTGCTTCTATTCCTGCTAACTTATCAAATTGAGTAGCTGTCATTAGTCCGGCATCATCTGTGTCTGCAGCAATTAAAGTAGCATTTGTACCATCTGAGGAAGCTACGACCATTGTAGTTGCGTCTACTGCTCCCAAACTTAGATTGGTAGTTACATTTGTATTCTTTGCTGTATTAAGACCAATTGCCGAATCCATAGTAACTATTTTGTCTCTGATTGCGTTCTTACTAGCGCCGTCTGTATTTTCATCCCAAGAAGTAGAGTTGTATGCGGTATCGCTTATTGTTGGGATAGTTGGTGTTCCTGAGAGATCTGAATAAGCACCTGTTGTAGCAACTGTAGCTAAATCTCCGCTTTGAATAGCACTATCTGCCAAATCTAGCGACGAATTTACACTAGTGTCCAATTTAGTCTCGTCAATCGATCCTGATTTTAGAGAGGCTGTTAAGTCCTGTCCTGTTAGCGTGAAATCAATCTCTGTTGAGTCTGTAACTGTGACTGGTGTTGAGTTATCTGTTCCCGCTTGGTCTACATCTAGATTAGTTCTAGCATCCGCAGCTGTTGAAGCGCCTGTTCCACCATCTGCTACTGCAACATCTGTTCCTCCTGGTTCATATCCAGGATCGTCACCAGTATTCGTGTTAGAAGTATTATCAATAACTGTGGATTCAGCATCAGTGACATATCTTTTATTTGTAGAATCTGCAATATCTGCTGTTGTTGCGTCTGCTCCTGCGGTTACTAATCCTTTTACGTCATAAGTTATTTTTGTTTTAGTTGCTCCTGTAATGGCAGCATTTTCATCAACTTTTAAATCTAGGGCAGTTTGTTGAGCCGTTGAAACTGGTTTATTAGCGTCTGATGTATTGTCTACATTTCCAAGTCCTACATCTGTTTGATCGACTGAGTGAGGGTTTGTGGTTACGTTTGCAATGTGAGTATCAATTTGTGCGTGGGTATTTGTACCAATATCAGCAAGCTCTGTGTGAGATGTCGGAATAAGAGCCACTACTTCTGCAATTGTTTGACCACCATCTTTGATAAGTTTTCCAGTTGTTGAATCGAATACTGCTATGTTTTCATCAGTGGCACTTGCTGGACCAGAGACATCACCGCCTCCTGCTGCAACAACTGCTTCTCTCACTGCTTGTTCTGTAGGAATGTTTGTATCAGAGCCGGGATTCCCAACTGTAGTCACTGGAGCTAATCCATCTTTAAGTAACTTACCTGAAGTAGTATCAAACTGTGCAAAATCATTGTCTGTTGCACTTGCTGGACCAACTACATCGCCAGAGCCAGCACTGTTGACTAAATCAAATTTTCCGGTAAGAGGATTGAACTTCATTCCCATAGTTAGGTCTTTGTTACATTACTTAATACATCTCTATTGTTGTCTGTATAAACTACGACCACAGTAGAAACTGTAGTACCACCAGATCCGCCTGTTTTGAAAATGTAAGTTTCGGTTGTATCCCCTGCAGAAAGTGCCATTGAAACATAGTCATATAAACCCAACTCTAATCCATCTGTGAGCGTTGCATTCGTAAATAATCTATTATTATCAGTAGGATCTCCTTTTAGATTAAGAGAATTTCCAGTAACGGAGCTTTCAACCTGCAAAGATTTTGTATAATTATCATCGAATTTAGATCTGTCTCCTGCCATAATTAGCTCCCATATCCACTTAGACCGGTGTAATCACCTTGCATTTTACTACGAGGCATTGGTTGGTTAAACATCCCTGTTCCACCACCCTGAGGGGCTTGAGGTGCAGGTGCTGGTGCAGGAGCTGGTGGAGGGCTTTGAGTTTCTCCTCTAGCTACTTTACCTTTTTCTTTTTCTAATTTAGCGTCGTTTTTCATTTGTTCTACAAGAGCCACAGTAATAAGGTCGATTCTGTCTTGAGGTTCAAACTTAGGCATACTAGGTGCTTGTCCACTTGGTGCAGAAGCCTGAGTCATATCTGACTGAGATGTAGGTGCAGGTATTCCAGTAGCACTGGCTGCTCCTGGAGAGACTTGATTAAGTGCTGGTTGAGCACCGTTTCTCCTCTGTAGAGCTGCTTGTACTTCTGGGCTGAGTCCTGGATTTGCTGGCATATATTCCTTATTTAGTGTATAATGATTGTATTATGATTATTGGTTCACTTATACTACTATTTGTTCTTTTTATTCTTTCGTTTATACACAACTTGACTAGCGATTAGCGATACATAAACCCAGGTTGTACTTCTTCTTTATTACTTGATTGCTCTAGGTTCATTCCTGGTGCTGGTTGTATTGTACTCTGTACTCCTGTTGCACTAAGAGTAACTCCCATTCGCATCATTAGCTTCATAATATTTCTAATGACTAATTTATCTCCAGACGCTGTTGCCATCTTGAGAGATGTTTCTAACATCTTTGCTTGAGATATTGGGCTGAACAAACCACCTGTTATAAGATCAAATGCTTTCTTTACTACGAATGTCTCCGGAGTTTGAATAAACATTAGATCATGGAATTTTACAAAAGCCTCTGCTTTTTTACCCTCGAGATTTTCTCCAACTTCTCTTGCTGCAAAAGCAAGTTGTTTAGCTCTGTTTGTTCCAGCAATATCTGGATGGAACTTCTCGATGTACTTCTTCATTGATCCGTAAGCATCTTGCTGAACTATTTTTGTTGCTGACCTAGTGACACCACTTCCGATAGGGAAGGCATCTCCGAGTCTTAATTTTAAATCCTCAAGTTTCTGTAGTGGAATTTCATCTCCATAACTAAGAATTTCTTTTATAACCTTGTCTAATTTATTGCTTGCTGGCTCTAATCCGGCTTTAAATTCCGCACCAGGAGTCATTGTTTTGTGCTGAACTTTTTTTATTTCCTCAACGACTTCAGCTGTCTTGGCAAATTTTCCAGCTAACAAACCTTTTTTCTTCTGAGCAGCTTCTTTTCCGTAGGCTTCAGCAGATTCAACTAATTTTTTCCCAGTTCCTCTTCTTTCAACTCCAAACTTTTCCATTATTTCAGAAACTAAATCTGAGCCAGCTGTTTTGTTTGAAAAAGCCTTAACGTCTTTCATTGGCTTAACTCCAAGACCCTTTGCGGTAAGATCTCTCGCTCCTTTTTCCATAAGTTCTTTGGTGGTTGCCTCAGCCCCTTCTCCAAAGACCATTTTCAGTCCCCATTTTCCACCCGTCTTGAGTACTGGAGCAAGTCCCCAAAATACTCCTCCCATAAGAGCGTCTGTACTTCCTTCAATAATCACAGCTGTTGCCATCTCACTCATGTCTTGTTGCTCTGAATCAAACAATTCTCTAATACCCTGCTGCATTGACTTCCCAGCAACAGCACCTGCTGCACCAGTTAGAATTGATCCTGCTGGTCCAAGTGTTATTCCACCAGCTACACCAGCTACAACAGATCCAGCGATAGGTAAAAACTCACTATCTGCAAGCCATTTTATAAATGAGTTGTCTATATCAGAACCTTCTTTTGTAGTTTTGAAAGTAGTCTGTTCATCAGTTTCAACATCTCCGTAGTTGTAGTAACTTCCAGTCTGTTCGTTGTATGAAAGATCACCGCTCTTTGCGATCTCTCCATAAATGTTGAGTGCTGGTCTATCTAGGTTTCTTCCTTCTTCGTCAATTGATCCAGTTGATAGTCCTGGCGAGCTAGACGCACCCTCAACTCCTGTTCCTATTTGTGTATCTTCACCAATCTGTACTCCGACTAAGTTGACAAAATCTTCTAGTTTCTGTCTGACAATATCTTCTTGATCTGTTGGGTTTGGTAGTGCATCAGACAATGATTCAAGTTCTTGTACTGAGATCTGACCACCTAAGAAAGCGTTCTTTAGAGCAGTCTGGGCTATTGCCAACTTATCTCTAAACTGAGTTCCATGAGTAGCTTTAGCTCCAGGAATCTTCTCTTTTAGTCTTTGTACCCTTGTGGTTATTGGACCAGTTGAGACATTCTCTTCTGTTAAAACATCATAAGCACCAATAGCTGCGTTTCTTGCAAAACTAAACAATCTCTCTTTTTCAGTTAGGTCTTTTTTATCTGGTTTACCACTTATCAAACTCTCTTTTTCTTTAGTTAGTTTCAGCGATTCAACTTCTCGTTTCTGGATATCTAATCCAACATCCTGCTCCTTTGCCATCTGGAACTTTCTGCTCCTGATGTACTCTTCAGTTTCATTTCTATCAATTCCCTTTGCTTTCGCACTAGCTCTAAACTCGTTTACTTGGTTGGCATCTAAGAAATTATATGGCATATTAGAAAATCTGTTTCATATTACCTGCTAACAATTGTTCTCTGCTTAGTGGTTGCTGATTAGGATCTCTCTTTGATAACTCTGCTTGAGGGAATGGATCAAACCCAAACTGTCCGAATGGATTTGGTGGTTGATATGGTTGATTTTGTGGACCAGGAACTTGACTCATAGTTGCTGCAGGAGCACTGGCTGCGTTTGAGAAGTCTTGCTCGTTCTCTAGGTTCTCAAGCTCTGATGTACTCCAGACTTGTTCTCCAGCTTCAGTCGATCTCCCGGCATCATAGCCAGAAGCACCAGGAGCTGTGAGTGCTGATCTTGGAACATTAGATTGAGTTGGCATCCCTTCAGAATAATCGTTATCAATATTCTCTAGGACTGAATTTGTCGTTCCATAATCGAGAGTTTGTTCTTCTCCAGTTTTTACATTGTATTTAGTATCCATCACTCCATCACCATCTTTGTCAATAAATTGCCAGTTCCCTGCTGTGTCCTCAACTTGTGAATCACCATATAGTTTGTACATATAGTTAATAGCACCTGCGATAGCGGTATTTGAAGCACCTTGAGACCTTGATTTTGCAACAAAAGATCGAGCTTGATCGTTGAACTCATCTATATTTTGTGCTGTGTTTGATGGTAAATCAGGCATAATTTCCTTAGTAGTATTTAGATTTCGTGTAATCTGACAATCTCCCATCGGAGTTCGTATATTCTACATCTTGATGGTATCCAGTTGTTCTTCCAGTTCTGCCGGTTGTTCCCAAAGGTTTTCCGGTAACATCTTGTCCAGGTTTAGCAAGAACTTTGTCAAAGTGAGATCTTCTTATTGTCTCTCCACTCTCTGTGTTTCTTATAACGACACTGTTTCCCCATCCTGTATTCCATCCACCTTTGTCATATACACTCTCAACAACCCATTTCCCTGAACTTGGAGCAGTTTGTATAGCTCCTGGGTCTGCTGAAATATCCACACCTCTGTTTATGTTAGCCCTACCATTTTTTGTTCCATAGAGCTTTGCGTTTGGATTACCAAAGTTCTGAGTAATTCTTCCACTACCTGCTACATTAGCTTGAGGAGTAGGCGTTGGCTTTGTAAGTGGTGTGCCTGCTAATTCTCCAACAAACTCTCGTTTAGGTTCTGGTGTTGGCTTAACAACCACCGGAGAGGATGTTTTACTCTTAATATAACCATCTATCTGTTCTACTGGAATACCCTTTGACTTTGCGACAAATTTGAAGTTTTCCACTTGTGATGTATCTGACCAATCGACAGCCATTATGCTCCCCAATTACCAATATAGTTGACCCACTCATTTTCTTTTTCAGCGAGTTTGATTTGACCTTCAAAATTAGCTTCAATCTGTGCCAAAGCATTTGCTCTTTGAGCTTCTGCATTTGACCAAGTAACTCCCGCTGATTGATTTGCTAGGAGTCTGTCTAACTCCATTTGGCTTGCGATAGTCCATCCCGAAAATTCTCTAGCTTGTCTTACATTGATGTCCTGGTACTCCTGCAAAAACGGGGTCATTTGTATTTGTTGTCTTGCCATTTCCATTTGACCAGCTTCATTTAGATTTTGTTCTGCTATAGATAATCTGCTATCAATTGCTGCTCCACTCTGAGCAAGCTCCTGATACGTTCCCATTAAGCTTTCAACTTCTGTATTGACTACGTTCTGAGTCTGAGCTTGGGTCATTATGGTGTCACTACCTCGAGAAGCTACGTTATCTTTTACTCCTCTGATATTAGCCACAACATCGTCTGTCATTTCTTTATTAGCGAGTGATTTCTCTTGAAGTCCTTCGACACCATACTTGTTTGAGTATCTGTCTCTGACATCTTGAGGGGAATCAAGTCCAGCTAACCAATCACCAAATCTTTGACGGAAATCACCTGACTCAGTAGTTTGTTGAGCAAAGTTGAATGGTTGCATGAAAGAGTCAATGTTCGCGTCTCCTCCAGTAAATGTTTTATTGCTTGGGGTAATTGCTGTTGGATTTGTTTGAGGTTGAGGAATTGGCGTTGTATATGCTGGCATAGTATAAAAAAACCACCGACAAAGCGGTGGATATATATAATCCTTTCGCTCATTATATCATGGTTAGCTTAATGTAGTCGATAACCAACATTTTTTATATTCTTTCAAATATGCCCGATGTGCTTCTTCTTTTGTATTAAAATAACCGATGTGTTTATGTTTATTGTTTATTGTTATAACTGCTCTCCACTTATTTTGTTTGAAATCTACTCCTCGATATCCAGATTTGTTTTCAGTTTTTCTATTTCTACAGTTCTGAGAATGAGTCACACTTCTTAAATTGCTCCTAGTGTTGTTTAATTTGTTTCTATCAATATGATCTGTGAATAGTTTTTTTGGTGTATTATTTATAACTCTGTGCAAATAAATGTGTTTTCTATTTTTTCTATCTCCACGAGACCATCTCACAGCATAACCTTTTGAATCAAGATACCAACTATATTTTTCTAAATTTTCAAAATCATTATCATCAACAATAGAGAACAACCCGTATCCTCTTTTACCCGTTATGTTTATTTTTTTCATTAAAACATTATACCACGATTGGAGTACCCAATCAACTAAGTGTAGTAGAAAGCCACTGGTCTCCATCCCACAGACTTAAAGCCCCGGTGTCAGTGGCAAAAAATGCTTTCACATCTGTTGTCCCATCGGGAATATCTGCTGCGAGACCGAATCTAATAATAAAATTAGGGGCTTTCAAATGTCTTTGTTCCATTATTCCAGGAAGAAAGTCGCTAGAATGAAATGTCCTAGCATCAACAACTGGTCTGTCCTCCAGCTTTCCCTTGAATACGTTAGATTCTTCTACCATTTTGTTTCTCCATCTTTACCTCGAGAGTAACTCCATATATTTCTGTTTGTGTACTAACTGAGCTCTCAAGATCAATCGCTACTTGGATTTCTTTCATTCTCTCTTTGATTGGTAATCTTATTTGGTTTGCATCAACCGAATCTGCCCAATCACTCTCTTTCCAAGAGCCTTCTCGGTCTGCTTTGTATTTTACTCTAATTTTCTGACCTGTAATGAGTCTCTTGAAGTCTGCTCTAAGTAAAAGTGGGTAGTCATCGATAGCTACTGAACCCATGTCAGTAATCAACATTTCAATCGTAGCACTTGCAAAAGAGTCGTTACCAACTGAGATCTTATCAATTCCGTAAGTATTTGAGTTCTGCCATCCAGTATAGAGATCTTGTCCTGATGGGAATACGAGTCCTAACTTTACAGTACTTGCTGTCTGATCTCCTAGTGTTGTTAAGTAATCGAATCCAAATGACATTGGGTATTGTCTTTGTGACGTTCCTATTGAGTAGATACCTTGATGAAATGCTTCTGAGTCAGTGTTGAGTGAAGCACCTAGTTGTATGTTTGATCTCCACATATTCATAGCTCCAGGGGCTATCTCAATATATTTATCTCGAGTAACCTTTGGTAGCTTATGGAATTTCTGAGCAGCGCCTCCTCCGTTATATACAAGCAGTTCCCCGGTATATCCAGCAACAATAAACAACACGTCTTGTGTTCCATACATAGCGTTGACTCCACCTTCAGGAACTTTGATTGAATGATTATATGTACCATATATGCCATCCCAGAAGAAGATTCGACCATCATCAAAGTCAGTGATTGAGTTACCCTTCCAACATCCTATTGCTTTGAACTCTCTCCATGAAGCAAGGCATCTCACATTGTATTCAGATGGGAATGTTAGTTTGTGCGGTTCGTAAATATCTCCAGCCTGAAACTTAGCGAGGTATCTTCCATTTCCCATAACCCAGAAATCCAGGTGTCTTTCCATTGGATGATACTTATTGCTTATTAAGAATTGGTAATGTGATCTAAACCTCACTGTTTCAAGATCTGATGTAACTCCAGTAACCACAGTACCATCGGCAACCGTTGATGTTAGATGGAAGTGATATGTTGCTCCGATAATTGGTGTCCAGACACTACTAAATATAAAATCATAGAATCCTGTATTGAGATCTTCTTTGACCACAGTCAGTTCAGCGACAGTTCTATTAAGAGCATCGTGGACTGTTATTGTCCAGTCTCCAGTTCCGATCGCTGCTATAGCAACCTCAATTGATTCTTGAGGATCTTTAGCTGGAACGAACGACTGTCTGTGAGTAGCACCTTCGTTGATCGCTGTTGTAAGAGTGTATGTCTGTCCGGTTTGTTCGTTTCTTTGATCTTCATCTTTCCTAGTTGTAAGACCAGAGAAGGGAATGTCCTCAGAGTATGTTGGAGTTCCAGATGCAGTTAGATTGTTATTTCCGTCAGTTTGTGAGTCTGTTACATCTCCATCTAGTTTGTAATAAGCTATTAGGTTTGCTTCTGTTCCAACAAGCACGACTCCATCTTTGTTGATAAGTTCACTGTCGGTTCGTATATCATTCCAGACTCGAACATCATCCATGTAACCATCGTAGAAGTTCTGAGCTGATGAGTTAAAATCACAAGCTAGTGCTAATCCAGATGCGTTGTTGTCAATTTCAGTCTTTGATCCTGTCTTTGCACCAAGTGAGACTCCGTTCTTGAAAAACTCTGCTGTTGATGCACTAGCATCCCAGGTAACTTGCCATCTTGCCCATTCTCCTACTGCTATTTGAGAAGTAACTTCCTGAGTGTAGCTTTCTACTCCAGAGGCTGTACCATCGTCTGATATTTGTAATCTAAGAGCGTATCCGTCTGCTGATCCTAAGTTTGAATCGACTGCTGAGGTATAAGCTGGTGATGTTGTTCCAGTTACTGATGTTAAATAATCAACATGAATTATTCCGGTTGATCCAACACCACCGGCTGTTTGCCAGGCGGCACTTGAAATACCACCAGTTGCAGTTAATAATCCAGTTCCTAAAGTTGCTGTCTGGCATTTAAGTAAGATTGATCCACCAGCTCCACCACCGCCATTAACCTGATCTGATGATGCTGTAAGAAAATTACTGTTGTCACCTTGCGAGTTGATAGAACCGGAAACTGTAGTTGTTACACCAAAGATACTAACTATTCCACCACCAGTACCTCCATCACCTTCTGTTAGGATTGATCTTTCAGAATCTCCAAATCCACCACCACCACCGCCTCCGCCAAATGTCATAGTTGTAAGGTTTGAGCTTCCAGAAGAAGATCCACCGACTCCTCCAGTACCAGATGTTCCAGGACTAATTAGACCAGTGCCTCCATTTAAGCTATGACCAGCTCCACCTCCACCATTTCCACTTCCATTATTTGGTACTGCTTTTCCTCCACCACCGCCGCCAGAGCCATTTGAACCAGTTATCCTCGTTCCTCCTGCTCCAGTAGTTCCTTCTCCTTGTTCACCAGTTATATTGTCAGAAGATCCACCATTAGGGTTCTGACCTGCTCTACCAAACCTGAAACCTTTTGCTTTTGCGGTTATTGTTCCAGTTACAGTAACAGTTCCATTTGCATAAAATCCAAGTATCCCACCTACAGTTCCATTCCAGGCTTTAGCGGTATAAGTAATTCCTGTGTTTACTGTGACATTAGTGTGTTGTTTCATTACCCTAACTTGAGCTTTATTAGAACCAGTTGAGTTGAATGAAATATCAAGAGCATCTGTTGTTGTAATCGTTCCAGCTGTATAGCTTTGAATTTTTGTATATTGAACAACACCTGCGTTTGTTCCTCTAGTCTGATGAATCATTATTTGTTGATCTGCTGCGAATGAAGCGTTAGTAGCTGTAAGTGCGTAAGTGCCAGATGTACCAACTGCACTTGAGTCAATTGGTGCTTCTGTAGTGTTTGAGCTAATTGTCAATGCACCATCTGAGCCATCTCCAAAGAAGTTAGACACTGTAGTTAAATCCATTTTATATGATCTTAAATCAGTGTTTTCATCCCATTTACTCAGTAGAGTCATTGTGTTTCCAGTTGTCGGAAGAGATTCGGGTTTTGAGTACACCTCCAAAGTAAGATCGAGCGTGATAGAGGTTGAAGCGGTATCTGCTCTGGAGGCATACTGAGAACTCGAAGCTACGAAAAGTATTGAGTTTGTGTTTGTTGGTGCTCCACCTTCTGTACCAAGAAAATCATCATAGTAAACATTAGCTGTGCAAGCATCTAGTAACCGACCAAAAGTGGTGTTTTGGGCGTAATAAAGGGCTTTGTCAGCAGGGAAATAAACCATCCCATTACCTTGAGATTCTGATGCTGTATAAGCCTTAGTGAGTCCACTTTCTTCTTTGTAAATGTTTCCAGCATCTCCGTAGAAAAATGTTCTATCACAAGCTCTCTCTCCCCACATTGGAAGGTCAACAACTGTTGAACCTGATATCTTAACTGATTTTGGGTTTACAGATACAGCTGATGGGTTGCTTCTGTGATCTATTCCTATACCAAAAAGATATGAATTGGGTGGACCATCTTTTTCAACGAATGACTGACCTGCTGCGAATGATGTTTGTTCTCCAATGCTTTTCATTATGCTGCTTCCGTTAATGTAGTTGCCCATTCCCAACCACTGTTGTCATAATCACCTTTGTGTAGTTTTGTGATCTGGCTGTTGGATCTACCTAGATTTTTATACTTGTTTATTACACCTAGAACTCCTGATTTTATTCCACCACCTCTATTTGGATTTAAAAAGTCTCCTGTAAAGAAGTAGTTGAGTAATGTTTGAGCGTGTTGTGGATTTGTTCTTGCTGTTGCGTAGTAAGTTGCAGCTGCTCTATATGGAATGTATTGATGTAATTCTTCTGGTATCTCTGGTGTTTGTGCAATCATATAGTTAGCTCCTGAGAGTGATGTTTCTTCAAATACTGACTCAAGACCTATCACGGTTGTACTAGAGAAAGAACTCACCTTGTACCAACTACCGACTGGAAGTCCTGATGAATCAGTTTTACAAAACCATCTTCCAATCATTTCTTCTGTAAATACAGTTGTTGTTCCAGTGACTACAGCACTATCATTTGCGACAACGACTGTTCCGGTTACATAATCTGCAACACTTAATCTTGTTGGTAAGAAGTTCCCCACTAGAGTACATGTTTTCACATCAGCTGGAGTTGGGTATATTCCAAGGTCATTTTGTCTCATGAAGTAGTATTGAGGAACATCACTTGAGGTAATACTTAACTGTTGAAATTGATCCCACTTTGCTTGAGAGTTTATTGGTTTGAGTGGGTACTTAACATCTCCTATGGTCATCGTCAGACTCTCGACTCTTAGTAGGTTTGGAGGGATATGATAGTAGGTTTCGGATGCTGCGGTTGAAAATGTATATGGAAGTGGTTGTGATTTGTAATTACTCACTTCATCATATAGGTATTGAACTGTATCATTTATCAGTCTTGCCAGTAGAGTGCTTGACGGAGACAAAGCAGTCTTGCTAGTTGTCTCTGGATCAATACAGTAGTTCTGAGTTGCTAGTAGTAATGATGAATATGTTTCTCTCACCTCATACCTCCTTTATTTTACTCTATATCTTGATAACATAGTTTAAAACTATATATGGTTGTAAATTATTATGACTTCCATCACCTCCAGCAGAACCACTTTGTTTTCCAGAACCACCTCTCAAAGCACCAGCACTTATAGCAGTACCTGTGTCAATATTACTTGCTATCGAATGTGTATGAGCTGGAATTTCAGATGTTATAAGAGTGTGAGTTTTTGATCCTCCTGTTTCTCCTAATGAATCAAATTCAGCCTGAGATGAGTCAATACCCGCAGGTATTCTCCCTTTTAAATTTGGGACATTAAAAGTTGTGCTTCCATTACCAGGACCATAAGTCGTTCCTATTATTGAATATAAATCAGAATATGTAGTTCTGGAAACAGCAGAGCCATCACACAACAAATATCCAGTAGGAGCTGTTGCAATAGGATATATTAAAATAGCTCCAGTTATAACACTACTTATTGAATTAATTTGAGATTGTATATTAGAAGTTGTATCATTCAAATAATTAATTTCATCACTAGTTATATCTGATACCTCTACTTTTCCAGAACTACTACTAACCAATGCTCTTGAAATAGTTAAATCTCCAACTGCTATATCCGCCCATTTCATCCCACCCGACTTGGTTGAGTCTGCTACTAATGAAAATCCATCATTAGGACCAGCGTCTAATTTCAAATTTGCTTCATCAATGACTCCATCAGCTATAATCAATGCCCCAGAACCAGTAACTTCTCCAGTATGAGTTGCATTAGTGACTTTGGATGTGTTAGCAGCAATATCTGATGTGTTTGAAGAAATATCTGTAGCGTTTATAACAATATCAGCAATATTGGTAGCAATACCATCGTCAAGAGCATTTATAGATCCTGCCAATCCATCTCCTCCACACATAGCTACTAGAGTCTCTGTTGTAAATGCTGGTCCTGATAATACACTCATGTTTTTGTCCAATCACTAGATTCAATTGATCCTTTAGTGTAACTTGTTGAGTTTATTTCATCTTGTGTATAACTATTTAAATTTATTGTTCCAGGAACAAAACCTGTAGATTTTATTGATCCAGGAGAGAAACCAGTTGATTTGATTGTCCCAGGAGAGAAATTTGTAGATTGTATTAATCCTGATATAAAACTAGTAGACTTAATCAAGTCTCTTAGATAATCTGTAGATTTTACTATTAAATTACCAGATTCATAATATGCACTAGATGTATCAATCCCATTTACTAAAACAACTGTTGAACCAACGAGTACCACTGTTGAACCTACTCTTATAAAACTATTTGTAGATCCAGTTGAGTTTATACTCCCCGGGGTATAACTGGTTGAGTTGATTGTTTCAGACGTATAGTCTAGCGAATTTATCATACAAAAAATCCACCCCTAGAGGTGGATGTAACTGATCCTATACTCGATTATATCACGAAACTATATGTTTTTATCACTCAGCTTCTTCTATTAGAAGTACAACGAGCTGGAATAACTTTCTTGAGTCGACTTTTCCACGCTTGTTGAGACTCTCCATTATCTCTGAAAGACTCGTGCTCTCTGGGTAAGTAGCATCAAATAGCTCAAGTATTTTTGTTTTGAGTGGTATCTTCTTCTTCATAAGGTTTGTCTGCTAAACCGGCATTTTCCATAGCATCTGAAAGACTATTCCCGGTCATTGATACTGATTCATCTTCAAATTCGTCTGAAATATCTTCATCATACTTCTCAACAACTCCAAGCCAGATCTTAGGGAGTAATTCATCCCATGACTTAACATCATTGGTTCTGATTGGTTCTGTCTCTGCAATAGATAACATCTCAGCTTTGGGAAGCATACGAAGTTCTTTTTTTCTTTCAGCCCATGCTTCATCTGATTTCTTTGTAATAATCTGTTCAATAAGTTTCTTTGTGAATCGTTGTGCTAAATATCTTGGTAGATCAGCGTTTCCCTTGCCTTTGCCAATATCTTTGTTATTTCCAGGGATAACTACTTTTCTTCTCTCTGGACCAAGTTTGTCATGCCAGATGATAATATCTTTTCCGGTAGTGTTATGTACCTTAATAATATCGAGAGACCTCATTCTTCTCTCTCGTGCATCATCTCTGGTTAAATCAGACATATTTTGCTTTCACTACAAATGTTGGTTCTGTTAGTTTTATAAATCCTTGTTTGGTTGCAACTGTTCCCTCAATGACATCGAAGTCTAGTTCAATCTTATTTAGTTCTAGGAATTGTTGTAGGAGAATCAAAGCATCTTCATTCACTGGTTTAATATCAGCAATTATAGATACATCGTTAGACTCTGGGGTCTTTTCAATTTTCTTTTCAGTCTTGTGTTTTTTGAAGTTCTTCATATGCTCGATCCTCTAATTATATCATACACTCTGATTGTCAATCATTCTCTGAAGCTCTCGTCTTTTCTTCTCTACGAAGTGTTCTCTTTCAGCAAGATCTTTTTGCTTTTGAACAGCGAGGTCTTTTTCCTTTTTTGCTAAGTTTTCTCTCTCCTCAACATCTAACTCTTTAGCTTTGAGAGTTATCTCAAGTTTGTCCAATACTTTCTTCTTCTTCTCAAGGTCGGTGATTTTCTTCTCTCGTTTTTCAAGTTCAATCTCTTTGACAGCTAAATCTCCCTCTTTTTTCTTTGCTTGGTCTCTCATTTTCACAGAAAGAGCACGCATCTTATCAACTCTCTCAACTTCCTTGCCATACCCATTTGTTTTGTCAATAAAAGCCGATTCCTGGGATGTGAGAGCCTCTCTATCGAGTACAAGTTGCTCTTTCTTCGTGTTTAGGGTAGTTTCTTCACTAATAAGACCTTTTTCCTTAGTTGCAAGGGCTTCCACATATTCAGTTAGGTATTTGACTGCCTTATTCAACATCAAAAACCATCCTCTCTGCTTTACTGCGTGAGTAATCATCTCCTTGAGAACTTATATAAGCATCAACGAGGTGTTTTCCGAGGTGTTCTCCGATTATCTTTGGGAATTTAGTAACTTCTTTTGAAACAACAGAGTATTCAACACCATCATATTTGCGTGTGAAATCACTCTTGAGCGGATTGTATATGAGAACTGTGTCGTTTTTCTCGTTAAAGATCTTATTCTCAATATCTATTAAATCCATTACCCATTATAACACTATCGACCAATGCTTTGCACGGCTGTGGCAGTGATGTCACAAGTAGTTGAGGCAATAACTAATAAACCTGCTGTAAGATTGTAATACTCGTAACGAGTACCAACGGTTGGATTAGTGATTGTGGCTACGTTGGCAGTTGTGCCTGTTATGCCATCTATTACCTTAATGTTTCCAGTTAAGGCTTCATTGACTTGGATGACTGCTTTTCTAACAGGTCCAGTTGCAACTTGTGTAGCTGTGTTGTTGACTATGTAAGACATTATTTCTCCTTTTGTTTGATGGATATTTTCTTGATGCCACCGTATTTTTCAAGCAGTACCCCAATCTCTTTTGTGAAACTGAGGTAGTCTGCTAATAAATCATCTCTAAGAGGTTCTGATGTTCCGGTCAACTTATAAATCATATCTTTAGTAGATGGATCTTCTCCAAGATCAGCTTCAATATACATTGAGCCATCTTTTCCTACTTTGAATTTAATTTCGTGACTGTACATATTTTATATATTACTGACTTGCCCAGATACCGGAAGTGATTCCGACTCCGTACCAGTTAGTACCATCACTAATTAAAGTAAGTGAATCACCGACTGCATTAGATGCCGCAGTGTTTTTGATACCTGTTCCACCCGCTGGTGCAACAATTCCTGTATCAGCATCAGCTCCGACAGCTGCAAAACTTGTTATAACAATGGTTTCAGACCCTGGTTGGTCAATTAAGATTTCAGTGCCAGCGTGAGCTGCAATAAAAGTGTACTTCAATCCAGCTGCTGCTGTAGGTAGCACATAAGCTTGAGTTGAGGATGTCTTAGCTGAAAAGTAAGTTGTTCCAGAATCAGCCGCTGTGATAGTCACACCTGCTGTGCCTGATACCACTGGTGCGGTTACTGGACCAGTTACACCTGCTGGTGCTGTTACAGCACCTGTAAGAGTTGTAGCTCCGGCGACACTAAGAGTTGATCCTAGAACCGTTGCTTTGTTTGTTTGTAACCCGTTATATTGAACCGTTGGTACGTTTCCTTCGAGTAATGTTCCTGACATATTTCTCCTTTATAGTTTTCTCTCTCCGGTCTAGCCGGGTGAAGAGCGAGCAATCAGCTCATCTCAAACCCCGTAAAGGGGTCTGAGTGAATTGACTAATCAATTTCTAGCCAAAGAGGTTGTACTTCAGCTGACACTGATGCTACGTAGATGGAAGTTCCAACACGTTCATCAAGGGTAACAGCTTTAGTTACACAACCAGCAGTGGTTGTTGAAGGGGATAGTCCCTGAGCTGCAGCGGCTGATGCTGTTGCATCTCCGAGAGCTGCTCCGAGTCCTCCAGTCTGAATCCAACCATATTCGCCTGCGGCGATTGGGTAGACAGCAACACCTACCGACTTACCTGTTGAGGTAGTTGGGTGAACGATGACTGCGTCATAAGGATTCTTAACAACTGTAGCTTTTGAAGAGGTTGTCAAAGCGACTCTTACTTCTTCTTCAACTTCAAAGGCACAAGTTCCACTAGCGGCTACTTCGTGACTTCTGATGGTAAAGGATTGACCTATTCCACCAACTTTAGAGATCACTAGCATACCACCATCAAAAAGGTTGGCTGTAGTAGCTGTGCTTCCGAGAGTGATACTAATGGTTTTTGATCCTACAGCGGCTGCTGCTTGAACTGCCATTGAACTAAAATCTGTAGAGGTTGCTGCTGTTTGCAACAAATTACCAACTACTAATGCAGTGCCACCGGCTTTAGCATATCTAAACTTGCGACCATCTGCTGTTTGAAACAATTGCCCGAGAGCTGCTTGTTTTACAGAGCTGGAAGTGTAAAGACTTGCTGGTGCGATTTGTGAATATCCTGCTAATTCCATAATTTCCTTTCTTCAGATGTCTGTTAAGACACTGAGGTAATATCTTCTAATGAGCCATGTCGTCTTGGCTGATCTGACCACATCTGTCCGAATAGGTAAAATCTTCCAATAACACCTGCGGCGTTAGGCATCATCTGTCTCTCCTGGAAGAAGAAACCATGATACTTGCTTGGTCGTTGAGCGGCTTGACCTTCAATGACTCCACCTTTTCCGAGACTTACGTGTGACACGTGTTGAGTAAAGCTCTTTGGAACTTTAGTTCGACCTGCCCAGTGTAAGTAGTTTTCATTTAAGAAACGCATATGTGCTGGGGATTTCTTATCTCGAATAATAGGGATTCCACTGTAAGTATTAACTCCACCGAATCCTTGTCCCATACTTGGGGCATCGACTGCAGTTGGGTGCATACCATTGACAGACATTTGCATATACTCTCGAGTAACAGTTGGGGTTAAGAACTGTTCATAAAGATCTGCAACGGTGTCGTTTGTAACAATGATAGTTGGACTCTCTTTTGGACCAGTATCAGAAATAGTTGATCTCATGGTTGCGAGTTTCGTAAGTGTCATGACACCACTAGATGCTGTGATCGTAGAATCTAAACTGTCGTAACTTGAGCGGAGTTGTCCACCATAAGTTGCAAGGTTAGTACCATCATCGACAATTTCCTGCAGGGAGAGAGGTTGATCTGCTGCTCCTGAAGAGAAGATTGCTTCTGAAAGTCCTTCGACTGTTTCATTGAGTGCATCAGCATAATCAAACGCTGGGTAATCAACATCTTCTCCATCACCTTCTCGGGCGAAAGATTCTGTCATGATTTCAACGATTGGCATACTTGCGTGTGCATCCGTAAATTGTAATTGAACAACAACATTTTCTGCTGCTGAGTTGAGAGTTTCTAAACCATCAAACCATTGAAATTGAGATCTGCCTTTGATCTTAATATCTTTGATTATGGTTGATTCTTCTCTCCTACCATCTCCACTGAATTTTGTTCCATTGTAGAGTAAGCGTGAAGCTAATGAAGGGTAGTTCAAAATTCCATCTACTACTGTTGCGGCTGCTCGAGCTGTAGAGAAATTGTAAACATTTGAACCGACATTACCTCTGCTTGGGGTTAATGATCCATTTGCCATATTTTCCTTTTATATAATACTTTTAGATACAAAAAAACCACCCCGAAAGGTGGATATTTATATCCGTTGGTTGATTATATCACGATTACATACTAATAACCAAACATTTTCTTTCTATTAGCTACTATCTCGTCATATGTATGTTCTTTTTCTTTGCCGTCATCCTTTGGTGCTCTTGGATTCCTACCAAATACAGGAGCGTTCTTGCCAGGTTGTTCAGGAGTTTTGTACTCTTCGTAGTATGCAACCTTAGCGGGTTTTTTAGTCTTTTGAACGAGTGAAGCTAGATCACGTCTTGCGGTGAGACCTTCGTCAGAGTCAATATCTTCTTGGGTTACGGCTTCCGATTTGTTGATTTTATCTTGGAGATCTTGTCCGACAGCTGGCATCTTGCCTTG
>Ga0222664_1000552_pt1 | contig 20187 bp, 35 predicted proteins | sample AntAcemetagen604_FD_181147 | JGI IMG/M metagenome (GOLD analysis project Ga0222664, IMG submission 181147) | Saline water microbial communities from Ace Lake, Antarctica - #604 | ecosystem: Environmental > Aquatic > Non-marine Saline and Alkaline > Saline | place: Antarctica: Ace Lake...
GTTCGCTCCCTGTATCCTCTAGTTTTGTGATGCTAAATAGAATCATTTTTTTTGTTTCTTATATTCAGTAACAACTAAGCCAAAAAATACTGCAAATCCAATCATCACTAAAAGAGGCCAAAGAAGCATCATAATTCCCGATATATGAGGGTTTTTAGTGTCCATTTGGTCTTTTACACCCATGTAAAGGGATGTTAAAATGATTCCAGTAAGATAAATAATGAATAATATCATGTTGCAATTTAGTTAATTTATTTCAAATGCGTCCAGTCATCAGCTGGATTAATGTTATTCCACGGCCGATAAGCGTGATAGACGTAAAGGCCGTTAATAATTCCTATTTTCATGCCTAATTTACGAACTTTCAAATTAAAATAGGTATCTGCTGTAATATTATTTTGATTGAACCCACCAACTTTATCATAAGTTGACTTTTTAAATGCCATGAAGATACCCGCCACACCAAACAGATTCAAATCGCTTATGCCCTCTTTGCCTTGGTACTCTTCGGCTATTTTGTAATGATTCAAAATGTCGTGATCGTGTGAAATTGCGTTATTATGGAGTTGATGCAACCCTCTAAGCCTGTTTGTATAGCAACCGATTAGGCCAAATTTGTCTCCGTCCTTTTCTAATGCATTATGAATTACAACGCCCCAATCTGGCTGGAGAAACATCATGTCTCCGTCAAGAATGACAATCCAATCGTCAGGATTCTTGACTAAATCGCAATGCTTATTTATAGCACCGCCAATGTCCTTTGTAATGCTGAATGGTGTAAAATAGTGAATGTTCATTTTGATTTTGATTTTAGCGGATGGAAAACGTCTGGTTTTGTTATCACATTTATAAACTTTATAGCTCTTTCCACTGTTTTAATAATTTTTCCCAACGCTTTTTAATTCGATTTACAAAAACAGTCGTGTTCAATGTCCATATCAAAATCAAATGAATTTTGTTGTTTTCTTAATTCGTGCTTATCAATTGCTTTTGTGAATGGATTTTTTGCCAATTCTACTAAATCAACTATTGTTAAACTTCTCATTGCATCAAATTTGCTTTGTTTTTCATTGCTGTATTTCTGTTCCATTTTATCCCACCACTCAACAATATTCGGTTGCTCATCAATTAGCGTTAATCTTTTGCGTTTTGATTTTAAAAAGCATAAATCACAATTACCTTCATAATCTTTTAATTCTAAATCAAAACTTTGTCTATCCCAGAAATTTCTAACTATTAATTCATCAATTCCCATTTCTGCTAATGGATAAACTTTTTTAGGATCGAAACCTAATCGGTTTTTTTCATCTGATCTAATTCCAATAGCAGTTAAATACTGGCCTTCAAAAATTGATTTAGCAAATTTATGAATAGGCACTTCTTTTAATTCTCTTGTGCAGTGCCTGTAATATTTAGAAGGTAATCCAAACTTTTTTATTACTTCCTCAAAGGGTTCTCCATTCCTTTTAGCGGTTTCAAAAGAAACGACTTTATAATCTGTTCCTTTTCCTTTTTTATGATTTACATCTGCTTCAATCCAAACAACATCAAGATTAAAAGCCTTATCACATTCGTTTACGAATTTCAAAGTTTCTTCTTTTTCTTTTCCTGTATTGGCAAAAACAACCAATTTTTTAAAGTTCTTATATTTTGGCAATTCAAATATTAGTTTCGCCATAAAAGCAGATGTTCTCCCACCTGAAAAACTTATCAAGATGTTGCTTCCGCTCAAAAAATTATTAAAACTACCTTTATCCATAATTCAAACTTTATATCTATTAAACCGCACCAAACGCACAACGCGTAATATAAGCCATAGAAAAAACGGCTCATAGCACCATCCGTTATTTCCCTTTATGCGCACCCAACGCAAACAACGCCCGAAACGTGTACATGAAAGGCAATAGATACGGCTCGAATCGGTTAACGTGTTGGGCTAATGCATAGCTTATTTGATCTCGTTTGCCCTGTAATAATATGTGTGCCATCATCCAATTCTTGCAAAATGATCGAACATCCTTGGTATTCTTTCGAGCCAAAAAAGCAGCTGCAATCATTCCAGTATTCGTGTCAACTCCTATCTCTAGTAATTGATAGCGAATGGTGTCTAGCCTATCAAGGTCATCCTTTCCAAGATGCCCACACCGCTTTATTTCCTCATATACACAAGTCCTTTCAGGGTGCTTTGTCGTAATAAAATCCTTGTCATCATCGTCCAATAGGCTTAGAATAGAATAGAATGCACCCGCTAACATCTGTAAATTACCATCCATGTAAATAGTCTGATCATATTTATTAAGTATATCAGATATAAACGGATTGATTTTTAGATGCCTTTGATTAAGTTTAGTGTGTACCGTTATCCATCCCTTAACGTTTAGTTTCGGGTCATCAGTAAACAGATAACAATCGCATGCAGCGTCAATTGGCTGAACATTATCGTAATCGTTCGTTACAATTGTGTATATGGCTGTTTTCATGGCTTTGATTTAATAAGTCTTTTAATATAAGTTGATATTTTATCAACTAAGGCCATTAACAAGTGCTGGACTATATTGGGTTGCATCATTTTCCAAAGCCTTATATCATCATCTAATTGACGCTGATATGCATTAATCATTTCTTCATAGTTAGAGTCAGTATTAGTTTTCTTTTTCATAGCTTTGATTTAAGGGTTTCGATTTGAATCAATAGTTTGGCTACTGGCTTTTTCAGACATTTGCGTTTTAGGTGCGTGTTAGGCACAATTAACGGATATTCTTAGCCTAAATCTATCGTAAATAAAGTCATCTTCAATAGTTCCGCTTTGTAAAGTAATTTGATTGTTTAAAAGTTTGTAATTGTTTTTTATTCGCTCAATAACTTTATTTAATTGCCGTTCAAATATCTTTTCGTTATTCAGTTTACTATTGTTCACTTTAAAATAAAAGTGCCTAACAACGTGTATATCACATTGCTTTTTATCGTTTAACTCTTTAGTATTTTCCATTTTATTTAGTTGTTTAATTATTCAATATTTCAGGTTGTTTAGTTTTTTGTGTTTTCATAATCTTGGTAGGTTAGCTCTTCATTCAAAAATGATTCTATTTTATGCTTTGACTTTGTAATCTTTCCCAACCCATAATCAACGGATGTAATCGTTTCGATTTGTAGCGTCTCGCTATAAGCGTCCACCAATGACATCCAAGCTTTGTAAACATCTCCCGTCCATTCGGCTTGCCGCCTTGGAATGAGGGTCATCGCTTCATTTTTCGGGCAAATATCATGGACTAATATAATCCCTTTTGCGCTCAAATGCTTCCACGAATTTAGAATGTCTCGTTCTACTTGATCCGCATGATGAAGGCCGTCAATGAATATTAAGTCAAATTTGTCTTTACAATTCACAAAAAATTCATCTGATCCAATACCATTTGTAACTGGATCGCAAAACTGCTTTGATTCGATTTGAACCGATTTAAAGAAGTTGCCTGTTCCGATACCTATTTCTAGGTAGGACTTAAATTTACCCGCCTCGATTAGCTCAGTAATATATTGTTCGTGTCTCATAATTCTTTGTCTGTTAATGCGAAATAAATGTTTTGTAGTTGGTGGATGTATTCTAGATGTTTTATAAATCCGTCTTTTCCGTTTTCTCTTTGCCTGAATGCATATACATCAGATATATGATGTTTCTCAATGATACACACCTCTAAAATAAACATATCGAACCAAGTAGAACTCTCCCGAAACCCTAACTTAACAAGCCATTCAGGAGTAATCGGCACGGGTTCGCAATCTGCTAGTTTGGGAAAATTAAATCCGTCAATCGTTCCGAATGTAATATCTCCATCCAAATAAATCGATTCAACCTTTTTCTCAATTCCTTCATGTAGAAGGATATTGCCTAGTCTTAATTCTTGTGTTTGTATCATGGTGTTTAGTTGTTTAGTCTGATGCAATTTAACAATATTAAACTGATTTAATTAACCATTCGGATAATTTATTTTTTACGAGTCGTTTTATTTCGTCTAGTTTCGATACTGGACACCGAAATGACGTCGTTTGAGTCGGTTCGTTGTATTTTAATTTGGCTCCCGAACCTTTGCGGGAGCCTCCTTTGGTTACTTGTTTCATTGTGCCTTCGTTTAAATTGTTATGTAAATATAACACGCTACATTTCAATATGCAAACTATTTCAAAGATTTATTTTTAGGCATAAAAAAACGGGCATTTCTCAACGCCCGTTTTCCAAACCTAAACTAAACCACCATGAAAAAACTATACCTTATGTGCTTGGTGTAATCGCTGTGGTAACATCTGTAATTGTATCGGCAAAGAATGCATCGCTTCTAAGAACCGCCTGCAATATTCTTTCCTCAACTCTTGCCGTTACTAAGTTACTCTGGAAGTTCGTTCCATCCTCCTCAGAGAATCGAAGTGTAATCCCTTCTCTTTGCATTGGCATCACGTGTGTTGAATCGCCCACAACCATTTCACCCGCTGCAACGGCAGTCGAAGCGATAACGGGAATACCAAAGACGTACAATATTGACGCTTGAGCGTCAAATATAACGTTTTGCTGATACCTGCCATCATTGTCTTTTAACGTTAGCATGTCCCAATATGTCAACGGATTGACGATACAAAAATTAGCCGTATACTCACGAGCCGAAAGTGTCGCCGCTGCTGCTGCAATCGCATCATAAACGGTCGGAGTTACCTTCTTGAAGCTGGCTGGTATGTTCGTTGCCGTCAATGCGCCAACCGTAAAGCCTAATATCTGACCGTCTGCACCCGTTCCCGCTAATAGTTGGCCGTCCTCCTTAATCATAAGGTCTTTTAACATTACCATGTTTAGGAATGTAGAAAGTCCTCTCACATTCGTTAGGGTTTGTCTACCTGTCAACTGAAAGGCTGCGATTGTTTCCTCCGTTGCATAAACTAAAGATGCTTTGTATTCAACTTGTGCCTTAGCCGCTCCCTCAGGGTTTTGCGTACCAACCGCTCCCTCTTTTGGTGTCTCTCTCAAGTATGGAAATACTGATTGATCAGTTGTACCCATCCCAATGATATTACGAATGTGAGTTCTACGCCTCGCAATCGGTACTATCATTTCGTTGTTATTGATAGCAAAGTTAGCCGCCGCACTAGCTCCGCCTAACGAGTTGACTGCTGTAAATACTCCCGGTGTCTTTTCAATGTCCATGGTAATAGACTTCAATTTACCATCAGCCATTGCCTTAAATTCATCTATTTGCTTGGCATGCTTTTCGATAAAGATACCATTGAAACTAAGCTCTTTGGTGTTCTTATTTTCAAGTTCGGTCAGTTGCTTCTTAAAAGCTCCCTCCATTTTATCAAAATCGGCTTTAGAAATTTTGTCTCCCAAAACCTTTTCAATCATGTCCTGCGCCTCTTTGTTTGCTTTGGCAATGTCTGCAACGCTTGCCGTTGCTTCTGCTTTCGCAATCTCAGTGATCTTTCCTTTGATGACCTCTAAGAACTCATTTTTTTCTTTAATATCCACTTTTTTGTTATTTAAAATTAAAAACCCATTTTAACTAAATCGGATAAGCTGATCTCCACTTTGTTTATCGGCTCGGGTGCTAACTCTAGCGGCCTAAGTGATTTAATTAACTGGCTGAATTTCATTATTTCCAACTCTATATCTTGCAAAAATTCATCCGTTGCTTTGCCCTTTCGAACATAGGCGGCTAAATCTTTAATATATTCATCCAAATTTTCAGGCGTTGTTAAGCCTTTTTTTACCATCTCAACTAACCTAGCTTTTTCTTGCGCTCCCCATATCACCGTACTAACTTCCATCAGTCGCATTTCGCTAAATGTATATCCTCCTCTTTCATTTTTAGTTGGATTCACGGCCTGCCCCCAATAGGAATGTTCTTTTATTGCTTGCTCCTCGTATGCATCTAGTATGTCGGTTGCCAATTGGTTTTTAAGCATTTTAGACCGTGCATAACCAAACTCATTATCTTCCCAAAGGTCTAAAACTTTGCCAATCGGTGCTAATATCTTTCGTTCGTGGTTGTAAAGATGGGCTATTCGGTCTGATCCTTTCGGCCCCTGCTCCATTATAGTCTTTTTGAAAGAGGACGGGAGAGTTAAATCTTTATCCGAATCATAGTCATTAAATTTAACGAAGGCAAAAACAACCTCACGCTTCGCAACGTCCAAATCTTTAAGAACTGATTGTATTACTTTCATGCCGCTAATATACAATTTTTTTTACAATACCAAACCGTTTATATAATAGTTTCATCAACCCTCACATAAACAACGGTGCATCTACAATTTATGATATTGCCAGAACTCCCGCTTTTGTCCCCAGGAAAGTCCATTTCATCAATCCCACCCTTAATTCTAGGCACTTGAAAGGTCTCATTCATCGCAATTGGATCGCTATCAGCCATAGCCCTGTGAGTCGTTCGCTCCCGTCCATCAAGTTCGGGCTGCCACTTTTTTAAAAGATCATCTTGCAACCCTTCTGCTCTAACGCTTTGAACGCTCGCCCAATTGGACGTTCCGATTATTTCGGTTCTTGCTATTCGAGTCGCTCTATACCTTGCAAACTTACCTTTGTATTCCTCAATATCGAGCGTTATTAGCTTGCTAGTTTGTTGAATGGATAACCCTTCTCTTGCTGCTGATGCAAGTATAGGCTGCAACCTTTCGAGTACATAAGATTTAGTAAAGTTATTGACCTCAGTAATGAAAAAGCCTGAATACAATTCTAAATAATTGCTTACAATCGTTTCCCATGCACCGTCCGAAACTGCCTTGACCACCCGATTAAAGTTTCTGATCCTGAATGCTTCTCCTGTGTCTATTATCATTGCGGTGTATGCATCCGAAATAGGCTTTTCGGTAAAATAAATACTAATCGAATCGGCTGCTATAATCGGGTTTGATTCTACACCTTCAATAAATGAATTTAGCTGTTTAAGTATGACGTTTCTAAAAACCTTAGCATATTTTCGCTCATAAAGGTCTATTTTATTTCGCCTCGCTTTAGCTTGCTTTTCAAAGTTCATTTCTTAGCCGTCTTTCAATGGTGGCCATATCATTCACAAAGTTAGCATCTTCAAACGGTTGTATGCTAGTTGGGAACATATAAACGCCCTCCATTTCTTCATCAACGTCCATGCCGCTTTCACGCTGCTTGTCTGCTACTGTTTTCCACCATTGAATATTTAGCTTTTCGGCTAACATCTTTTCATCTCCTTGCAGTTCCTCGATTCCTGACGTATCATAATCAACCATTCCAGTCTTTTCAAAACCTTCTATACCATAATGATTCAAAGAATCATGGAACGATTCCACCCAAGTTAAAATAGCGTCAGTATACGCGGCTTTCCTCGCTTCCCTCATAGCCGTTCCAAAGGATTGACTTGTACTGTCCTGCCTAAAAATCATGTAAGGAACATGAAAAACGATGCAAATATCTTCTAACACTTTCTTATCCGATTCGTACAAATTCAGGTCTATCGGACTCAAACCAATTGGGATAAATGAAACGTCTCCAGATGTCACCAAAAATTTACCCTTATTATTCGGGCCATATGCTTTTTGTCGCATCTTATTTTCAACCAATGCTACTTGTTCGGGATTCCACGGCTCATTGCCTGAATCATCTTGTCTTGTCTTATCGGTAATAATGCCCATAACGCCACCATTTTGAATGCTTGCTAAATCTGCATTCTCAATATCAGCAGATTTTTTTAAAATCGTTACAAGGGATCGCATTGGGCTTAGTCCTTTGTATCCCACACCCGTTTGGACTAAATCAAACGCTTCATTTCGTAAGTATATCATTTCATCGGGTGAAATGACTTGTCCCGTGTCATTGATTAAAAAACCACTTGCACCCTCAAACGTCCTCTCATAAATAGGGTCTATATGGTTAGATGGAATAATGTGCATTTCATCCCATCTACCACTTGATAGTTTAGGACAATAAATATATGCCTCTCCTGTTGACCCATAATATCCGTATAACTGATACTTAAATTGGTAGGCTGTTTGGTATGAGTTTGGTCGCCTGTTTAGCTTGTCAAGCAATAGATTTTCAAGTATTTTCTCTTTTTGACCGTCCCGTCCGATTTTAAACATGGCAGTTGGAACCTTTGCTGCCTTAGAGGATATAAATGATATGACTGCATAGGCATATTTGATTTTCTCAAAGTCCTCAATGTAGCGGGTTTTATTTTCAGTACCAATAAATGGAGCTGAGCGGCCTACCACTTGATTAAAATTTACACCGCCTAAACCTAAAACATTCCCATTCGAACCAAATAGGTTATTTACAACGCCCTTAAAAACATCTATTAATGCCATACATATTTTTTTACAATATTACTAATTTCTTACGCAATTGCAAAGGTACGCCTCTTAATTACTAATTCGGTCGCACCATGAACCATTGCATCAACCCTGTCAGGACTGTCTTTATTCGAATCTGGATTAAACGTTACCATTTGGCTTTCGAGTTTTGGGAACATACCAACGTGCCATATTTTCCCTTGTTCGTAAAGGCTATAAATCGGTTCGGCTCGTAACGCTTTGCCTTTTGTGGCTGTTACTAGGATGATTCGATTGGTCTTGTCTACCTGCCTTATGACTGCCATTACCATGTCTCCACCTTGGTTCTTTTCAGCTACATAAGCATCGCAATTCCATTTTATATAGGCTTGGTTCGCAACGGTTGCCCATTCGAGCGGGCTATATTTCCCTGAAATATCCTCCAAAACATAGATATGACCGTTTGCCGATTTGCCTAAGACTACAATTCCCGTCTCATCACTATCCATCGTTTTAGTGACAGCTGGATCAATCGAAACAATGACCCGCACCAATTCAGGCGCAACCCGAACCCTTTGACGGTCAAGGATGGAACGATTCCAAAGCAATCCCTCAGCATCATCGAGCCAATGGCCTAAATATCTATGATTGTATCGTAATGGATTGGTTAGTCTGACCGATTCAGCTTTTGCCAGAAATTTATCAGAAAGGTTTTCAATATTGTCTAAATAGTTATGATGAATGTAGGTAACATTTCCAATTACGCCCGTAAATTCGTTTGGAAGGTTATGAGGTTCAAACCAACGTTTGTAATACCATGCACTTTTAAACGAGGGATTAAGGATTAAAATAACTACGTTTTTTGCGTTTTTGCTTCGTACCGTTTCATCAATGGTATCAAAATTATTTTCGTTTGGCTCTTCCTCAAATTCGTCATATATCCACATAGTCAGGTCTGGAATACCTTTGAGCTTTGCGGTTTGGTTGCCGCTTTGGGTTTTTATTCCTGAAAAGATTATTTGGTTATTCGTGTGAACGTTTATGATTTCGCTTTCCAATACCCTAAAATCTGATTCAGCCTTAAAGCTTTCAATCACTCCTTTGTATTCGGGAATGATTGACTTTTTTGCAGAGTTCATGGAATAACGGGTAGCTAATATCTTATGCCCTTTTTCATAGGTTGCTCTAATAGCTATATCCTTAGCCACAAACGTTTTACCACCTCCTCTACCACCTGTAAATATATAGTAGTTGGTTAATCCCTCATAAACCGTTTCAAACTTTTCATCTATCCTTATCATTCTTACCCTTTACCCATTGAATTAATGGAATGTTCACGGGCTGGCCTCCTGTGGTGTGATCCGTATAAGTCATTGCTAAACGTTTCCTTTCGTCATCAGTACAAATCAGCTTCATTAATGCCAATTGTAAAGCGGGCGCGGTTGATTTATACCACTTTGACCGCATGGAAGACTTTATTTCAATCTTATTAATATCTAACAAGTCTTTTAGTTCGTTACTTTCGTCACCATTAATAGGGAAATACTCATAATAGGTTTTCTTTGCAATCGGCAAAAATGCCACTACGTCTTCAATAAAAAATAACTTTCTCTTGAGTATTTCGGCCTTAGCCAGTTCGAATATTTTAGTTTTGTCGTATGCCATTGAGTTTGATTATTAAAGTAGGATCTAACGCCTTCATTCTATTTACAATTACATCACAATACTTTGGGTCGAGTTCCATGCCATAACACTTTCTTTTTAATTGGTGTGATGCTACCATTGTTGAGCCTGAACCAAGAAATAAATCCACTATAAACTCTCCTTTAAATTTATTTAACAAAATATTAAGCATGCCAATAGGTTTCATTGTTGGATGCGGCTTTATTCCGTTGACCTTATCTACCATTCTGTTTGCCCAACTCACATATTCGTATCTAAGTATCTCTCTTTTCACTTTCCTTTTACTAAAAATAGTTTCAAATGCAGAACCTATTATTTTATCATACCTTTCTTCCACTCTTTTATCCCATATAATCCAACTACCTTCATTTTTTTTGGGAATATAATCTGAGTAATAATCAGCACCAAATAATACTATATCATCGCAGTAGTTAAATAATGAAAATATAATAGATGGGTCAAATTGCTTGTCGTCATTTTCTATATTATCGTGTTTTCTACCGGGTTTTATTGTATTGCTTCCCATTTTGGAAAAATCAGCATCTAAAAACATCCCATAAGGCGGATCAGTAAAAACCATATCAGCTTTCTCTTCATTCATTAACTTTGCAACGGTATCGCTGCAAGTTGAATCACCGCACAACAAACGATGTTCTCCAATCTCGTAAAGGTCGCCTAATACCGTTATCGGTATATTTGGAGGTGTTGTATCAAAATTATCCTCTTCTGCTTCTAGTTTTTTAACTCCAAAATCTGGAATATCCAAACCCCATTCCTCCAATTCCTCGCTATTCCATTCATCCTTTAGTTGTTCCCAATTCCATTCACCAAATGAGGCATTGTCTTTTATAAGAAATTCGGCCTTTTGCTCTTGAGTCCAATCGTCTGCAAGCAATACGGGTAATTTAGCGATTTTAAGCTCTTTTGCTGCCTTTAGCCTCATATTACCACCCAATACAATTAGTTTTCCGTCAACGTCAGTAAAACAGACCAGCGGCCTCTTTCTAAGCATATCAGGGAAGGACTCTAATGACCTTTTTAGCTTATCAAACTTTTCATCTTTTATAATCCTCGGATTGTTAGGATTCGGCTTTATTCGGTTTATGTCAACTTCTTCCATAATAGTATTTATCAATTTTCAAATCCACCACCGATTTAGGTCTCATTTCTTCCATTCCTTAACAATCTTAGGTGAACCGTCTTCAATCACAAATATAGTAACAATATACGATTTCCATTTAAGAAAGTCCAATACTGCCCTTGCTTTTGTTTCTGCACCCTCCAATGTATTGGCTATCCTAAGGAACTGGCATAGGCTTCGACTCAAAGGGTCTGCGTTTGATATGGTGAAGGAGTGAGTCATTGTTTTACTATTTAATACAAAAGTACATAAAACGAGATAAAACGGCATTAAAACGACCGTTTAGCTGCGTGTTAGAGTGCATTAATTTGCCTAACTATCTGTGTGCCATTTGTGGCAGGGTTCGCAAAGTTGGTCTCTGTATTCTTTTGTGGTCTTGTCGCAATCTCGGCAAACAAACGGCACAATAACATTATCTAAAGGTAATGTTTGCCCTTGCTTTAGTGATTGTAAACGAAATTCAAATTCATTTAGGAACTCTTCATCTGTTGGCATTCCTCCAATGCCTTCCATTCCTTTTACTATGTCAATTACTTTTTCTGATATATTCATAATTCTTTTTTGTTTAGTCGGGCAAAAAATACCCTTAGATTTGCCATTAATCCTCATCCCCAATCGCATCAAAAAAGGCGGTTTCGATTTCTTTCATATCCCAATCTAGTATTTCAATCTGTCTAATCTCAAATCTTGGCTCATCCATCGGCTGATCTCTATCCGTTGACCGTTCAGGGATATTATATTCAGCTGTTAGTTGCAAGTAGATATTACCGATTTTGATTATTTTGGTTGCTGTTTTCATTTTCGTGTCGTTTAGTTCCCTATTTATTTAAGTTAAGCAAATATAATATACTTAAAAGTACCAATCAAGTGAATGGACATATTTATTTTTAACGATTGGAATTTTATGGTTTTCAATCGTTAAAAGCGTTAAAAGCGATGATTATCAATTGGTTACGGGTCATATTTTTAACGGTTTTAACGATTTTAACGATTTTCCCTATATGTTGTTTGTATTTAGAGCGTTTTTTCATTTTTGAACAACATATATAGAATGTTAAAAAAAGGGCTTAATCGTTAAAATGGTTAAAAGTACCATTTTTAAGAACTGAATATCAAGGTTTTAAGAGGTTTTAACGATTTTTTAACGATTGACTTTCTTGAAATAATGATTAAAATCGTTAAAACCTTTAAAAATACTATTTTAAAACGGTAATTCTTCTTTCTTTTCATCCGTTCCGTTTAGCTCTGTTTTCAATACAATTCTTTTATTTCCATACCCTGAAATTATTTCTTTCCCAACTGATTCAAGGTATTTTGAAAACTTTATTTTAGACTGTTGAAACGCTCCCGTTACATCGCAATATTGGGCATAATCGGCATATAAAAAGCTGTAATCAATGTTTTCAGTCGATTCTAATACCCTTTCATCATACCATGCCGAAACGCTGTTTAGCTCGTTTTTGTACTTTTGTACTTCTTGCTTAACGATTTCAGGAGCGTGTAATCCGCTTTCTTTAAATCGAATAAAACCCTCTACACACCAATTCAAAATACCTGACAATTCACCCTTAAAATCATTCATTACGTCTTCGGTCTTTCGGATGGTGTCCTTAGAAAATTTATATTCGAAAGGTATCAAATGAACCCTCCTCCAAATGCCATGATCATCACCTTTTATAATTGGCTTATGATTTCCGAACATCCAAAGCTTGTGAGTTGGCTCAAAATCGAACGGATCTCCATAAATTCGACGTGCCGAAATGGTATCGCCTCCAGTCAAATCTTTAATCAAGGCTTCGTTTAATTTCTTTCCTTCTGGTATTTCGGATGATAAAACAAGCCTACTGCCTTTCAGGTTTGCAATATTATAATCCGTTCCCGTTTGGTTTTTTGTCAATAAAGAATCAACGGGAAAGGACTGATAATAATCTTGAAACACTAATTTTATCGTATTGAAAAACGTGCTTTTGCCGTTTGCTCCCTGACCATAACAAAAGAAAAAACCTTGAAAATCCTTTAGTCCAGACATAGAATAGCCAACGGCTGTTTGAATGTATTTTATTAGCTCGCCATTACCTTGAAAAATAGTGTTCAAAAACTCATCCCATTTAGGGCATTTTGCTTTAGTGTCGTAATCTGTCGTGGGTGTTTTTGAAATCATGTATGACGGAGAATGAGGCGTAAAACTTATATCGGATAAGTCAATTACACCATTACCACAAATAAACAAAAACGGATTTTTGTCAAATATGCCCTCATGTGCTGGCAGTTCTGAGGTAGCCAATTCCATCACATTATCAATATAGGACTTAAAACCAAGGGATTTCAATGCGTTTTGCGTTTCATCTAACATCGGTTTTATCATCTTTTTATCCTCCTTTGTGGCGTTTTCAAACATTTCATCCACTCGTAAATATTCATCCTCCACTATTTGCGATAATTCAGCAGAAATATATTTTCTTACCTGTTTCATTTGATCGCTTTTCCAGTAGCCATTTTGGTAATAATGCCAAACTTTATTCGTGTGATTGTAAATAAAATCATGCGAAAAAAGTTCTTTACATAGCTTCGACAAACCTCTTTGACCATCTTTTATATAGTCTTGTGGGTTAATTTGCTTCTTTTTGCTTTTTATCATAGTAGGCTTTCATGATTTCAGGTTCAATAATATTTTTCTCAGACAATATCCATTTTTGCCATTGTTCAACCGCTATAATTTTGGCCTTGGTATTGATTGCCTCCATTCTTAAAACGGTTGCATAGGTTCTAATCGAATCAATAGACCTGACAAGCTTATTAATTTGGCTTTCCTTTTGCTTTTTTTGGTGGTAATCTAAGGTTTTTAATCTTTCATCCTCCAACTCTGAAATTACATTAAGAATGTCGCTTTCCGCAATGATGTATTCATTAGGAACTCTCATTCTTTTATCAATTCACTTTTGTAAAGCGATTCAATTAATGACCACTCCGATTTCTTCCAATTGTCTTTCTTAATTCGCTTGTCAAGTAACGGCCTTGAAATTTCTAGCTGGTCGCAAACCCAAGATTTTGAGTGCTTTCCAATGAGGTAGTATATTTTATTTTCCATACTGCAAGTTACAAAATGTAAAATAAATACACTAATGTAAATAAATTATTTACAAACAAAAAAACCCTGCCATAAGACAAGGTTTTATATTAATTGAGGATGGGAGTTGGATTAATTTGCGTTCATCCCATCCATTACCTCTAAAAAATCATCCAATGTCTTTACTACATAGCATTCAGCATAGCCCGCTTGAATAAAGTCCTTTTGATCCTGCGATAATTTGTCTTTACCTATCTTGACCTCAAAGTAAATCGTGTGCAACGGCATCGGCCTCATTACTTTTATATCGAGTTCGCCTCTTTGCTTTGATCCGTCCTGTGCATATGCCAGTATGCCAATAACTTCACCGGCCCGATTACCTCCAATTATTCGATTCGGTACGGTCTTGCCTGTGGTATTAACCTTTAGGGCTTTCCAAGTTGGATAAGTTCGATTGATATATTTCAAAATAAACGCTTCGAGCCATTTCGAAAGATATTCACGGTGTGCCGTATTTTTGTAGACACCGTCAACGGATAGCTTTGACCGTTCAGGAACTTTCTGGCTGCACCGATACCAAATATTAGCCCATTCGTACGCCTCGATGGAAGCGATTCGAGAAAGTTTCTTTTGATTGAATTGCGCTTGAGTCATTACCCTACCTCCAGAAACAACTTATCAATCATCATCTCCTCCGATTCCTTCCAGTTCATAGCCTGTAATTTTATTTCGAATGTCATGTGATTGATTTGCAGCCTACCAAATAGCCACTTTTTAGACTTTCGGCCGATGATGTAATAGACTTTCTGTTTTATATTCATATACAAATGTAAGATAATTAAATGTAAAGCAAACAGTTTAATTAAATAAAACCTCCAACCCGTTAAGGCTGGAGTTTTTGGGTTTAAAATGGTAAATCGTAATCATTCGTGACGGCTGCTGGAGCGGGTGGCCTCGGTGCTGCATCCTCCTTCAATTTAGTGGTGAAATTGAGCCTACTCGAACCGTCAGGGTTCTTGTTAACCCAAGCATCTACCCAATATTCCAATCCGTCTGAATGGGTGTAAGTGCCTTTATAATTCGGGTGCTTGTCAGTCTCTTTTTTCTTGTTCAGAAATAGGACTCCCTTTAATTCATTGTTGTAATCTGGCATAGTTATTATTATTTAATGTTTGTGGTGTCTATTTCAACAAAAGCAAAAGTTGCAATTACTTTGCAAAGCCCTTTTCTGGCTAGTTCTGCATCTTGAATAACCTTCGTTTTTTCTAAACTAGGTAATTCAGTTCCGTCTGGCATTGTTAACAGATGAACGCCGTTTATCGTTGTTCTTAGTTTTAGCTTTTTTACTGGTGTCATCGCTTTGAAGTTTTACGAGTTAAATAAATTAGGAATAGAATAAAGAGAACTAATAAGCTCCCTAATATTTGAAGTTCATTCATGCCGTTGATAGTTTAGTGTTTAATATCTTCAGTTGTTCCCGAATGTACATGCCCCATTCATTGAATGATAGGCGGGTGTCTGGTTGCGTTGTTTTCATTTTCATGTCAGTTAGTAGTTTTGTTTCGCTCCTTCATTAATAATTTCTTCCATTATCAGCATTGATTTTGCCCATTTTGGGAAAGGTTTTGATGGGCATAGCTGATTGTAAACACTTGCTGGTTTAAATCCCATTTTCTTAGCGAAGTCTTCTGTTGAAAGGGAAAGGCTTTCCAAAAGAGAATTGAATTTTTGCTTTTGAGTTTTCCCTTCATTAGATTTTTGATTAATACTTATTTCAGAAATACTTAACGCTAATTCGCTTACGCTTGCCGTTAATAATTCTAGTTTTTTTGTAAGGCTTTGTACATTTTCCATTTTGTTGTTTATTAGTTTTGTTTATCAAAATAATTAGGTTTCCTGTTCTCCATTATGTAAGGCTTATTTTCATCCTTCCAGCATCCATTACGAATGCCATTCTTAATGAGTTTTTTCTTTACATTATAGGATTGTTTGTTTGTTGGAATCGCTTCCAATCCAGACCACCCATTCGATGCCTTTCGTTCGATTCCAAACTCCTTAAACCAAAACACTCTCTCTCGTTCGTTCGATGTATTCCGTGTAATTGATAGTATTGTTTTTTCTTCGTTAGTCATAATTACTTCTTTTAGTGATTGTTTTAAAGCCTGTTTGAGCGATTAGCATCGGATTGAAATTTAGGTTTTTTTCCTTCATGTCATTGGCAGGGATTAAATTACCATGCTTTTCAATAACCCTCCAAAGTCGTTCCTTTATAATATCCATGTTCTCGATATTACCAAACGCAATGGTAATTTGAGCCAGTTGCCCTAGCTTCTCTTGCGCTTCAATGATGTGATATGCTTTAGCCTCGTTTCTATTGCTTAACCATGAAATTCTTTGTGAAGCTGCATCTATTTTCTTTAGTTTGTTCGTCATTTTTGTATATGGTTAATTACTTTGTCAATCAACATACCTGTATCAGCATACATTTTTTGATTAGCTTTTGATTTAAACGAATACTTATCTTTTAATCCTTTCAAATCATTTACTAAGTCCAAAACTTTAGCCGAATCGCCTTTTGATAACTCTAACTGATTTAATGCCTCTTTATCTGCATTGTCTTTAGCCTCTTTTGCGATTCTGTCTTTTTCTTGATTTTCCAACCTTTCACGCTCTTTTCTTTCAGCTTCTAATTTAGCGTTTTGTTCTTCACGTTGTTTTTTATCTGCTGCTATCCTAATAGCTTCCAACCTTTCACGCTCTTTTTGATCTATTTCGTTTTGTTTTTTCAAAGCCTCATATTCAATTCTTATTGTTTCCCTTTTAGCTGATTCCTCTTTCTCTTTTTGAATCCTCGCTTCTGTTTCCTTGCGTTCGTTTTCTTGTGCCTCATTCATCTGCAATCTAGCACCATTCAAAAGCCTAACAAAGTCATCCTCAGACATTGCAGAAAGGTCTAAATTAGAAGGAACAAAATCAATGTAAGGATTTAAAATTTCCGTCCTTCCTATCTTAATTGTCTCAACTCTTTTAGCTTCCAAACGCTCTTGATGCTTCTCAATTTCTTCCAAGCCATCCTCCATTCTTGAATTGACCGCCACCTCCATTCTCTTAATTGCGTCAACAAATTGGCCTCCTTTCAAGAAAAAATCTTTGGTTGTTTTGTGCCAAACTTCAATTCCTTTTGTTCGATTATCTCTAATCAATAACCTTAAATTTTTAGCGATTTTGCTAGTCTCAAGGCTTTCAATATCCATTTTGATCACATCGTTATATTGTGATTCTAAAATGTTTCTTTCCTCCTTAATTTTAGGAAGGTTGCCAACCAATTCGGTTGCTTTGGCTGGCTCAATGCCATACTCTTTAGGTTCTACTTGTGTGTTCGTCATTTTTGTATATTAGTAAGTTTAGTGATTTCTTCGTCAACAATCAATTCAAATTTAGTGTATCTATCTTCGAATTTATCTATCCAATGATGGTCTGCATGAAATGCAATAACTGACATTTTAAGCGAATCTACGAATCTAGGATCGTATGAAATTAAATGAGTGGTTTTCAAGCCTGTTAGAATCATATTAAATTGGCACTGGTCGTAGTGTTTTAATTTGAATGACTCCTTATCAACTACATTCAAGTGATGTACATCAGAACTAAAAGGACACTTCACCTCAATTAGAATGTCATTCGCCCGCCCGTCAATGGTACATGAAAGATAACCCTTTTGAAACACTTTTTGCCTATCCTCAACCGTTGCGAAATAGGCCGATTCGTAATGCTCGGTTGCTTCCAATTCATGTTCATTACCCCATTCAGTAGCGTAATTTCCAGTAAAAGTAGATTCACTTTCGCACGCTTCGAGACGTTCCCTTGCGATTTGTCTAGCAAAAGTCGTGGCTCCTACTAATAAGTCCGTTCCCTTTCCCGTCATCAGCACCGAGCAGGTGCTGCCTGTAATAAATTTCGGGTTATGCGATGCCATTTTGCAAGTCCTCCCAAACTTCTTTTGATACGTTGTATTTACTTTCTATTTGCGCTAAGGTGTACCCATTCGCTACTGCTTCCATTACTTTTGTGTAGGCTGCGTGCTGTTTGGTTAGGTCTGGTTTGATTGCGGGTGCTTTGACTCTTACTGCTTCCATCAGTTCGCCAAATGCCTTGACCTCACACGTAAATGCTTCTATTTTAGATCCAATCCAATCCTCCACATAGCTACTTTTTGCTATCTTGGAAATTGATTTTGAATTAGTCGCATTGCAAATTAACGGCTTTTCATCTTCAATAAAATGAATGACCAAACATTCTTCTTTCCGATTGCTTTCACCCGTCACTACTTCCATCCCTACCGATTTTACAGTAAGTAATTTACGCTCGTTCGGTTGAAAGGCATACGATCCCAAGTAATTCGGGTTATGAAATTTTTTCCAATGAGTTTTCATCTGTGTACCTCCGTTAATTGTTTGATGAGATACTCAATGTCTTTTATAGTCGTTTTTCCCTTAAGGTTTATGTAGCCATACACAACGAAATGACGGGTTTTACTTAATTTATCCCATAGCTGGTTGTATTGATTGTACTCAAACCAAGTAACATGAGGACTCCAACTGTACCAAAATTCTCTGCCTTCTTCCGCTTCGATTGCTGCGATTTCTGCGAGCAATATTCCCACCACTCTAATCCTACCCGATATTGTTTCGGGTAGAATAACTTGGCTCATTAGTTCTGTTAGTTTTTTCATTTTGTTTGTTGTTATAAAGATTTGATTATTGCTCTTTGTAATTCAGATCCTCCAAAAATACCGTTTATATTTACTTCGTTTACTAATTTCACGCCTCTTAATGTAAAAGCATGAATATTGTAAAGGTCTTCAAAAGTAGTTATACATATATGACGGTTTTTGTTAGCTACTATTTTAACGCCATTGATTAGGCTAACTTCGTACTTAAAGCCTATTTTCATTTTTGTTGCTAGAGTTATCATTTTGTTTGTTGTTTAATTATGTACCAAATATACTACAATCATAAACATCAGAGCACTATTATTACACAAGCGGTATAATAAAATGATTAACGGCCTATAACTCGATAAGCCAGCCCGATTTCATGCCCTTGGATGGCTGGACGGTATGTATATCCGATTTGCCATTTGCCACGAAGGTACGAAACCGACACGCCCGGTATGGCTGCGACCGATACACCTACATAAATCCCATTCGGCTGAATGTATCTTGTTCGCTCAGTTGTGATTACGGTGTTTTGCATTAATGCACCAACCTCGAAGGATTTAACGGGTGCAAACGATTTAATAAGATACGGCAATCTGAACGTTTCGCTTATTCGTACCGTGTCAGTATAGGTATAATAAACCGTATCCGTCACCGTCCTAATTTTAGGGATAGGTAATGGAACGGATGCCCGATCAATAACCACATCGGTATAAACCGTATCGGTTCGAACCGTTTCCACATACTGAACCTCACTTGACGAAACGCAATAGCCAATAGTGAATGATAGGACTATTGCTGCGATAAGAATTATATGTTTCGGATGCATTTAATTTTGCGGCATAAAATAAAGGTTAATCGGTCTTATTTGCCCTGTATTTATTCCAAGCAATAAAGAAACGTCTCGATTCCTTCTTAGTAATTGGTAAAGTTAGGTTAATTGACTCGTTCCGTTCCCTACTTATTTTGTCTTTCAGCTGATAGATTCGATTGTTATTCGTTTGAATCGTTTTGGTTAGTTTCCAAGCTGCTTTGAATAGAAATAGATTAAATAATAAGCTTGGAACGAGTAATGCGAAAGTAATTAATTCATTCATAATTTATTTGTTTAGTATAATTAAATTCTAACGAATATCGAAACTGATTTGTTGCGTGTTCGGCGCATAACCTGCCCGCCGTTTGAGTCGTTTCCGTTGCTTGTATTGCCCTCAATCGCTTCGAACCTATCAGCATCAACCCATCTCACAAATACGCCCGTATGGTCGTGCCTATTGTCAT
>Ga0222664_1000553_pt1 | contig 20180 bp, 27 predicted proteins | sample AntAcemetagen604_FD_181147 | JGI IMG/M metagenome (GOLD analysis project Ga0222664, IMG submission 181147) | Saline water microbial communities from Ace Lake, Antarctica - #604 | ecosystem: Environmental > Aquatic > Non-marine Saline and Alkaline > Saline | place: Antarctica: Ace Lake...
AACTAGATATATAAAATGAACTTGAAGTACTTTAGAACTATTTCCATTATAAAAATTCTTAATTCATTTCGAAACATAACTTACCCTATAGTCCTTGTAGTAGCAACTCAAAGTTTTCGAAACTATTCAAACTTTGTAGGGCCTACAATCTCTTCCGTCTCATCTGTGTATGAAAATAACTAGATATATAAAATGAACTTGAAGTACTTTAGAACTATTTCCATTATAAAAATTCTTAATTCATTTCGAAACATAACTTACCCTATAGTCCTTGTAGTAGCAACTCAAAGTTTTCGAAACTATTTAAACTTTGTAGGGCCTACAATCTCTTCCGTCTCATCTGTGTATGAAAATAACTAGATATATAAAATGAACTTGAAGTACTTTAGAACTATTTCCATTATAAAAATTCTTAATTCATTTCGAAACATGAAATCATGGTATACGAAACGCTGCAATCACTGCAGTTATAGCTGTGAGGGTCATCCATAACTCGTCATTTATGGGACTCTTAGCACCCCAACGAATTGTGAAGAAAACAGTGAGGAATAGCGCCAATGTTCTCATAAATGATTCTAAACGAACATCCATCTTTGGAATGTACCAACATTTTTATTCACTCTGGAGGAGAGCCCTCAATCGCTCCGTAACATCATCAGTCCCCTCAAACCCCGCATCTGGGAGGGTAGGATCCATGCAGTCACCGTGGGTCTCACACAGGGGACAGGGACCTGTACCCGGCTCACCGATAGGGTGGGTGTGCTCAGGGATCGTCTTCTTGGGCTTGGGATCCTTCTTCTGTCTAGGCTCCCTAACCTCCTTAGGCTCACGGGAGTGCATCCTACAGTGACATGCCCCAGGTAAGGCACCATTACGACACGGTGTACCCTTCCCAGTAACACCCTGGCAGGGGTCCTTCTTCCTCTTTTGGGTAGGTACACGGAGAGCACGGAGCTCAGAGACCTCTTGGCGGAGTTGGGCGACTTCGGCAAGCAGTTGTTCCATGTTTTAAATTGGTTTTGTCTCGGTGCAGGAGCCACTTAGGTGGAGTTTAATCTCTTCTTTATATATAAATGAATCGTCCCCTATCTAATGTTCTCATGGAAGCCCTCGTCATTGGTGTCATGAACGCCGCGCTTATCTATGGTATCAATCAAATGAATCTCAAAATTGATACACCCCTTCTCCATCTCATCGCAGGTGCCCTCATCCATATTATTTTCGAATATTCAGGAGGTAACAAATGGTGGTGTACGCAGACATATTAATACAAGCTACTTAGGTTACATATTCTGAACTTCTTCGATCCAACCCTCAATCTTATCTAAACGTTCCATTATTACACCACGATACATATTTCTGTAGTTATTTTCCATGTGAATGAATCTCTTACATATTTTCTGTAAATATTTCTGAAAAGTTTTGTCATCAACAAAACTACTATTGGCTATTTGGTACTCTTTGAGTTTTTCAGATGTATATCGTGTGAGTGATATATTATTTAAATGACAGTAATGCATAATCGCTTCAAGTCTTATATTCTTTGAAACGCGTCTGATAGGTCTATGTTGTTCAAGTTCATCTTCCAAAAAGTTCTTTTGTGTTATAAAAAGTATTCGTTCGTTATCAAGTGACATCTGATAATAATGATCGTAGAAGTGATTCAAAACCTGTTCACTTTGACCAGGTACATACATATCAAAGTCATCGTAATCAAAGAGGTTATTCATTTCTTTGCGCTCTTGATTTCTAAAAACATTCCTTAATAGATTACACAATTCCAAATAATCACCTTCAGGTAATTTATCTGAATTCTGGTCTATGACCCGCATTACATTTTTTAGGTCATCCATCTTATACACACAAGACGCGTTTTTTCTAAGTATCTTCAATTTTTTTAATAGGTGAACCAATTTCAACTATGTCATCATCTTCATAAACTGAGTCCAAAATCAAAATCTTAACGGGGGGGTAGATCTTGTCCATGAGGAGTTATCACACAAAAGATCTTTATTTTTTAGGTATACTTAGGTTAGTTAAAACCAAATGCTCTCATAAAATGACGACGATCCTTGATACTGTCAAAATATACACGGAAACCCTGACCATGATAAGGCTTCACTTCACGAAGGTCCTCCTCTGAGTCAGACTCTGGTTCGCTTTCAGAGCCTTCATCTTCGGAAACACTCACTTCAGTCTCGGTATCGGAATCAGATTCGGTCATCTCTCCATTGAAAACGACGAACTTGGGGCGCGTGCAATTGGTAACGTTGATATGAATAGACATCTTATTTACTTATTCTACAAGTCTATTCCTTATCTACTTTTTTCGCATTAACATCATAACCACAATAACTAAACACATAGAAGATGCCAAACCGGACATTAGCAATGTCAGCTGTCCCACCTCAGCTATGGCATCTATGTTAAACCCTTCTTCAACATCTTCACACCCATCCGTGTCTGGGTTTTGTTTACAAAACTCTCGCATCCTTGCTTTCTTTTGTGCTGGTGACTCTTGTTGGAGTGCCATGATATATCATATACATTCAAAATAAATTACCTCCGAAACCGACCACGTGATTTTCCCCTCATTGATAAAATTATAACAATTACCAATATACAACAACACACCAAAGAAATAAACCCAGTTGATGTGTATAATATAATATCGTTATAATCGAAATCCGCTGATGGTCCCGTTGATGGACCCGCTGATGGACCCGCTGATGGAAGACATGCTTGTGTATTACACTCTTTAAGTTCCGTAGTTGGAGTAGGGCATGTAGTGCCACCATGAGCAGATGGAGTTGTAGTAGTCCATGTTCTTGTCTGTGTACCACCACCACATGGTTTATTACACGGGATATAATCACTCCACGTACCTACACAATTAATAGGACACGCTTGTGTATTACACTCTACACTTTGTGTACTTGGACTGGGACATGCAGTGCCACCATGAGCAGATGGAGTTGTAGTGGTCCATGTACTTGTTTGTGTACCACCACCACAACCGACGCTACACGCATCATAATCACTCCATGTACCTACACAATTAATAGGACACGCTTGTGTATTACACGCTTGACTTTGTGTAGTTGGACTGGGACATGCAGCGCCACCGTGTCTAGGGTTTTTTGTGGTGGTCCATGATTTTGTTTTTGTACCACCACCACATGATGCATCACACGCACCATAAGCACTCCACGAACCTTCACAAGGTTCTGGTGGTGATACTAGTGCAACAATGGGAGCAACAATGGGAGCAACAATGGGAGCAACCAATTCTACGACGGGAGCAATAACGGCATTATTGATTGGCTCAGCGACATTATTATTCAGCCAATTATTGACTGCGTGTGAGTGGTACCAGTGGTACTCCCTCCTAGAAAATGGCCACCCCATGATGTTTTAAATCTATTATATACATCTAAAAAAATTCCAGGTGTTCATGTAAAGTTGGAAAAGTTTTCTTTTTGAATCGTGAGAGTACATTTTCACACTTCAAACGAAGGTCTTCAAGTTGTTGATGATTCATCTATATCCTTATTTATTTTTTCATTACAACTACAGCTATAATCACGAGTGCAGACAAACATAATGATGAACTAGCCACCGACGAGATCATCATCGTAGAATTGTCACCATCTGGACTTGGACCGGTTGGACCGGTTGGACCGGTTCGAGTGGTTGGAGTGGTTGGAGTGGTTGGAGTGGTTCGAGTGGTTGGAGTGGTTCGAGTGGTTGGACCGGTTGGACCGGTTGGACCGGTTGGAGTGGTTGGAGTGGTTCGAATGGTCCAACCGGTTGGACCGGTTCGAATGGTTGGAGTGGTTGTACCCACTGCTTCCACCTGTTTCTGTGCATCTGCCACCATTTGACTCATCATATTTTTACGCCGGCCGAACATTATTACAATAATACAACATTTTTTCACCCCATAGCTAGATTAACATTAGACATAGACCCCCTCTTGCATCGTTTCTTAATTCCCTCGAAATCATCAAAAAGTGGTCTTATGTCATCATTTCTATACCGCGAAACACGAACTCTGTCAATTAGATTTATGAGTTTCCACGACATATCATCATCAGATTTTCTCTTTTTCAAACAAAAATCCAACATACTTTGAGACTTTTTGAGAAGAATATCCAATTTATCACGTCGTGAAGTATAACCACTTTTAGGTATTTCAATATACCTTTTTTCTCCAACTTCGTTAATAGTTTCAATTAGATCACCTTGTATCATTTCGTCGTAAAGAGTTTCTTTGGTTTGTGAACGCCTTGGGGCAACGAGATCGTAGATACTCTGTAATAAGGGGAACATTTTTTTGGTGCAGGTGGGGGTTCAATGGGTACGGTGCAATATAACACTTCCTTCCAGATAAGTTCCTGTACGTCTCTGCACAGGGGTGAGGTAGCTTGAAGGAATGCGATTTTAAGATTGTCAGAGGCGACACCCGGGATACCGTTAAAGGATCGGTGGGAATGCACGTGAAGGTCGTGAATAGGAATGATATAGTTAGTCATTTTTTACATTTTCGTTAGAACCCTTACGACTTAGGTCTCGTTCGAGCTTCATCGCCTCAAGTTCAATATCTAACATAATTCTGAGTGGGGCATCCCATGCAGCCATTTTGACCCATTTACAAAAGTTATTGATGTAGAAAGGAGTCATAGAAACGAGGGTAAGGTAAATCACCTTGAGGTACATTTATTCTACTTTGGTTTTTTCTTTTTATACTGGTTTAACTCTCTATAAAGATCTTGTGCAACTAGAACAAAACCAGTAGCGCATAAACCGATCGTAAACTTTGCAATTGGTGGAACCATTGACCCCTGAAATGAAAACGTTTTAATTTTTTATATCAGTATACTTCAGAATGTCTTTAGACGATATACCTAAGAGAAAACAATATGTAATGATTGATTCAAACTTTGTGACTGGTACGAATAATATATTTTCCCTAGATCTTCAACTTGAATCTAATACACATGTTGAGGATATGAGTAGGGTTCTGGGTGTCAAATTAGTTGATTTCTATATCACACAGATAGGTGAAGCGAGTCCAACTTCTAATCCAAGTAATATAGCTAAGTTTGTGGATATTATATGTCCAGATGTACCAAAAGTTGCTCAGATTTTAGATGAACGTCATGGACAGGTTTTAGCACGCATTCCATTGGAAAGGCATTTTGCACACTCGTCACATACAGTTCTCCGTGATAAACAAGCTAAATTATTCTCAAGACAAGAAAACTATTTCAATCCCATTTCAATTAAGAAGCTCAATTTCAAAATATATGAATATCAAGATGATAATGATTATGTTTTACTTCACCCAGATTCAAAGTGGTATATGATTCTTGAAATTACCACTGTGAACGTCAAGGAGAAACCTAAAAATCGTGAAGTACAAATATTACAAGCATTGCAACAACTACTGACCAAAATAGATACCCTTAATCAAAATGTACAAAAGTTACCAGATAAACCACCAGAACCACCAAAGGAGAAGTATTCATTTGGCGTTCTTGTAGCGTTTTTAGCAGCTATTTTTGGGGGTTTTATGTGGTGGGTCAATAAAGGGTCATCCTAATTTCAATTATTGATATTAAAAGAAAGTTTGTATATCAGTAAATGATTGAAGACGCGGTTGTTGTTAAATTTAAAAACGAGGAAGAGGTTCCCACATACAATGAGTTATGTGGAGCCTATGTTGATATCGGTAAAGGTTTCAGTGAAGCAACTATTGTTGAGACAGAACTCAAACTGGCGTTACTTCTTGATACACTTCAAGATAGGAGAGACTACCACTGGGGTAAAATTAAGCAGAGGTGGAAGGAGCGCTGGATGTAACTTTCTTCTTAGCTGGAGTGGTAGCAATAGTCTTCTTAGCAGCGGGCTTATCCTCATTGGGGGTAGCCACCACTACCTTGGGAACGGACGAAACCGTTGAACCTGCTGGGCCTTGGGGACCTGCTGGACCCTGAGCACCCATGGGTCCTGCTGGACCTGGAGCACCGGCACCACCCGAGTCAACGATCTTTAGGAGGAGGTCATAGAGACGACCCTTGTCAAGACGAGCGCGCTTGATCTCAGCTTCAATTTCTTTGCGAATAGAGTCCATTGTAATATATATAAAAGAAAGATTATCTTTAAACTCAAATGATCATCATAGGATCCCATCTCGGTAGTGGCATTGGTCAACATGCATCAAAGTATACGAAAGTTTTTGACAATGCCTCATATCATCAGATAGGATCTGATCTCCCCGAGAGTGAACACGGTCTCCTGTTCCTATTACCCATTAAACCTCATGTGGATTACATTAAGTATGCGAGAACGCGGGTGAAAAACTTAGCACTCATGACTGTGTGTGAAACTGAAACTGTTCATGAAGACTATGGTCTGATCATGGAACAGTCTAAAAAGATTATGGTACCGAGCGCGTTCTGTAAACGTGTTTTTTCCAAACAGTTTCCTAAGAATGAATTTCATATCATACATGCACACATTCCAATGCCATCAAAGAGACCCTATACATTCTACCATATTGGAAACATCATGGATGATAGAAAGAACTTCCGCGGAATCCTAGAAGCCTTCATGCGCCTGAATAAACCTGATGCGAGACTCGTGGTCAAGGCTACATGTAACCAAAATGTTGAGATAAAACTACCAAATGTTGAAGTCATTAATGGTCTCATTTCGGATGAAGAAATGGACAAACTCCACAATCGTTGTGATTGTTACGTGAGTTTCTCAAAGTCTGAAGGTGTCGGGATGGGTCCCGTTGAGGCAGCACTCCGAGATAAACCGGTGATTATAACTAATTTTGGTGGTTCCCCTGAGTATGTGAGAACACGGTATACTATTCAGTGTGAACTTCAAGAATTGGAGAAAGACGACTTCCTATTCAAAAAAGGAATGGTTTGGGGTAAACCAAACTCAAATCAACTCTTGGCGTTCATGAGAGATACGTATGACAAAAAATTACGCTATATGAATCATGAGCATACTAAAAAACTTGTGGGGAAAGAGAACATTTTACAGGAGTTCCTCTTGAATGTAGTTGGTACCGAGGACAATGAGACCAATTAGAATGGTACCACTCATCAGGGAACCCTGTTGAGCCATGATAGTCATAACCAGGTCGTCAACTGGTTGAATACCTGTGGGTTTTTTAGCGATTTTTGGGACGATAATACTGATTGCGATGTAAAGAGCCATTGCTATTATTACAGGTCTAAGAGTCTCCTGATCTAGAGACATCATTTATACATTAGCTACTGATTTTAATTCCGTCCAACTGACTCAAGAGGCTGTTCACATCCACCTTCTTCCCCATCCCAATATCCGAAACTTTATGTTTCCTGCAATAGTTCCCCACAACAGCCTTGAACCTACAAGGCTTTCCCGCCATTGTCGTAGCACAGCAAATTTTGGCATTAGTTCTATGATTGACAACAGCCTCTTTGGGTGTGGTGTCAAGAAAAATTATCGCGTTCGCCTTTTTCCTATCCTCAATCTTCTTGTACCGCATCTTCATTTTCCACGTAGCATCCGCGAGGTGGTGGCATTTATCATCCGGCTCTCTGAGGCGATACATCTTCGTCGCATCAGAGAGACAGGAAGTCCAGAGGGTGTCACGAATCACTTGCATTTTGTTAGTTACCTTTTACATAATTATGAGCCGACTTAGGTGCTCGCTTCACCTCCAATTTGGGACAAATAAATGTCAACATCACCAACAAACTCTGGGCATTTATCGGATGTCTTTCGGGTGACCATATCCTGTACATTCGTCACATGTTCCTTGAACTTCTTTACATCAATACCGGTGGCGTTATGAATTTGAGACTCAGTGGCTATGTCTTTGAGGGCATATAGATACGCCGCTGCATAATTCGCGTGAAGTACTGCGATGACTGGAGAGGCATCCTGTTGGGCAGCTGTAGCGTAACGAGCTGACTGTCTCACTAACTTTTCTATAGACTTGTTCATACCACGAGTTTTGTTCTGCATCATTAGAAATAATACAAAAACTGCAGCTATCAGATAGAGATACATCTTCTACAAGTATCACGGAAAAAAATTACTTCTTCATCTTGACAATAAGTCTAGGAGGATACTTCTTGATATTATTGTACCCAAATGATTTACGGGTGAGGGGACTTGGCTGCTTCGCGTTTTTACCCACATTCTTTGTGCGAGAGAGCCAATCCTTCAAACCATTCCTGTTGTATACAGTTCTGATCTTACCGTTAGTGACATTAGTCTTGATGTAGGCACGTTTGGAAGGCTTTATACCATTCTTGTTTGAAGCTGACATACTAGCGTTCATCCACGTCGTTACATTTTTGTTTTTGTTTGAATTATTTTTGTTATTGTTATTAAGTTGTTGTAAATTGTTTTGAACGTTGAAAAGTTTCTTCTTCATGTTACGAAGTTCATTTTCCAACTTTTTAATTTTTTCACGGTTTGACATTTATATATACACAAGAAAAATATATTGATCTACAGTATAGTATAATATGATATCGTCTATTCCAAATTTTTTTTGTTGTATTACAAAACATTGTCGTAATAAAGTCATGTTGAAAAATGAAAGTAATTATGTAGTGAAGTATGAAGCATATATTTATAGGGGGGCTTCAGTTGGTAAGATAGATACCGCTATTGGTGCGGGTGGTTTTAATGGCAAAACCGCGTTAGAAATAATACAAAGTGAAGGACTCAAACCAGAAGTGGGGCGTATAGCTAAAAAAAGCACTGTTCATGTAACATGTGGTTATGGGGGTAAAATAGCTATACGGTATTATATGATTGGCTTACATACAGATTATACGGATGAATTCAGAAACTTTCAAGTTCTAGATGTAGTTAATTTTACACAACCAGATCAAGACGAAAAGGTGGAGGCTGGAGACTGGCGGCAGGAGGAGAGAGAACGCAAGGCAAGAGAAGAGGAGAGAAAACGCAAGGCAGAAGAAGAGGAGGCAAAACGCACGGCAGAAGAAGAGGAGGCAAAAAGAAAAGAAGAGGAGGTAAAAAGAAATATAAAACGTAAATGTTCAACCACTGTTCCACGTATGTGCAGTGCAAGTGATACACCAAAACGACAATGCCCTTATTGTGGTGACTGGTATTGTAATTATCACCATCATGTAAATAACGGCTTGACTGGAGGTGGTCATTATTGTAACGGAAAAACCCAATTTAAAGGTTAGACTTGTTCATTAGTAAAATGCGGTTTTATCCCGATGAAGAAGAAAACCCCGAGTATTGGTGGGACGTTGAATTGGAAGGTGTGTGCTATGAAGTTTATGACAGAGAGAGAGACGAGGATGATCCATACAACCAATATAGAGTGTGGAAAGGTAAAGTTTCAAGAGAAAACAAAGTTGCATCTTTCAAGTGTGTTCATCATTACATGGTTGATGGTGACGCGGAACTGGAAGGAGACTTTCCAGAAGATCTATATGATACTCTCTTTGATTTTCTTGTTAAGGAACTTATCGAGGATTACGATAGTGAATGTGAAACCTAAGTTAGAGATTTGAGTTGTAATAATACTAAGAAAGTATGGAGAGTGTACAAAAGCTCACCCACGTTGAACACGTCCTCAAGCGACCCGACTCCTATGTCGGACCAGTTGACAAAACCCATGAGTCCTATTGGTTGCTGAATAACACGAACAAGAACTTTCAAAAGAAGAACGTCTCTTATTCACCAGCCCTACTCAAGATCTTTGATGAGATCCTCGTCAACGCCATTGATCGTAATTCCCTGCACCCCAAAAATGTTACCCAAATTGCTGTCTCTGTAGACAAGGAGACTGGCACAGTCACCATCGAGAACAATGGACCTCTTGGTGGAATCGGTGTCAAGATGCACGAAAAGGAGGGTATGTGGAACCCGGAACTCGTATTTGGTCATCTACTCACAAGTACCAATTATGACGATTCACAAAAGAGGATTGTTGGAGGACGCAACGGCTATGGTGCCAAGTTGACTAACATTTACTCTTCCCAATTCTCCATTATCATCAAGGATGGTGAAGAGAAGAAGACCTATACCCAAAAGTGGTCCGACAATATGACTATTTGCCACCCACCAAAGCTGACTAAGCACAGCACTGCAACATCTTCCGTGTCTATTACTTTCACACCGGATTGGAAACGATTTGGAATGAAGAATATGGATGTCAACATTTACAAGATTTTTGAGAAGCGTGTATGGGATGCAAGCATCTGTACAACCCCTAACTGTAAGGTAAAGTTCCAAGGTGAAGCTCTACCCAAAATACAATTTGAAGCCTATGCCAAGATGCATGAAGGTGTAACCGAACTGTGTTCAGTGACCACCGATCGCTGGTCTGTGTGTATCGGACCGTCTGAGAATGGTCTTGAACAGGTCTCATTTGTCAATGGTATATGCACAAACAAGGGTGGTACCCATGTGGATCATGTGGCTTCTTATCTAGCCAATGGTATCATAGAGGAGATGGCAAAGAAGATCAAATTGAAGCCTCAACAGGTGAAGAATACCTTCAATATCTTTGTGAAGGCAACCCTTGAGAACCCAACGTTCTCCAGTCAGGTCAAATCTGAGTGTACCTCAAAGGTTCAGGACTTTGGGAGTAAGTTTGAACCTCTCAAAAGCTTTGTCAAGAATGCTCTCAAGACTGGTATTCAAGATGAACTGTTGGCTCTCTCAAAGTTTAAGGAGATGAAAGAACTCGCGAAAACAGATGGTTCGCGTAAATCTAAAATTGCTGGTATTCCCAAATTGGATGATGCCAACAAAGCTGGTACTGCACTCTCTGGGGAGTGTACCCTCATTGTCACAGAGGGTGATTCAGCCAAGACTCTCGCAGTTGCGGGTCTCTCTGTGGTTGGTCGTGATCACTATGGTGTGTTCCCACTTCGCGGTAAGTGTAAGAATGTCCGGGATGCATCTGTGTCACAGTTGACATCCAATCAGGAGTTCAATGATCTCAAGAAGATTTTGGGTCTCCAACAAGGAAAAGTCTATAAGAATGTTTCCGAGCTGCGATATGGAAGGCTAATGATCATGACAGACGCAGATAATGATGGTTCTCACATCAAGGGTCTCATTCTCAATATGATCCACTACTTTTGGCCAAGTCTCCTTGAGCTGGGTTTCGTCGTCTCTATGGTGACCCCGATCATCAAGGCTTCTAAGGGTTCCCAATCAAAGTCTTTTTACACAGATTCAGCGTTCCGTACATGGTATGGAACGGGTCAAGCTGGATGGAAGATTAAATACTACAAGGGTCTCGGTACCTCCACTTCTGCAGAGGCTCGGGAATATTTCAAGAAGATTCAGGATCTGACTGTGAAATTTGACACAGATATCATGTCCGACAAGTCTATTATTCTCGCCTTTGATAAGAAGAGAGCTGATGATAGAAAGACATGGCTTTTGGAGAGTACAGCAAAAGAGGCTAACGAACTTGAAGTACCGTATGGGAGTGTGAAGAACTTGAGCATCACAAACTTTGTACACAAGGATTTGGTCAATTTCAGTCTTGCGGATCTAAAGAGGTCTATCGCACACATGGCTGATGGTCTCAAACCATCTCAACGCAAAGTGATGTATTCCTGTTTTCATAAGAATCTCAAAGATGAAATGAAGGTGGCCCAATTGGCTGCGTATGTTGCGGAAAAGAGTTCTTATCATCACGGTGAAGTTTCTCTCGCAGATACGATTGTGAAGTTAGCCAATGATTACATGGGATCAAACAATATCAATCTCCTTGAACCGTGTGGGCAGTTTGGTACTCGTCTCATGGGTGGTAAGGATGCATCCCAGACGAGGTACATCTTTACGAAGTTGACTAAGCAGGCTCGGAAGATCTTTGATCCTCGTGATGATGCGATTCTTAACTATTTGGATGATGATGGACGGTCAATTGAACCAGACTTTTACATGCCAACGATCCCTATGATTTTGGTCAATGGAAGTGAGGGTATTGGTACTGGTTTCAGCTGCTATGTACCCCCCTTCAACCCCAAAGATATCAAGGATAACATTGGAAAGATATTAGATGGAAAGCCTATCGTACCTATGAGACCTTGGTTCAGGGGATTCAAGGGGAAAGTGCACAAGGAGGATGATACATGGATGATGGAAGGTGTATGGAATTGGAAGGGAATGAATATCGTGGTCACTGAATTACCCCCCGGTCGTTGGACACAAGATTACAAGGAATACCTTGACAGTCTCGTTGATAAGAAGCTGATTGGTGGATTTACGAATAATTCAACAACGGAGGATGTTCATTTCGAAATTGAAGATTACACCGGAAAAGATCTCCTCAAGGATCTCAAATTGAGGAAGACATTCCGTGTATCAAACATGCACCTTTTCCACCCCACGAAGGGTATCTACAAGTACTCCAGCCCGGAGGAGATTCTCAAGGACTTTGTTGAACTCCGCGAAGATCACTATGTGAAGAGAAAGGCACATCTCATCAAGGTTCTTGAAACAAGGGCTACCATGTGTGGGTACAAGTCTAAATTTGTCACTATGGTCATTGAGGGTAACATTGTGGTATTCAAACGCAAGAAGCAAGACCTTGAGGAAGAACTTTCCAAAACGTTCCCAAAGATTGGTGGCACCTACGATTATCTCCTCAATATCAAAACTGTGCAATACACGGAAGAATCCGTCAAGGACCTTCTCAAAGAATCCAAACAGGCTAAGGAGGAACTTGAAGTGATGAAAAACACAAATCACATTGATATGTGGAAAATGGATATTAAAAATATGTAAACAATAGATAGGTATGGGTGAAGCTGCGAAAATTTCGCTCAAAGCTATTGGAAAGCAAGACACCTTCTTACTTTCCAAAGATCCAGACGAATCGTTCTTTAATAATACCACTGTTCGGAATCATTCCGATTTCAGAAAGTATCACAGAAGTCGTACTATTGGGAAACCAGGTAACGCGGAAGCAAATTGGCCTTTTAACAAAACCATCAAAGTTGAGTTCCATCCAAGAAACATGGGTGACCTTTTGAGTAATATGTATTTGAGTATAACAATGCCAGCTATAACAAATGGTAACTACGCAGATCAGTTAGGCAGACATATTCTCAAGAGTGTCACAATGTATGTAGATGATATTGAAGTAGAAAAGATCTACGACGATTGGGGAATTATCTGTGATGAGCTTTATTTAGAAGTGTCTGAAAAGGTAGCGAATAGATTTCTTATAAACAGAAACCTCGGTTTTGATGACGCACCCACCAATCCCAGTGTTGCCCGTTATGATTCAGACCTCGTCATTCCACTTCACTTCTTCTTTTCCCGTAAGTTTGCGAGTGACGAATATTCTTCAAACAAACCTAATAGACCTTATTTTCCAGTGTGTGCAATTTACAAACAAAAGATTGAGTTTGAATTTGACTTCCACCAACAGACATTCTTTACGGATACGACCGATACAGTGACCCTACCCTCATTCAATCTTGTAACAGAGGAGATAACAGTAAGCCCCGAAGAAAGAAACTTTTTTACGTCCAAGAGACAGACGTTGATAACAGACCTAGTTAGGAAACATCCAGTCATAGTGAGTGACCTCAACAGGGATGTTATAAAGAACAACCTCGTTCCAAATATCCCTGTGAAGTGTTTTCATTGGTTTTTGAGAAACACAAAGTTTGAGGATGAAACTGAAGCTATCGGGGTCCCCGTTCCCTCTACCGATGGGGAGCGTTTGTACCAAAATCGTTTCAACTTTTCATCATCTTTAGACTTTTTCGGTGAAAATACATTCTTCTACCCTCTCATGTCTGAAGCTAGTTTTTACATCAACGGAAACAGACTTCCGAATTTGACCATAACTGATCACACATACTACAAATACTTAATTCCATTTCAAAAGAGATTGGCGAGGCCGATTAGGAATATTTACACATATAGTTTCTCGTTGAATCCGGTAAATGTGGAACCATCGGGAAACTTGGATTTTAGTCAGATACAATCCGATAAGACTAACATAGAAGTTAAATTAGATACATCTATAATTGATATTACAACTGAGACATTCTCACTACACATGTACTACACGGGTTACCAGACATTCGTGTTTCAAAATGGTTTCATGTCTGTTGCTTACTAAAAAGTTTATCCTTATTATTGCTAATATAGTCAATGATGTTATTCTTGATACACCATTTGATGAAATTCAATTGCGCCAAAGTTGTTTGGATTTCATGAGATGTCCCCGGAACGACGTAGGCAAACTTCTGAGACCGACAGAATGGGTCAAAAAGTTGCTTACTGTAACCATTTAGACTGGATTTATAGGCACAATGAACTGTAAACAGTTTACCATCACCTGTTTGATATGCGATGTGATTCTTCTTCGAATAGTTCGTGATGAACCATTCCAAATTACGGAGAGAAATGCCACTCGATTTATCCAGAATGTTCAGTAGTGTAGTTTTATTCTTTTCGTCAGTGTAAAAATTGTTTATCGATGTTAGTAGAATATCGTTTTTGCTCATTACATTACTAGACTCCCAAATCTATAAGCTCGTTCGAGGATTCACAACCTGGACACCCCTTAACAAACATTTTCTCTGGACCATGGTTATGTAGATTTGAACTAGAAAACGAACGCTGACATATACGATGTCCCTGTAATGCATGGTGCCTACAATACCCATTATCAATCGCCTTATAAGTACATCTTTGTCCGCTATTCTTGGTACCTTTACATGTTGTAATCGTATAAGAATCTGGTATATCCTTTAGAAGTTGATCCAACGGTATACCATGTTTTTTTGATATTTTTTCAGCAAATTCATTGACGACTGTGTTTATACGCTCCTCCAACTCTTCATCCATGAGTTTAACAACTTTCTCGTACATGCTCATCCTTACTTTGTGTAAGCTCGTAATTTTTAAATAGGTCTTCAACAGATTCTTCTTTTTTCATTCTCATCTCCTTAAGCCTCGCTCTCAAAATGGATAGAGTGCCGGTTTCGTCTAAACCAAGACGTTTACACTCGGCGATGAGTTCATCCTTCTTCATACCACTGAGGGATGGCTCCCTCACCGGTTTTGGTGGTTTATGTTGATTGATAATGTCCCCAAATATATCCTCTTTCACATTCTCGTATAGTGGATCTAAAAGATCGCACACTGGATTGAGGAACTTATTGAGGAAGTAATAGTGGTAGTCTACCGGTATCCCATTTTCCTCAACATACTTTGGGTCTTCAGCCTTCTCAAACGCTTTTGCCTTGGGATCCCCAGTCTTCGTGAGAATGTAAGGTACCCGGTCACCAGATTGTGGCTCCGAGCCGGGTCTCCGCTGTCGCATCTTTGTGACCACTTGTACATGTGACTGATTGATATTGACACTCTCAGGGCTCGTTATGGATACCGCTTTACCACCAACTTTATACGAATCGGATAGACCCTGACTCAAAATAAGCTTCTGATTTGATATATCACCCGAAAGAAGTTCAATTGCTCTCTCTTTAGCAAGCTCCTTGGGTGGACCAGGATCACTTGAAGTGAGAATTACATCAAGGAGTTCCTTGCATACCTCTCTCATGTGAGGTGTGTTATCACGTCTCACGAGCTGGAGACCCTTTACATCAATGTAATCCATATGCATCTTGTCATCTTTACCCTTTGTCCAAAGTTTCGCAGCATAACGCTTCTTTGAGTAGAGGAAATAGGGCCAGTATACCTTCTCAAGTTCCAAGTTATTTGGTTTCTTGAAGAGGGCACTACACTCCTCAGCAGCTCTCTCACCCACCTCCCAACTGTAGGCGACTGCCTCCTCACCTGTACGATCACCAACATCAAACTCAACCATGACTGAATCGGTGTCTCCGTACCTCACCTTGGCACCCGGAAAGTTTGCCTCTACGTATGTCTTAGTATCTTCAATCATTGAGCGACCCTTTGAAGTAGTCGTAGAGGCAATAGGAACACATGGAAGAATACCCTTACCAGCGCCAGTAAAACCGTATACAGAGTTCATACTGATTTTATAGGCGAGCTGTTTTCCATTGTAGACTTCCTTCATGAAACCTGTCGCTGCGGCCATATCCCTCTTAGCCTGTTTTCGGAACTGCTTGAGCTCTAGAAGGATTGCTGGTAAGAGACTTGGTACACCCTGTGCAAACTTGTAGGTGCGATCACCAATATTGAAAGTCTCATACTCAATACCAGGTACGTTACCATACTTCCTCTCATCCATTACAAACGACGAATAACAGAGGTTGTGGGCCATCATGATACTCGGATACAGTGCTTCAAAATCAAGGGCAGTGATAGGTGTGTAATATGCACCCTTTTGTGCCTCTAGGACTGTGGCACCCTCATAGGGTTCTTCAGGGAGGGCACCATACCGAATAGTCGGAACCATGAAGCCAAGTTCCCTCGCCTTCTTAGTCAATTGGGAAAAGACCTTAATCTGCTGCCCACGCTCCACCAGGAATGGAACTGGTACCCAGGTCGCCTTAGCCATCTCAACCAAGTTCAGTAGAGTACAGAGCCTTTTCATGAGTCTATGTGGGAGTAGGGTATCCTTAATACAATACTCGGCAACTTCCTTCAACTTTACAGGATCTCCCTCCTTGTATCGGGCAAACATCTCCTTGGGAGCCATATCTATCTTTTGATCTCCGAGGTAGAGCTTGGATACACTATCCAGCTTGTAACTATCCAGTTTGTAACCCTTCTTAACCTCATGGAACAAATCAAAAATAAACCGACCACTCATTGGAAGAAGCTTCAAAAGGTTATCACCCAGCGCGCTGGACGAAAGCTTCTTAATCACTAGTTCAGAGTCGGTGTCCTTGAGCTTCCCCAAGTTATAGAAGTCGTAGTGACACCTATTGATTTGAGCACGCTTGTAAATGTACTCCATATCAAACCCGAAGATGTTCCAACCAGTGATGATATCTACATCTTTTTTGTGAAGATATTTCTGGAACGCCTCTAACATCTCCCTCTCCGTTGCATAACTACGGATGTCACAACCCTCTAGAGTAGGATCGGTCTGTTTGTAACACAGGCATGTCTTATCGTAGGGTTCGTCCGAGCCAAACTTACACAGGGAGATTGCAATTTGGAAACAAGCATCACCCGGGATGTTCGCATCAGGAAACTTACCCGTTGAGCTATTACACTCAATATCTACAGATGCTACAACAAATGGGGCGATGTCATCCCTAGCTACAGGTCTGAGTGTGGTCCAGTCGTTACAGAAGAGATCAATATCCACGTTCGCGAGATGAGATCGGACACACTTCTCACCGCTGTCCATCCAACCAGTAGATTGAATACCAGTACGATGCATCAGACGAAGTACTGGATCTAGATTGGATTCGTATACCTTAACATTCCTCACACCAAAAAGTTCAAAAAGATCAGGGGTCCTGTCAAGTGGTCTACGCAAATAGGAATCCACGAGGCGGCGAGCTTGTAAATCCTTAAAATTAATTTTCATAAATGCAAACTCCTCATTATTTTGGAAGCCCCAAACATCTTTAGACTTCATCAACGAGTAGGCAACCAGAGAATCTTTACACTTATCACTGAGGATATCGTAAATTCTCTGAACCTTTTGGGAATCAATTCCAGTTGGAAGTTTAATAAAAAAATAGGGTGTAAAAGCTGTTGTGAGACAGACCGACTTCCCACCCTCAGTCTTACCGAATATACTAATCAAATGCTCATCTTCGCCGTCTCTCGCCTCCCATGTAAGTGCTTGGAATACTACCATTGTGTAACTAACGACCTAAAATTTTAATATACTTTATTAGTAAAAATGTCTGCCGCTTTGATTGACCTTGTATCTAAAGGTGCTCAGGATGTGTACATCACTGGACAGCCTCAGGTCAGTTTTTTTCGTCAAAATTACAAGCGCCATACCAACTTCGCGATGAAGCCAGAGCGCATGGATTACATTGGCACCTTCGCCGCCTCCAACGAAATTACCGTACCAATTCGTTCCAAGGGCGATCTCCTCAGTTACATCTGGATTGAGGATACCCTCATTTCTAATGTTGCCACCAACACAGATGGTCTTTTCTCCGCGGGTGCTTCCAACCCAACCACCTTCGAGTTGTGGATTGGTGGTCAGAAGGTGTCCGAACTTGACTCCCTCTTCATCCAGGGTGCTTACAATCCTCTCTTACGCGACAACTCTGCCAAGGCTTCGTGTACTGTCACCACAAATGTTGCCAAGGAGAACCACGGTCAGAACCACTTTATGATTCCTTTCTTCTTCGGTGAGGACTGGACCAAGGTTCTTCCTTTGGTGGCTTTACAATATCATGAGGTGGAGCTCCGAATTAAATGCAGGGACGGTTACACTCCCCAAGGTACTCCCAAGATCTACGGTAACTACATTTACGTTGATACCGATGAACGTGCTTACTTCACTGATACAGAGCACGAGATTCTGTTCACTCAGACTCAATACCAGCCAGCCACCAACACCGACACTGAGTTGGATCTCAGCTATTTCAACCACCCAGTGAAGTCTATCCATCTCGTCTCCGGTGCCGCTGCCGGTCAGAAGTGGTACGATGAATATACTTTCAGTACCTCCTCTCTCTACATCAACGGTACTCCTCTCTACGAGAACACTTCCAACGTGTACCACCACAATGTTGTGCCACAGATGCACTGTACCGATCTCCCAGACGATGTCTTGGATGATCTCCCAACCTACACTTGGCCTTTCTGTCTCTCCATGAGCAAGGCGCAGCCTAGTGGAACCCTAAACTTCAGCCGCATCGATAACGCGAAGCTTGTCGTGAACAACGTTTCCGGCGGTAACACTCTCCACCGTGTGTACGCGGTCAATTACAACATTCTCCGTATTAAGAATGGTATGGCTGGTGTCGCCTTCGGTAACTAATTAGTATTAGTATCTGTATTTCAATTAAAATTACATATGATTGGGGTAAAATTCCAATGATATGTAACCTAAGTCATCTCTGATTTATCAAAAATTATCTCACAATGGATCTCTTTCATAAAATAATAGACCTCATTGATAAAAACTCTGATAGAATCCCTGAGGGGGACTATCTAGAGTTATGTGACACAATTCAAGAATTACGACAACAAGTAAAACCACCTTCTTTTCTTCTTGACCAGACAGTTCCAATGTGGAGAACTGACTACGACCCAGAGACTGATGGACCTCCAGTCTATGAACCAACCATACCCATGACTGACGGACAACCACCTGAATGGTTTGAAGATGAAAGTGAAGAAATTTCATACCCGGGTCTCAATGCATTTCTACAGGGGTTACACGCCGAGTGGTCTGACCCAGTAGAGCCAGGTGTATATTATCCTCCACCGAGACAGACGATGCAAGCTGGTACTACAGTTGCCGAAGTTTCTATGATGGATATAGACTAACGACGCGGTCTCACACGTAAAGTGCTAAGATCCTTCCACGGAGTTGGTGGTGCCGAGGAACCCGTTAGTTCTTTTAATTTCAAGTGTAAATGTTTGAGTTCGTTTGATATCTCCACGTACGCCCATTCTGTTTTTGTTGGGAACATTTCATCATTTTCCATGATCTCCATGATGTTTCTTAGATGTTCCATACCTAAGTGAAGCCTAGAATTTATATTTTTCAACCAACATGGAAGATCTCCAAAGCCTCATGGCATGCATCGATGAAATCTCCAGTCAGATACCCGATGGGATGTATCTGAAGATGGCAGATCAAATGAAACGCGTTCATGACCACATGAACGGTAACAAACCAATCCACGAAGACACGTTCTACTACAGCGACGATGATTCAGAATTTGAAAGCGATGATGACAGTGATAGTGACTTCGAGGTTCCCACCGTTGAAAATCAACGGCTTCGAGAGCGAGAATACCAGAAGCTCAGAGATGAGATTTTTGGATTAGTGAAGCAGATGCACACGGAGTACAAGGTTCTCGAGAAGTGGGACAAGCAGGTCAATTGCCCATGGACCCCCATCAAGCGTATGACTACGTGGCGAAAGGGACAGGCTATCATGACCTGGTGTGATAAGACCAATAAGTTCTGGACTCCCACCCGTGATAGTAGGGAACTTGTTTGTGGTTGCACCGATCAATTCGCCTTCTGGACATGGGAGAAGCTGACGGAATACG
>Ga0222664_1000554_pt1 | contig 20118 bp, 24 predicted proteins | sample AntAcemetagen604_FD_181147 | JGI IMG/M metagenome (GOLD analysis project Ga0222664, IMG submission 181147) | Saline water microbial communities from Ace Lake, Antarctica - #604 | ecosystem: Environmental > Aquatic > Non-marine Saline and Alkaline > Saline | place: Antarctica: Ace Lake...
CCGTCCTTGAAGGTGAACGACGTTTCGTTGCCGTTGCCATCACTTCCACTGTGACTGCCGTCCGTCACCCCTGGTGCGGCGTCTACGAACTGCCCTCGCTCCTGCGCGTGGCTGAATTCCCGACTGCCGGGACGTCCGTCCTCGAAGGAGTTGTCCCGACGGCACCACTCCTCGCCAAGGCAGTCAGAGGCGTCCTTGGGGTCTCGGAAGACACCGTCACAGGTGGTCTCGCCGCCGTCGTAGCTGGTCATCACAACAAAAATTCGCATGTCAGTCCTCGAAAAGGAGTTCCCAGCGCTCGATCATCTTGCGCCGCAACTCAATGGGTAGGTCGTCCCACCTGCGCCGTACCTGCCTGTCGATCTCTTCCGGCCCAAGCTGCATGATCTCCCATGCGATCTGGTATTCGGCCTGGAGGTCGGGCTGACGGGGGTACGCATGGCGTGGGTCTTCTGGCTGTCCTTTGATGTTCTGCGCTCGGGATGGAGATCCAGGGCATACGTCCGTAGCCACGAGATGGCAGGAGTTGGGGCCGAAGAGGCCTCCTGTTCCCATGAGGCTCAGGAGGTGGCGCATGTCGTTCTCGGGGGGAACTTCCCTCCCGCACTTGTAGCAGGTGCCATGGACCATGAACCCTGCCTCGCTCTTGAACCAGTTCTCTTGATCAAGCAGTGCGTGTGACACGTTCGTCCTTTCCCGGCCAGCCTACGCCTGGGTGGTTGTAGTTCCCCGCCTGCACCGCATCACTCTCAACCTTGCGAGCGTACTCGAAGTCGGGGTGCGCCTTCTCCTTCAGGAGACAGGGCGGGCAGCACATCTGGGTGTTGAAGATGCTCATGGAGCCACAGTGGTAGTCGCAGTCGCAGCGGTCGCAGTTCATGCGTAGGCCCCTCTCACTTTGTGGTCGACGGGTACATCGGAACCACACTCGCAGTCCCAATAGTCGAAGTTGTCGTAGTAGCCGCAGTAGCTCACGCGCACAGGCACGGTCTTACAGTGGGGGCACACGAAGCCGGTCTTGAGTGCCGCTTCCTGCTTCTCAAGCTGAGCAAGGAGCTGTTCGATGAGGAGTCCCTCGTCCACCCGGTCCTCGCCGTAGAGGTCCGTGGTGAGGCTCCGGAGTGAGGCAACGTTCACCTCGCCAATCAGGATGCCCATCTTGGTGCGGTACTCGTCCCATGCCTTGAGGCAGTCCTCCAAGGCCAACCCATCACGCACTTCGAAGCAGATGCCTTTGTGGTTGCTCACGAACACACGCCAGTTGTCGCCGCTCCACACCCACATCCGATGTTCGGATCCGGTGAAGCACCGTTCCTGCTTTCCGAGCACGTCCTTGTGCCACGCAACCGTAGCGGTCTTGTAGGGCTTGGCGTTGCAGAGCTCTGAGTACTCACGAACGTAGCGTCCGTGGATGTCATAGAACCCGATGAGGTTGGTCAGCGGGGTGCTGGTGTCATCCCAGAGCATTGCTTTCCCGATCGGTAAGGGTGGTGCGGAAGTATCCGAGGTCCTTGAAGATCACCGTAGCCACACCACCGTCACTGACGATCGTGGTGCGACGTTCCGAGTCCTCCACAACCTCGCCTTCCAGAAACAGAGCTTCCACGTAGCCGGAGTCGGGTCCGATGAAGCCACGGAAGTTGGAGAGCTTGGTGCCGATGTCGCGCACGCAAGTCACGTCAAACACCTCGGCATCGAAACTCACAGCGGGGAGTTTTTCGTAGCGCAAGCGGGTAACGAGTACGGCAGCCATTAGTAGGGTCTCCTTGCTATCCCCTCAACGACGTCCCGCACCCGTTACTCAGAGGGGTACTGGCGAACTCTGCAATCTTCTGGGAACTTGTCCCAGTCCACACCCTTGCCCTCGGCATCATTGAGCGTTGCCCACACGACACCTTTCTGCTTCATCCAGAACGGGGTGCCAGCATTGCCACAGGCGGCGGCAATGTCGGTAGCCCACTCCGTCTCCATCGGGCGGGAGTTGGGGCCGCTCTCGCCGCCTACAACCACCCACTCGAGGGCTTCCACCCACGGGCTCATGTCCACAGGGCCGATGAGCGGCTCCATGGAGAGGAAGCGCACGGTGGCTGGCACCTTGAGCAACTCGGGGATGCGGATGTCAGCCCACTTCTGGTTCTCGACGCTGGTGCCCGCCCACACGTTCGCGGGCCAGTTGGTCAACCACGCCTCCGGAACCATCTTGAGGATGTTCTCGGGACGCTTGGTGACGAACAACCAGTCCAACCACTCGGAGGTCGCTTCCATCATGGCGAACAGCTTGGCACGCTCCCCGTTGAGGTCGTCCCTGTCTTCGAAGATGTCGGCCATGGAGGCACAGAACACCTTGTAGCGGGTACCGTTCGCCTCAGCGAGCTTCGCCCAGCGTGCCGGTCCGTTCCAGTGCTTGTCGGGGAAGGTCCTGCGGTCGGAGCCGACGCCCCAGATCTCGTCGAAGCCGGTACGGTCAGCCTGATCGAGGGCATAGCAGAACTTGCAGCCGGGCGACACCTTGGCGCAACCCCACCACGGATTGAAAGTGAAGTCCCACCACGCGGCGGGCTCCGTATTCATTTCTTTGAGTGCTCTCTTGCTCATGATAGACTTCTCCGTATCCCTTCAACGCGGGGACAGGGTGAGAAGTTAGAGGCGTTCTGAGAGTCTCTTAGCAGTTTCCTCAGCGCGCACCCGAGCTACCTGTGGCGTTCGGCGCGGAGTCTCCAGACATCCTGCACCGCTCTGTAGGAAGCTCCTGCCGTCAGAATGCTTCACAAGGTAGAGCCCGGTCGTGAACCCGCAAGCGCACGTCACGTCCCACAGGGTCACCTGACAGCCGTGTAGATCGATGACGTTCAATCTTCGAACAGAAGCGACATTCTGTCTGCGAGTCCGGACTCCACCTCAGGCTCCGCGTCCATCAAGAGGTCCATTCGGTTCGCGGGAGCCGTGGGAGCAACCACGGGGGCACTCGTCATGAACAGAGCTTGGATGCCTCGGATCTCTCGGACACGGTTGCTACGGTCCCGTTCGAGTATGGCGAAGAACCTGGTGTTGGCGAGCTCACGGTCGTTGATCGCATTCACAAAGGTGGTGGTGGTCTGCATGGGCGACCAACTACTCCCAAACGCATGTCGGAGGTCATTGTCAACGGTCGCCGCCAGCCTCTGAAGTTCACCTCCCCCGTAGGCCCGGAGGAAGTAGGACGTGAGTTCGGTAGTTGCTTCGGTGCTGTAGGGCAAGATTCACCTCTTCCGAGCTTTGTATTTTCGGTCAAAGGAGTTGAGCTTGGCGGGGTCGACATTCGCCGAGGAGTTCTTCAACTTCCCGCCTTGCATGAAGAGCTCGATGGCACGAGCTCGAGGCAGTAGGCTTGTGGATTTGTCGTCCACCGTCGGTCCCCAACCCATGCGGAGCATGTAGTTGAGAATCGCGTCAGGGTCGTATCCCTGCTCCATGTATGAACGCATGGATGCGGCTCCGTCACGCTTCGAGAGCTTCTTCTTATCCTTGAAGAGCAAGCCCACATGAGCGAACTGGGGCGGTGCCTGTCCCATGACATCCCACAGGATCACCTGCTTCGATGTGTTGGCGGTGTGGTCCTTGCCACGGAGAACGTAGTTGATGCCGAAGTCGATGTCGTCAACTACGGAGGCGAAGTTGTAGGTCGCCGTCCCGTTGCTTCGGAGCAGTACAAGGTTCCGGGTGATGTCTACGTCCCGAGGGGATATGCGAATGTCCCCGGCGATCTCGTCCTTCCAGGTGAGTGGCGGACTCCAATCAGCCGCGTCGAACATGTCGCAATCCGGCGACTCGTTGGGGTACTCAAGCAGTACGCTGCCGTCGTCCTGACGCCACGCAAGACCAGCCTCCACCAACCCACCTGCCATCTCGCGGTACCTCTCGGCATGTGCGCTCTGGTAGGTGATGCGGTCGTAGTCGAGGCCCAACCACTCCATCACGGCGAGGATGTCGTCAACACACTTCTGAACGTTCCGGCTGTCGTCGGTGTCGTCAATGCGTAGGAGGAACGAGCCTCCCGTGGCGCGAGCCACGAGATAGTTGAAGTAGGCGGTCCGGGCTGTTCCCAGATGCATGTCGCCCGTAGGTGACGGGGCGATGCGGGTATTTAGAGGGGTCATCAGATCTCCGTTAGATCAATGGTGACCGTCCCTCCCTTGGAGATGACGGCGTGCAGGCGGCGGTGGTGAATGTCCACTCCCTCGAGCCAAAGCTCCCAGGCGTGAACGGTTCCTTCACAGAGGATCACTGCGTAGCGAGGTCCTCCGATAGCCACGAGCCAACTCTGGAACGTCGCCGCGTCTTGCCCTGACATGCCGTGCGCGCCCGGAGGGTGGGTATGGAACCACCCAATGACGTCCCCGTGCTCGACGTGCCTGTCTCGGCACTTGGTCCAGTCGAACTCCACCAGCCCAGGGTTGCCCTGGGTGTCGCCGTCAATGGTGGTGCAGGTGATCACGTCACCCTCACGCTTCCCAACGAGGGTGAAGTAGTGCTCAGAGAAGGTACGAGCCTGCCGAGGGCGTACCGCACCAGCCGCGAGAATGTCCGCGACGGTGGCTCCGTTCAAATCCCTCATCTGGTCGAGGAACGTGCCCTCATCCATCAGTAGGTCAAGCAGGTTGTCGTATCGTGTGTGCATGACCCTATAGACGTTTGAGAGCACTGTGAAGTGCAACTACCGGGTCAGTTCCCGTCGCTTTCGCCCCAGTGGTAGTCCTCAGCGAGGAGTCGGTATACCACTTCAGCCGAGGTCAGGTTGCTCTGAAGGGTCATCCCAAGGAACACGTCGAAGCCACGCAGGTAGGGGTCAAGGTCGCCGCCTTGGTGGAATACGACCTTGTCAACCTTCGCCATGCTCGCCGCGCAGAGTTGAGCAGCTACCATCAGCTCCCGGTTGCCGCCAAAGGCTCCACAGCCCCAGTACCCGAGATGGAGAACACACTCCCCGGTCGTCTCTTCTCTCAAGCCCCTGAACGCCGTGTAGGCAGCTTTCAAGATGGAGTTGATCTGATGCATGTCGTAGTGGCCGGAACCACAAGCGGGAGCAGCAATCGCGTAGATGTTGCACTCCACCGGATCGATCTTCTGAGCAGCGGCAACACACTCCTCAAGAGGAGCTCGGTCAAAGGCGTTGCCGTAGAGCCCGCTCACGTTCATGTTCACGAAGCGCTGCACGCCTTCGATCAACCACGGAGTCGACTTGTTGTAGCTGGTGGTCCCCGTGGGGATGCCCTCGAGTATCAACCTCTCACGCAAACTGGCGAGGAGAGGCATCTCAAGGACTTGGAGCTCGTCCTGAGCCAGCATGTCACTGTCCCAGTACCCGAAGAGGTCTGGGTCTGCGAAGTTGGGGTACCAGTGGACGGTGCCGCCGCTTGCCTGATAGTCGAAGAAGCCAGGGAAGCTCTCGACCTTCGGAAGGGTGAGGTTGGCCTCGTAGGGCAGCTCTACTTCCTCGAGCCGGGTGACTGCCAGTGCTCCCTCAAGGGGGCCGATGCACTTCTCAAGGATGGCCTGCTTGCGCGGGTTCTTGAACCGGAGCGGATGAGCCTCAGCCAGGTCTCGGGAGTTGTAGACGGCTTGGAATAGCTCACGCATCAGCGATCTTCCTTCTGTTGTAGCAGTGTCGGCACAAGGGGATGTAGGAATCGCCCGCTCCCTCAAGCACTCGCTCTTCTGAGGCGGCGGTACGGTAGGAGCGTGTGGCTGGGTCGTGGCACCCTGGCTCAACGCATACAGCGGAGATCTTGGAGACGTATTCGGCAATGCCCATGAGGACACCCATGTTCTCGAACGGCTTGCACTCGGAGTCCATGTCCAGTCCAGCAACGATCACTCGAATGTTGTCATCTGAAAGCTGGGCGCACACGAAGGCGAGGCTGTCCCCGAAGAACTGGCCCTCGTCGATGCCTACCACTTCCACGTCGCTCAGGTCGCGAGTGAGGATCTCCATCGCTTCGCCAGCATACTCGACGTTGCACTGACTACCTGCGTGGGTCTGAAGGTTGCCTTCGCCGTGCCGGGTGTCTCGGCTGAAGATCACTGTCTTCTGTTCGGCGTACACGCAGCGTCTGACTCGCCTGACAAGCTCTTCAGACTTGCCCGCGAACATCGGGCCGCAGATCACTTCGATCCGGCCCTGGTGAGAGGGGAAAACGTCCATCGGAATCCTCTACCAGCTTCAACATCTGATCGACGTGTTCACTGGAATTGTGGTGGTGAAAGAAAGGCCAGGACCACCACCCATACGCCTGCACCACTTGTCGGACAAGTAGATACAGACGTTGGATCGCAACAGCCTCACGAGTTGAGTTTATGGGGCCGTTGCTGCAATACCAATTCCACTGCTCAACGAGGTAGTTGCTGAGCAGTCGGTAGGATGTCGCGGCGGGGCTGTCTTCCAACACACCTTCGGGGAAGGCGATCTCACTGATGGAGAACTCGTCCCCTTCGGCGAGGAGTTGGAACCTCTTGTCGGTTGGCGACGGAGGTTCGACAATACCCGTCGCCATGGGAGCAAGACGGAGCAGGAAGTAGAGCGTGGAGAGCTGACGGGCCACGTAGCAGTCGAAAGTAGACCCTCGCTGGTCCAGCGTGGCGGCAAGCTCCACGTATAGGGAGTAGGGAAGGGTCGGTAGGATCCGCCCAGCCTCTACAGCAAGCTGGGCGGTCTTGCCCTCCTCGTAGGCGCGGGCCTGAGGATTGTCCGACGGGAGCAACGTGATGAGATTGACAAGCTCGAGCAGTACGCCAGCTTTCTCTTCTACCAGTCTCCCTGCCATCGGTCTTGTCCTCGGTCGCCAAGTGCATCAGGCTCCGGGTGGACGTCAAAGTAGACGTCCTCACCCATGTGCCCATGTCCTACTCGAACAACGCCATGTGCTCCTTCTGCGTAATTCACCACACCAACAAGACTCTTCAGATCGAACTTCCGGTCCTCACCTGAGACGCAGATGCCAGCCGTAACCACCTGGAAGCCCTCCTTCTGTACCACTGTGGTATAGGGCTGACCGGAGGAGTTCACCCACTTCACCTCGAGGTTGTCACCCCTCTCAACGAAGGAGTCGAGCTTGGCGTTGACATCCGTCAGCGCCTCATCAAGCTGCTGCTCGATGGTGCTCTTGGTCTCTTGAATGATGCGGCGCGCTGCGATCTGATAGGAGATTCTGTCCTCCTCAGTCAGCCCTCTAAAATCAATCGCGTAGGTGGCGGGGTCGTCTACGTCGCCCCTACGGACCTTGGACCAGTCCGTAGTCTGAAGGCCCTCTCGCAAAGCATCGAGCTTGTCAGGGTCGATTCGATAGTCGGTGTCGTCGTACCAGAAGGAGTTGCCGCCGTACCGGGCGATGACATAGTCGAACCTGTCGAGGGTGTCCTCCGGGCGCTGTACGCGCACAAGGGTCAGGTCCCCACACCGGGCCTTGAAGCTGTCAAGGTGGGCAGGAAACCCGTACCAGTGCCCGCTGTCTTGGTAGACAAGGATGAGCATCACCTTGGGGAGCAGCTCCATGAACTGACGGATCTCGTCCTCATCTGCGTCCCGCGTGTACTCGGCGCTGTTCGTGCCGGTGGACCTGAACATCTTGAGGCCGGACTCCCTCTGGCGCGGAATTCGGAATTCCCTGACCATGCCTGCCACGCTGGTTCGAATGCGATTCGAACCAGCGGACACGGGAGCGAAGATCTCCTGCTCGCGGGTGGCAGCGTCTGCCTTGCCTACTGCGTCGATCAGATCGAAGATGCTCATAGGGTGTCCTGGTAGGCTTGAAGCGGGGTCAACATGTCCCACCCGATGATCTCGCTTGCGAGAGTGACCATCCGGACGTTGGGCGTAGGCAGACCGTACTTCTGGAACAGAGCCTGCCGCTCGTAGATGTGCTTCGCAGCCTCCATGGCCCGGTCGGGTCCCCACTTGGAGGCGTAGATGATGTAGGCCGCAGCCGTACTGCGTGACTTGCCCACGTAGCAGTGAATGAGCAGCGTGCCGTCCTTCTCAAGGTCGATCCGGCCCGCGAAGGACAGAAGGCTCTCAAGGTGGTGAGGCATGGGGCCGACATGGGTCTTGATGCCGCGCTTGTTGTACTCGACCTCCGTCTCAATGTCGTCGTACTCAAGCCGAATCTTGGTGCAGCGAATGTCAGTGAAGCCGTGCGGGTTGCCGCGCTTGGGAGAGCACAGGTGACCTTCGACTGCACCAATCGAGACCACGCCTCGGATCAGCAGCTTCCGTGTAGGAGAGTTCAGCCACCTTGCGGCGTCCGTCTTCCCCACTATGACCAAATCGAGTGACACCAGTTCCTCCTATTCTCTCCTTCAACGTACCGAGCCCGCCGATAGTTAGAGAACAACGACGCCCTCCAGGCACAAGTCCTGGAGGGCGTCGTCCGGTTGGGCATCCGTCAGAGTTGGGGACGGACGGCTGCTCAACCGTTAGCGCGAGCCTCCCATGCGGCACGGGTCGGGAGGGGGATGTCCATGATGTCCATCAGGAGCTCTGTACGAGATCCCTTTGCGAGCATCGGTAGAATGTTGGGCAAACTGGCGTAGTCTACCGTTCCATCGGCCTTCTGAGTCTTGGTGAGGTCAAAGACGTCCACCTCGAAGTCATAGTGCCGCAATCCCTTCTCCACGATATCCGAAGCCCTTCCACTGGTGGAGTTCAGCCGCACGATCACCACGTTCGGAGCGTTGCCGGTCCGTTCACGGTAGCCATTGAGTGCGGCTGAGAACTTCGGAGTACCGTTGTCCCCTTCGTCCGTCACAAGGATGATCTGCTCCCACGGCACTTCGCTACGCTCCATGAGCTTCACGAGTGCGCCGATGTTGGTGCGTCCCGATGCCTTTACGAACTTGAGGGCCTCGTCCCACGCGCTCTTCTTGCTGGTGTCCGTCACTTCGTGCCGCTTGGGCATTGCAGCGAAGGATGCCAACATGAAGTCGCTTGTGCAACACGGTGCAATCATGGCACCCAGCTCCTTGCCGACGCCGATGGCGCGGTCCATAGAACTGGATGTGTCGATGGCAAGCAAGGTCTTCCGCTTGATCTTCGCCCCTCGGGATACCTGAGCATCCGTCACGGCTTGGATCTCGGCAGCAAGGTCCGCGCTCACACGCGCACCCACCACCTTCACGGCCTGCTGAGCCTTGAGTGCATCAACACGCTTGCCCTTCTGAGCCTTCTTCAGCTTCTCAGAGATCAGCTTCTTGACGGCAGCATTTTCCATCGCACCACGGGCCTCAAGGGCACCGATGTTGTTCAGGAGCTCCGCGCTACTCATCTGATTGATGAGCGCTACGAGATGCACTGGCGTCAGCTCAGTTGGGCAAAGGCCCGCCGCAATCGGGAAGGGAATGTCTGCACTCACCACCGCCTTCGCCCATTCCACCGGATCGGTTTCACGAGCGATCAGCCGCATGGAGTGTCGCTTTGTTCCCTCGGGAGGCTGGTCCTTGAAGAGGATCAGGTCTGCCGTCTCGGAAGGCCGGATACGGAAACGAGCGTAGAGCTCGCGCAGGGCCTTGTACTGCCTCACACTGTCCCGGTCGAACCGCTTCTCGTCTGCTTCGAGCTTCCGCAAGAAGGTCTTCACCGCGCTCTTCATGATCCGAGGAGCATGACGCTTGGTGCCTTCTGCGTAGTGTTCAAAGCGGACACGGTTCGTGGTCTGTGTGACGCCGTCCTTGTCCTTGCTCCGTCCCCGGTAAAACCGAGCCCGAATGCGGGTGTCGCGCTTGAGCTTGAAGAGGGTGCGGGCCTGGGCGATGAACACACCCATGTCCGCGTTCCCCGGCACTGCTGCGGCTTGCGCCACGGCAGCCTTCTTGATGGTTCGGAAGGCCTTCGCCTGCGCCTTTTCAGCCGCACTTGAAGTCTTCTTCACACGCACTCCCATCAAGCTCCATCCACCTTCCACATGCCCACGGATGCGGGCAATCTGGTAAGCGGGGAAGCTCTGGAGCAGCACGTATGCCACCTCGCGGAGTTCCGAGTGCTCGGAACTGAACAGGGTCGCGATGAACGCTTCCTTGTGGTCCCGAACCTTGGTGTTCCGCATCGCCCACACTGCAAAGTGAGCGTAGAATTCCGGATCCTCATCAAGCATCAACGAGTGGAGGGCGAGGATGTCGCCCATTTCCCGGTGCGGGCAGTTGAGCAGAGAGTTGAAGACGCGCCCACGCACGGTGAGTTCGTCCTCTACATCTGCTCCCAGCTTCGCGTCGGGCCGCAGTACCACTTGTCCGGTACTCTCGTACCCCTCAACCTCGTAGTTGCGGAGCAAGCCCGCAGCGAGGTCAAGGTGAAGCTCGACCGCTGTCTTCAGTTCGGTTGCCGAAGGATGTTCTGCCACGTCGATCTGGTCGAATGTGGTTTCACGTCCCTCACCACCCACGAATACGTGGATGGATGCAATGTCCATTCCTTGTCGGTAAGACATTGTGCCCTCCTTACCTTGTACAGTTGGCGCGGGTTTTGGCCCGCTCCGTGGTCGTTTGCTTACGGGCCTTCTAACACCGGGGGAGCGGTGGAAGTTGCACTCGCATCACAAACTCTTCTATCGTCGTCGTTCGTCTTCGGGGCATCGAGGTCACGGGCATACTGCCAGAAATACCTGATGGTGTCATCCCCAGGGCGCAGTGCATTGAGTCGCGCCACCTCCGAGAGTGCCTTCTCGTACTCCCCCACAATTCCCTTCACCACGACCATCATCTCGATGGGGGTGTCGGGTGCGTGGAAGCCGTCGATTCGGAGGATGGCGTAGCTCAAACGCTGGTCACCCCTCTGGTCTTGGCAAGGGCGAGCCGCTGCATGATGTCGCGGAACATGGTCTCCACATCCCCTCCATCAACGGCGGCATCGGAAACGAGGATCACCCCAAAGCGGGATCGGCACTGACGGCAGAGCGTCACTTGACTGGCCGTCCCTTCAAAGTAGGTCCGCAGTGTTCGTCCTGTGCAGGATTCAACGGCGGCGAGGTTGCAGAGATCAGTCGGAGGCAGCGGAGTCGTAGAAGGCATCGGCGATTCCCAGTAGGTTGGTGTGTTGCTCGAGATCGAGTGTCCGATCCTCAGTTCCGAGCCCGGCCTCTGCACCGCAGAGGTCGCCCACAATGGCTGCCGTGGTGTCGCAATCGCCTCCCGCATTCACAGCGGCAAGGATTCCATCAACCACGTTGGCCCTGTAGAGCAGGTAGGTCGCAACGGAGAACGGGTAGCTCTCAATCACAAAACACCCGGTCCGGTAGAGGTGTGCGAAGTACTCGACGTCGCGTCCCAAACCTGCCCGCTGAATCCAGTCGAGTCGGCTACTGATGGTCTCGCCCATGTCGGGCAAGGTTGCCTCCACCCGCCGCAGCAAGTTCATCAGGTCGTCCCAACGCTCCACCGGGTCTACGTCGTTCATCGCCCACACCGTGAGGATGCAGTGGCAGATGCCAGCAACCACCGCGCGGCTGTCCCTGTGGGTCATCACCGCGATGTTTCGAGCGAGGTTGACGAGTTCGCTGTACTGGAAGTTGCCGTCCTTGATCTCCTGTGCGTGGCGGATACCGAAGCTGAGGGCGACGGGGCCGATCTTCATGGGGATGCCGTTGCCTGCTCCACCGGGCTTCCCGCTCTTGCGCCAGCTCGCGCCCCTCTTCAGCTTGAGCACGCTTTCGCGGGTGCTACTGCCCCAACCACGCGGGCCAATGTCGAAGCTTGCGACGTGGTGCCGAGCAATGGCGTCCATGTCCCAGTTGCCGCCGCACTCGATGAATGCGTTCATGAGGCAGATGGAGAGCTGCGTGTCGTCGGTCCAACCTCCCCTTCCGAGGTAGCGGCTGAAGTTGTTGCCGGGCACCTCGAGGCCTTCCACCCACTCGCCACCGTTGCGCTCATGGATGGCAAGCGGGGCCTGTCCTTCGAAGGGCATACCGCAGGAGTCTCCATAGGCACTCCAGAGGATCGATCCGCGAACTCGGTCACGGAGAGGGTCCACGGCTCCGGTGTGCGGAGTGAAGTCTCGGAGGAAGTAGGCCGCGCCGTCCCCCCGTCGATCAGGCTGAGGAGCCTTCCGCCCGGTCGGGGTCTTGGCGGGACGCCGCTGGCCCACCGTGGGGGTCTTTGCGGGCGTCTTTGCCCTGCCGGAGCCGGAGCCCTGGTTGGGCCTGCGTCGGCGTCGGTCGTTATTTGCCATTCGGGGTGTCCTTTTCGTTGTGGTCCTATCCAGTAGGACAACGTATCGTCGGTTTCGATATTCAGAGAGTTATCGAACTACGAAGCCTGCCGGGTGAGGGCAGGCTTCGAGTTCACAAGGTAGCCGGGCTACCGTCTGCCTCAGGAGAGCTCGAGGCTCTTCCCGTCAGCGGAGATCGCAACCACCAGGTCCGGGCCGTTGCCGACGCCGTAGAGCATCAGGGCGCGGTCGCGGAGCCGGAGCTGGCCGTTCGTGGGCTGCAGGTTCGCAACCGGGGTCTCGCCGGAGGTGGAGGCGCGGAGGGCGCAGGCACCGCTCATGGTGGCACCGGTCAGCACAACCTCGTCGCCGGGGTTGAGGCCGAGCAGCCGGGTCACGGAGCGGGGCACCTGGGCGTATCCGTCACCGTTGTAGGCCAGGGTGAAGCGGTCACCCGCCGAGGCGTCCTGTCCACCGTTGTAGAGCTCGCGGGCCGTCTTGAGGCCGGTCGGGGCGGGAGCGGAGCGGGGGGTCGGGCCAGCCGGAGCCGCACCGGGAGCAACGCCGCCGCTGAAGGAGTTGATGTCCACGCGGGGCGGGAACTGGACGCTCAGGTCGGCGGTGTCGGGGTCGTCGTTGATGGGGTGGTAGGCGAACACCTGGCTGGAGCCCTGGTAGGTGGTCGAGCGGGTGTAGCCGTCGAAGAGGCCGTTGGTGTTGCGTCCCTCCCACAAGGAGCGAACTTCGCGTCCAACGGGATTGTGGCCGAACGTTCCGGCCCAGGCACCACCGTTGCGCACTGCGGCGGTCACGTGTCCGGAGGTGAAGGTCTCGCCAGCGTTCACGAAGGCGGCTGCGGCGTTCTGCACGTCGGTGCGTGCGGCGGTATCGAAGGAGCGGGGCATGGTTTGTGTCCTCTTTTTGCGGCCCTGAGTGGTTTCAGGGCGGGGTGTGTTCCTTATCATCCACTCAACGCGAACACTCCGTAGAAAGTTAGAGAGGAAATGCAGAAAAGTGAGCACTTAGGCGTCAACGGCTTGCAGCCACCCTGAGATGTCGAAGTCGACCCACTCACTCAGGTCTCGAATAGTGGGGTCGAAGATCCTATCGAGATGTGGGAGGAGGTCTTGAGGGACGGCGTGCGGCTCTGACTTGTGGAACCTCTGCCTGATGGGAAAGCCTTCCATCGGAATTGGGCGAGCACCGAGGAACTCCAGAATCCGCTGCAGGTACCTTTCTGGGTTTCTACGCAGGAGGTCGTAGCTCAGTACAAGTACCTGATCTCGCGGGTAGAACTCGAGCCACCTCTCGATGTTGGTCAGGTAGTCCCCGTGGTCCCTTCCCGGCCCGTGTTCGAAGAAGTCGACAAGACGGCCCAGGTCACTGTCCATCTTGAGCATGGGGCCGCGCGGTTCCCCGGCGTAGTCCTTGAGCGTCTTGCTGTGGATCATGCGGAGATGCGACACGGCGCGTTGCTTGGGGTTGCGGAGTGTGTAGATGATCTTCGCTTCAGGGCAGAGGCGATGAGCGTGCGCCACCCTCCTCGAATCAACCACCGCATAGTCAGGTGTGATGTCTCCGAAGATGGTCTCACCTTTCTTCGCGGCGACGTAGTGCGTCCCCCACCAATGGACGTCCCCGTAGTGGAGAGAGTTCAGATAGTGGACCTCGTAGCATCCGCCTCCATCGGCCACGTAGATGTCAGGGTGGTGACTGAGATTGTGATACAGCCACTTTGTCCCTGTCTTCTGACCACCAATCACCATGAACGTAGGTAGCTGCACAACGGATCCTCATAGTTCGTTTGTGGGAGACTCACTCAGGAGACTAACATGCCCACCTTCGCAGACCTAACCGAAGTCATCTCTGACCGCCTTGTTCCACCGCTTGACCGAACCGTACCCCCTGTCATGGACGGGGATCAGAGGCAGTGGCGGAAGAATGGAGTTCTCCACCTCCCGAAGTTCATGCCGACGGACCTGGTTGATGCCTACGCACGCGCACGGGAGCAGCATGGGGAGTACCACACTCCTATCCCCTACAAGGATGTACCCGAGATCCGCGACCTCTGCCTCCACGTACCGCTCATGAAGAAGCTGACCAAGGTCATCAGCACCGAGTGTGCCTTGCACCTCAACCTCACAGGATGGGTCAGCACTGAGCGGAATTGGCATCAAGATGACTACCTCAACCCGCCCTTCCTCTATGGGTGGTACTGCGCCGTCTGGATCGCCATTGACGATATCCACCCGGACAGTGGACCCTTCCAGTACGTCCCAGGCAGTCACCGCTGGCCGCTCCTCCGAAGGGATAAGGTACTGGCCCATGCACCGCCTGAGTGGGCCGACGATCCCACCTGGCCAAAGAGGACTGAGCCCTACGTGGTTGCGGCTATGGAAGCTGAACGGGCACGGCTCAGGCTACCTGTGGTGGAGTATCTGCCCAAGAAGGGCGACGTACTCATTTGGCACAGCAGGTTGATGCATCGTGGGTCGATGGCTCGGGTGCCCGGTATGGAGCGCCGTTCGCTCATCGCCCACTACAGCGCCATCACTCAGAGACGAGACATGCCGCGAACCAAGGCCCACGGCAGGTATCGATTCTTCGATCTGTAGATCAGTTGAGTAGTTCCCGCCCTTCACGCTCTGTCCGCAGGAGGTCCCGCTCTGCCTGCAGGAAGGGCTCCCACACATCGAAGTGTCGGGTACGTGCTGCCCACATCGCCGCTCGCAGTGGTGCCAGAGCCTCGTAGGCTCCTTCGTAGTTACCTGCTGTGGCAAGCTCAACCACGTCACCAAGCACGTTCAGAGTGTCGCGCTCTTCGATGCTTAGGGTTGCGGTCACTTCCGCGTTGCTCAAAACCTTCTCGAAGAGTCGGGTGTGGGCAAGGAGGAGAGTCTCGGCTCGGCTGGGCGGTGTTGGCATGGCTCAGTAGCCGTTCGAGCTGCGTCGGCGGATGCGCTCAACGATGCTGTCGAGGAAGCGGAAGCACGCGGCGGTCGTGAAGATGATCCAGTCGTAGGCGAAGTGAACCACGATGGCTGCGAGCAGTCCGTAGTTGAACATCACGTAGAAGAAGAACATCCCGAGGAACCACGAGTTCACCCAACCGAAGAAGCCTTGGTACTTGTGGCCGTCGCGGAAGAACTGGTTGGAGGCGAGCAGTGCCGCACCGGCCATCCAGCCGCTCTCGTGGAAGAGCCAGGGCTCGAGGTACCCACCGGTCGTGAAGTTGGCGATGGGGCCGAAGATGGTGAGGTAGAACCACTCAGCGATGCCGAAGCCGAGGCAGTCGAAGAAGAGCCAGTTGGCAATGAAGATGCCGAGGAAGGCACCGCAGAAGCTGAGCCACCGGAAGGCCAGCTCCTCCGTGATGCCCGCCCACGCAGAGATCAGGGTGCCGCCAACGAAGATGTTGCTTGCGCTTGCACGCTGCATACGGTCTGCGCGGGTGTAGCCGGGCTTCAGGAACTTCAGAACGAAGGTGACGCCGAAGCCCCACGCGAAGATCGGGAGGCCGACGGTCAGCCAGTCGATCCAGGAGGTCCCGTGGGTGTTCCAGATGAACGCCATGTCGTAGGGGATCATCTCAGGGGCAACCCAGTTGGTGAATGGGATCACGATGATCGCACACCAGAGGGCGCTGATGATGTAGTTGCGCTTGGACTCGTCGTCGCCTTCTGCGCTGAAAGGAAGTCGGGGAAGGTTCATGTGGGACTGCTCTCCATTGGGTTCACGCGGATAACGAGCCACCCACGCCATTTATCATAGAACATTCCGATGTTGTGAGATGGGCAGTGGTCTCGAGGCATATTCCTTTTGTGGATGCGGGCAACCGAAACAAGCCGTATTCCGTCTGGGAGTAAACGATATGAACATGACCGACTTGGTCACACGACTCGCACTTGAGCGCGTGGCTGAAGAGCCCGCAGCCGATGTTGAGATCGGTGCTCCCTTCAAGCAGTTCTCCAAGCCCGTGCGCGCCAAGCTGCGTCAGGCATTTGGACCCCGGCGTCTCCCCTTCTTTGTGTACTACGAGCACGTGAAGGGGAAGTGGGCAGACCCGGACTACGATCCCGGCTTCAACTTCGACACCGAGTTCAGAGCGCTACGTCGCATCGTATTCCGCTCCTTGGTGACCGATAATGCCAAGAACTCCTTCAAGGCGCTCTCTGCCGACCTGTACCCGCTGCTCCGACGTATTGACCGTGGCACCGCCTCCCCGCCCATCTTCAAGGACATCGCCGCCAAGTACGCCGAGCTCATGGAGATCACGGCTGCTGAGCGCGATGTGTTCATCAAGGGGCTGAAGCGCGGGCTGGGACAGTGGCGCTTCTACCGCGTGGTCACGAAGCAAGAGGAACGCCTCCTTGTACTCAAGCGGGATGACCCAGGCGCTTTCCGCACCATCAAGCAGCAGAAGAAGATCCTCGAGCGCGTTGAGGCCGAGATCAAGTCCAAGATTGAAGAGGACGGACGGCTCGCGGATGACGGGCGGGAAGTGAAGAAGACCCGACGCTCCGGGCAGATCTACTGGACCGCTCGCATTCCGACACCGTCCGGCGAGCCTGAGGTTCTGATCTACTACCGCGACAAGGAAGACGGCTCGATCAAGTTCCAGCCCGACGAGGAGTTCAGAGCAAGCCTCAAGGACCGCCAGCGTGCTGAGCGCGCGTCCCTTCGCGTGTACCCGCCCGACCTGGAAGAGCTCCGGGTGGTGGACAATGACGAGGTAGAAGCCGCGCGAGTGTCGCAGGAACCTCACTACGTTGCCATCACGGATGACAAGGCGAAGCAGAACGGCCTCACCCGCATCTACAACACCGTCGAGATTGATGGTGAGAAGGTAGTGAGTGAGGGCCGCTTCAAGGGCCTCCTGGTAGACAGCCTCGTCAACGCTGCTGGGCGGCAGATTGAGGGAGTTGGGTACAACTACGACCACGAGACCAACAGGACTCAGAAGATTCAGGTGAAGGGTGAGACGGATGGATTGCCCAACCTCAGAGTGACGAGGGAGCCTTACGTCACAGTAGACTCTAAGGGGCGGCTGTTCCTCAAGATCCCAGCCTCACGAAAGTACACTCAGTTCCGACGTGCGATGGATGAGCTTGCCTGGGTGTCGACCTCAGTTGAGAAGATCCCGAAGCAGCGGAACTCAGCCTTCCGGTTCAACCCCAAGGACTTCGCCGCCGTGCGCGAGGCTCTTGGCTCCTTCTCCATGTCTGCCGCCGCCGTGAAGAAGATCACAGACCACTTCAAGGAGCTGGCCGAGTTCGACATGGCGACAGAGAAGGAGAACCTCAAGCACTACACCACCGAGGCAATCGGCGGGTTCAAGCCTGAGATCAAGATGCTCACGAAGCAGAAGCAGAGCATCGCGTGGCTCGAGGCTCGTGGCAACAACGGCGTCTGTGCCTTGGACACAGGCATTGGAAAGACGCTCACCGCCATCGGCATGATGAAGAAGCTCATGCGGGACGGTGTGCATACGGAAGACGACAACAACGGACGCTTCCTGTACGTCTGCGAGAGCTCCCTGGTGGGCAACCTCCCCAAGGAAGCGAACAAGTTCTGCTCCGACCCAGCCGATCTGCTCGAGAAGACGGACATCCTGACCTACACGATCTTCTCCAAGAAGCGGCGCGCGGACCCAGAGTTCGGCAAGAGCTACGTCGCCATCTTCTTCGACGAGGCTCACCGCTTCAAGAACCCCACCTCAGGCATCTCCCGAGCAGCCATGAGCCTTGACCACCCACGCAAGGTACTCTTCACTGCATCGCCCATGACCCGGAACCCGATGGAGGTGTACTCGTTGGCCGCTGTTGCCAGCAACACGGACCTCAACACCCCAGAGGGACGTCGGAACACCCGCGAGTTCAGGAAGAGGTTCTGCGAGGTGGTTGGCGGGCGCGTGGTTGGCATCAAGAGTGACCCGGTGATCCAGCGCGAGTTCCGCGTGTGGGTGAAGCGGAACCTCTTCTACGCCGACAAGAGAGACGTTGAGGAGGTGAACCTCCCCGCTATCTCCACCACCGCGAAGGCCGGAACGCTCGACCCACGCATCGAGACGATGTACCGGGAAACCGCTTCAGAGATCAGCGACACCATGGGAGCCCTGGTTGTGAAGTACCGGGACCGGGATTGGGACAGCCCTGAAGCCAAGCGCACTGACCTTGAGGCCTTCCGCATCAAGTTCGCGAAGGTGCTCCGTAGGCTCTCCGACTTGGGCAACATGCCAGAGCTCTTCTTCGACGAGTTGAGCCCGGATCAGCAGGCGCAAGGCCCCGTCCGGAACCTCAAGGCTGACCTCAGCATTGGGATCATCGATGAGCAGATTGACAAGGGGACTCGCGCCTTGCTGCACACCGACAGCCCACGCTTCGCCGAGCACATGGCACCGCTCCTATCCAGCCACTACGCAATGAAGACGGTGGCTGTGTGCTACGCCAGTCAGATTGACCTCTACCGGAACGGTACCAAGTTCAAGACCTACCGCCCGAAGGAGTACACTGACTCTGATGGCCGCTTGTACCAGCGCGGTGAGTGGAAGACCTACGTGCTCAGCCGGATCGTGAGCCCATCACCGGCTGTGGTGGCTTGCATCTTGACCTCGACCTACGCCGTGGGGCAGAACCTACAGGCATTCGACACTACCATCAACCTTGACCGCGACACTTGGAACGCTGAGGTGATGAAGCAGCGTCGTGGACGCAACTGGCGACAGGGACAGGAACAAGCTGTTCGCGAATACACCTTGGACGCCGTATACGACGAGGTGGCGGACGAGAGGGATGCAACGCTCGACCAGATCCGAAAGTGGATGCAGGAGCTCGAAGAGGAGTTGTTTGACTCCGTGGTGATCGAGAGCCAGACAGAGGCACTCGGCAAGGAGATCCGCGAGATGGATTGGATGAGCTCCTTCTACACCGGACTCAACCGCAAGCTGATGGAACTGACCATGAGCCCCAACCCTGCTCGCCTCGGGCAGGCAGAAGCCGCAGGTGACGCATGAGAGATGAAGAAGCCTTTGCGCCTGAGAGCCTCGAAGAGTGGGAGCTGTACGTTCGCGAACAGACCCCGGAACAGCTCTGGAGCCAGGCCCGCGCCATGAACTCGATCAGCTTCGTTCGCACGCTGGGTGAGGAGGGCAAGCCAGCTCTCTACATCGAGAACGTGTTCAAGCTGTTCTCCAACCGTTTCACTGAACTTGGACTGGAGCCGCCCACGGGTGGCTACGTCGACCTCAAAGAAATCCTTCAGGGATAGGAGCTACCATGCCCTCAGATTACACACCGCAACTCATGAAGGTCTTTGAACTCATCGCAGGCGGCGTTGGGGAAGAGTCCGAGCTTGAGCGCACCCTCGATCGTCAGCACCTTGGCTGGGAGTACGTTGACGAGCTCCAGGACAACGGCTACATCGATGCCGAGAAGTTCGACCAGCACAGCAGTCAGCACGGCGACTTCACCGTTGACATCTACACAATCACCAGCAAGGGCACGCGCTGGTACGACTCGCAGAAGGCGAGCCACATTCCAGACGGCCCGCGCGAGTTCGCTGAGGTGATTGAGGACTTCTTGAGCAAGGCTGAAGCAGCCGTCATGGAGTGGGAAGGACGCATGGGTGGAGAGCCTGCCATCGCAGATACCTACGGAGCCGTTGCTGATGCAGCGAAGACTCTACGTCAGCTATCCGGGCAGCTTGAAAGGGTACGTCGCGCCCTACAGGGCTAACCCACCGAGCAGGTTCTCAAGAACTCTTGAAGTCCTTCAAGGAGGCCTCGGGCGTAATGGCGTGCATCCTCCCGATACTCATCTTCCTCCTCATCAAACGCCCCAGGGTACTCTACGATAGAGAGAACCTTGGCGGTGTCGATCTCCTCCACCCGGATGTAGGTATCGGCAGGCATCACGGACACGGTCATGCCGTGGTTGAGCAGATAGGCG
>Ga0222664_1000556_pt1 | contig 20029 bp, 23 predicted proteins | sample AntAcemetagen604_FD_181147 | JGI IMG/M metagenome (GOLD analysis project Ga0222664, IMG submission 181147) | Saline water microbial communities from Ace Lake, Antarctica - #604 | ecosystem: Environmental > Aquatic > Non-marine Saline and Alkaline > Saline | place: Antarctica: Ace Lake...
GGCTAGCTGCGTGGTGCCCGCTTCGTCGGAGGCAAAGCTAATGTCACCGCCGTCGGACTGAGCACGGTTGCCGTCCGTTGGGCTGCACATCTCATCTGGCAGGTCGGCCCGCGTCAGCAGCACATCGAAATTGGACACACCGCCACTGCCCACCTGCGCGGAAAGCGCGGTGATGGCAATGCGTCGCATGCAGTCGGCTGGCGTGGCCACAGATCACACTCCGTTAACGGCAGTCTTCAGCGCAGTCGCCCGCGATTTCAACGCGGTGAACTCGGTGACGAGCAGATCCTTCTCCGCCTTGGTCGCCAGGTACGCGGCGTTGCCGCTGTTGGCGGTGGCGGCAGTGTCGATGTCGCCCACGAGCGTGCCGTACTGTGCGGACATCGCAGCCAGATCCGTCTCGGCCTGCTGGATGTACGCGGCCGCCTGGGTGAGGCGCTGATCGTTTTGCCGAATGCGGGTGGCGATCTCATCGAGACCGACTTTCATCTTTGAAAAGGTGGTGGCCATGGGGTGGGGACTCCAAGGGGTTTAGGGTTTAGGGTCGAGAGTTTAGGGTGGGGGGCGGGGCAATCGGGCCTACACCCTGAACCCTACACCCTGCACCCTCTCTCATGCGGCGTCGAAGCTGAAATTGATCAGGTGCACGGCGGACGCGATGGCCTGGGCACCGGCGGGCGTTTCGCGGTGGAGCCAGATGAAGTAAATCTCGCCGGGTGCGAGGTCGCCGATGTTCAGGCCGGTGGCCGACGTGATGCCGCTGTCGAAGGTGACGGCGGTGGGTGCGGTGTCTTCGTCGGCGATGGTCTGGGCGTTGCCGGTCGATGCGCTGCCGGTGGGTGCTTCCTTGGCGATGCGGATGCCAGGGACGGCGTCGACGGTGTCATCGCTTGCGCCAGCCGCAGCGGAGGTGCCAAGCATGGCCCGGCCATCGGCGGTGACGGTCAGCGAAGTGCCGGTGCGCGAGGAGTAATAGACGATCTCGCGGGTGCTGCCGCCCGAGGTCAGGATGTGGGCGTAGCCTGACTCGGGCCAGTCGGCAAAGCTGTCGGTGGTGGTGATGGTGCCGCTGCCGCTGCTGCTGAGTTGGGCGCTGTCGGTGGTGGCCTGCGTGCCCAGCGTGGCGATCCACGCCAGGACGCTGCCGACGGTGACGGAGGCGTGTTCGTTTTTCACGCAGAAGCAGCGGTACTCATCGTCGCCGGCGGTGGCTTCGGCGGAGCTGACGTTGTCCATGCCGATCACGCCGTTGTATTGGTTTGTCAGCGTGAGCGTGGCCGTGCCGGTCAAGCCGGTGGCGCTGGTACGCGACACGCGGATGAACTTGGATTTGTCCGCGCCCTCGATGATCTTGGTTTCGCCGTTGAGGATGGTGACGGCCGTGCCGACGCTGCCGCCTGGCGGGGTCCACGTGAGCGTGTCGCCGCTGGCGGCGATCAGCGAGCCCGCGCCCGTGCCGTTGGCGCCTGCGATGGCGTCGACGGTGATGTTGGCGATGGCGCTGGCGATGCTCACGCTCAGGGGCACGACCAGCGTGCTGGAGCGGTAGTCGCCCAGAGCGGCGTCGGGATCGGTCTGCGCTCCGCCGTCGCTGCCCGCGCCAGTGAGGTACATGCGAATCGAATCAGCGCGTGTTTTTTGATCGGCCATGGTTGGTTCTCCATCAGTTGACCGAGACAGCGACTAACAGTGTGCCGTCATCGGGGTCGTAGGTGAATGTCGCATCGGGTACGTCGGGATGGCGGACCATCAGCGCCGCCAGTGAGACGGCAGTGGACTGGTTGCCGTCGACCGCGACGGCGATGATGCGGAAGGTGTGCGTGGTCACGTCGTCGAGCACGGCAGATGTCCAGCGGAAATACCACCGGCCATCGTCGGTGAGCTTCGCCCGGTACACCCACGCGCTGTCGATGTACTGCTCAACGCGGTAATGCTCGGCAAGGTCCGTGTGGTACCAGGCGAGCGACAGCCGTCGCGGGTGCGTGGTCATGGGGATGGCGGCCGGATCGTCGAGCACCTCGATCACGGGCGACTCGGCGGGGCCGACGGCGATGGTGATCGACTCGGCGACGGTGGTGGTCACCAGCACGCCATCGCGATAAACGCGGTACGTCGGCGACGGCTGATCGCTGGTCCAGGTGATTCGCCAAGCTGCGGCGCCCACGCGGGAAGCTGTGAGGTTTTGCACCGTCATCAGGGGTTCTCCGTCAGGCGGCAGGTGAAACGGGTCTCGGTCATCAGCGTCGCCCCACTGACCAGCCCGCCGATGCTGCGACGGATGGCCTTGGGCGGCATCATCACCACGTCCTCGATGAGCACGTTGCTGTAGCTCAGGCCGTACTCGTCGGTGATGGCGACCAACGTGCCCTTGAAGGCGTAGAACGTGGTGCGGATCACCGCAGCGGCGGCGGCATCGGCGACGTCGGCCTTGGCCAAAAGCTGGAACGGCTGGAATCGCTCGCCGGTCTGCCGCACGGCCAGGCCGTTGACACCGGGGCGCGTGATGTCCTCGGGAACCTCACCCTTTGGCGAGGGCCAGCCCTTCAAGAACAGCACGGTTGTTCCGCCGACACTTGGCATGCGTTACTCCGTTTGCCCTTCGCGATTGACAGGCGGCCGAACCGTTGGCGGCTTGCCGGTGCTCTTGGTGTTGTCCTCAGTCTTCTTGCTGTTCTCCTGGAGTGCTTCGGTGTTCTCGGCGAGTTTGGCGTCGGTTTGATCCTGCCGGGCTTGCTGGCTTTCCAGCAATGCCCGAAGCGATTCGATTGACCCGGTGAGTTTTTGTGCGTCTTCTGAGTTGTAGAAAGGGTTCTCTTTGCCCGGTCGATTTTGGTCGAAAGCAGGGTCTTGGCTGAACACCATGCGTTCGCCATCGCCCTGCATCTGTGGCGATGATTTCATGTAATACGTCGGCAACATCTGGTCGAGCGCTTCTTGCGCCGGGTCTTTGCCAAACATGTCCATCGCTTCAAACTTCATGGAGCTTGCAGCGCGACTCCACCACCAATCGCCAGAATCGCGGCGGAACGTACTGAGAGCTTTGCGGGAAGCGTCTGTGGCAGATCGTCCGAGGTCAGAGTCCTGCGATTGCTTATGCGAATCGGCAGCGCGACTAACATCGCCAACAGCTTTGTATGGACTCAGCCCTTGGTCCGCGATCGTGTCCTGTGCTTCCGCCTTCAGTGATGCGTTATCGCCGAATGCCAAGAGATTCGACCGGAACAACTGTGCGGCCTTGGAGTCGCGGTCCTTGATCAGCGCCTCAATCGGGCCGAGTGAGACCTTCTCGAAAGAAGCGGATGCGAGGAACTTGCTTCCGAGTTCCGGGGAATCCTGCAGTTCTGTGATCCGCTCGCCCATGGTGCGCGTGCGACCATTGGCCTGCTGGAATGATTCGGTCATGCCCTCCTTCTCGAAGAAGCCGCGCATCTGCTCGGCCAGCGAGATGGATGATGTGGATGATGTTGCGCCGGTGAAGTCGGCCGAACCGACGGTCATGGCGGAGAACAGCGCGCCAGCTTCCTGTGGCGTCGCACCCATCTGCACTTGTCCGATGATGGATTTGGGGATGTTCTGCGCCTGTTGCTGCGGGTTCACCACGCGAGACAGTGCCCCGATCTTTTGCAGAAAACCCTGATTGACCTCTGCATCTTTGGATTCTGTTGCGGTGCCAAGGTCCAGCAGTGACCCCGCAAAGCCGCCGATGGCATCAGGATTGGAGTAGTTGACCTTTGCGGACTGGCGCACTGCGGCGGTGGCAGACACTACATCGCCACCCGACGCCGATACCGCGTCCGCCATGGCCGCCGCGATGAACTTCTCGTCGACCTTGGTTTCTGTCGCGATGGCACGCGCGTCAGCCAGCGCTTTCACCTTCGTTTCGTCTGATTGACCGCTCAGATTCAGCAGCAGGCTTTGCTGCGCGCCCTCCACGGTCATCTGGTACCGCAAGGCCTCTTTCTGCATATCAATTGCGTGACGCCATTCGTCAGAGATACCCTTAACGGCAGCCATCACGATGCCAGCAGTCGAGGCAATGCCCACAAGCGATGACACGACATCCTTGGCACCACCCACCATCACATCGCCGAACTTCTTCCCCTTTTCCCCCGTCTTCTCAAAGCCCGCGTCCATCTTCTGCTGTTGGTTGACGACGCGCTGCATCGCTTTGAGCAGGCGTGTCTCATCGCCGGTCAGTTCAACTGTGACGTTTGCGGCCATGGTTCAGCGTTCCCGATTCAATTGGACGAGGTCGGCGAAGGTGGGTCGGTATCCGGGGTGGAGGCCGCTGGCCCAGCGTCGCCAGGTGAGCCAGCGGCTTCCGCTTTTTTTGATTGCCACGCGGCGAAGGTGGGCATATCGATCACGGCGTTGAGCACGTGCGCCAGCACATCGCGGTTGAGCAAGCCGAGCATGGAGACTTCTGCCGCACTGACGCGGTAGTTGGCCTGCAGGATGCTGACCGCACTGTCAGCCAGCCCGGCAATGGTGAGGTCGATTACCTTGCCGTCCACGGACTCGCCGTCGGCATCGCCTCCGGGGGCCACGCCCATCACCGTGTCGAGCCATCCCTGGCCGATGTCCCAGAGGTATTGCCAGCGTGCTTCGATGGCGGACTCGGTCCATTGGCCTTCGTCATCGAGGGTCAACCGCTGGGGCAGGCTGATGACCGGGCGGATGTCGTCGCCGGTGATTTCGAAGGCGCGGGCGACGGGGATGAGCCACTTGTTGCCGTCGGCGAGTTCGACGAGATGGCCCTGCAATTGGCGTGGTCGTGCGAGGTCGGCGGGTGTGGGGGGTGCGTCGGTGTAGTAGCCGACCCAGACGCCGCTTTCGCTGACGAAGCGGGGGATGCGGTGCCATGTTTGCTTGTCGGGGTAGTAGCCGACGCGGCGGTCGGTGAGGCTGGTGGCGTCGGCGACGACGTGGCCGGGGCGTTTGTCGGGGCCGCTGTTGCAGCCACATTGCGCGAAGGACCGCGCCTTTTCAAAGGCGTAGCCGAGTCCTGCCTTGGCGGCGTCCTCGCGCGTGGCGGGCTTGCCGAGGTCGGGCAGGTAGTAGAGAAAGCCGGGCATGGGGGTCTCCTGGGGAAGGGGTCAGGGGCTGGGGATCAGGGGCAAAGTGATCAGAGGCCGGCGGCGTCGAGAGCGGCTTTGGCCTGGGCGATGGTTTGGATGGCGGACTCGTCGCACCACAGGCAGTCGCTTTGCCGCACGGCGGTCTTGACATCGGTCGGGTGGATCAGCCAGGTGGTCTTGCCGGTGACGTGGCAGTGCATCAGGCCTGCGACGCGGTACGGCTTGCCCTGATGGACGACGACATTGCCGACGCTGTAGGTCGTGCTGATCTTGGCGCCGGTGGGGGCTGGTTTGTCGGTGGTCATGGTTTGCTCCGTGGCTTGTGGTTCAGATGTCAAGGAATGCTTGACTACTTCCGGGGGTTACTTCCGGGGGTGGTTACGGCAGGGCGCTGGTGGTGTCGATGACGATCGGTGCGTTGCTGCCGTCGTAGCTGGTGGTGATCTGGATGCCGGTCTCGGCGGGCTGATTGCCCTGGGTGCTCTGCGGGTTGGTCACGCGGGCGAGGCCGGCGGCGGTGAGCAGGATGTGCTCGGCAGTGGCGTCGGCGACGAACGTGCCGCCAGCGGCGCGCTTGCGGAGGTAGATCTCGGTGTTGGCGTGGGTCGCCGCCTTGCCCGAGAGCGGGACCTTGCTGCTGCTGAACCATTTCGGATCGACGCCGCGAAAGGTGATCATCGGGGCGATGCTGTCGATGGAGATATGGGTTGGCCAGATGTCGCCGTCGCTGCTGGCGGGCGTGGCGGTGATGCCGAAATCAATCTCCAGCGAACGGATGTGATCGATGGTCACGCCGCCCACGCTGACGGGGCCCAGCGTGAAGCGCTCGGCGTCGGTCAGGCCGGTGGGCATGCTGACGGTGTCGGCGATCACGACGGGGTCATTGGCACCGTCGTAAATGGTGATGGCCTCATAGCTCAGTTCGGCGTCCTGCCCGTGGGTGACGGTCAGGCGGCGGGGAATGATCAGACCGTCGTTGACCTTGAGCGAGCGATGAACGCTGCCCGAAGCCCGACCGCCGCCGGCGGCACGCTTCTGCAGGTAGTAGGTCAGGCCGCCGGTGAGGCCGCCGATGTTGGAGCCGCCCAGGCCGATGCCGGCAAGCCACGCGGCCACGTGCTTGGTGGTCCAGCGTGAGACGGGGTTTTGCGCGGTGATGGCGGTCCAGCGGTTGTAGACCTCGCCGCTGAGTGCATCGTTAGCGACTTCGGTTTGCGTGTCGTCGTCGGTTTGGGTGATGCCGCCGAGCAGGGTGCTGTCGACGGTGATTCCGAAAAGGCCGTAGATGTCGGTGATGCTCATGGGGTCCTCACTTGAGTGTGCGTTCGGCTCGATCGCGGACGCGTTTGAAATTGCGGGCCGTGGCGCGTTCGTACTCTTTGGCGAGCATTCGCGCTTCGACTTCGGTGATGCGCGTCAGTTCGTCGCGCATGTAGATCTTGCTGTACTTGTTGCGGCGGTTGAGCCCGGGCGTGTGCAGCACGACGCGGCTGCCCTTGGTGGCGACGCGGATGTCACGGATGCGGCTGAGGGCCTCGGACTGGCCGGACCACACCAGCGGCCGCGTGTGGCCTTTCATGCGGGCCTTGCGGGCGGTGTAATTGTTGTAGTTGTCGCGGATCATCTGGCCGTTTTTGGTGCGGATGTATCGCGGGTTGCCCGGCTCGCCGGCTCGGGGCTTGTAGCCGTACCAGCGTTTGGCGTTTTCGTCGAAGTGGTCCGGGCGCATGTCGCGATGCCACATCACAGCGATGGCGCGATAGCCTTCGCGGCGGACTTGGTTCCACGCCTTGACCATCGTGCGCGGGGCGACGCCGTTCTCTTTGATCTTGATGAGCATCATCCGCGTTGCCCCCAGTCCACGCGGATGATGGCCATGAGGTAATCGCCTTCGGCTTCGATTTCGTCGCCTTCGCTGCGGGCGAGGGCTTCGACTTCCAGCCCCATGATGTTGAGTCGCCCCGCCTGGCCGGATTGGGCGGCGACGTCGGCGAGGATGTTGCCGAGGCTGTTGAGCATTCGCCGCATGATTTCGGCGTTGTTGTCGGCGGTGTTGGCTTGCAGGGCTTCGGGGACGTCCTGCTCAAGCTGGATGATGATCGACCCGCCGTCGAGGAACTCGTAGTCATCGCTGACGGCGTCCATGCGCAGGCTGTAGCCGCTCGATGGTGCGGTGTAGATGACGGCAAAGGGGCGGGCGGTTTGCAGCTCGGCCTTGGTGTGCGTGTTGCCGTCGGCGGGGGCGTCGATGGCGTGGTAGTCGATGCGAGCGAGGGCGGCAGCGACATCAGCAGCGCCAGCCCACGTGCGGAACGCGGCGGCGTTGGCGAGTTGCGCGGCGAGATACGTCTCAGCCAGCGCGATCGGTCCTGATGCGGCAGTGAGGGCCATTAGTTCTGGGTCTCCCTGATCTGTCGGCGCAGTCGCTCATCGACTCCGGCCAGGCGGTTTTCGATGGCGTTGATGCGGCCGTCCTGTGTCTGCTGGCCACGTCGGATGGATTCGGTCAGGCGTTCAAGGTGCTCGATCGACACCGATAGACGCGTGGTGACGTTAGACATCCGCATGACGAACCACATGGCCGCGCCGAGGGTGACCATGACGTTGATGGTGAGTCCGATGAGGGCGATGATTGTTCCGATTTCCATCAGCGTCCGGGCCTCCGGTAGTCAGGGCGGGTGCGTTCGTTGCGTTCGTTTATTTCGAGGCAGAGGCGGACATGGCTGCCGCTCTTGCTGTCGATGCGGTCGATGGCCCACGTTTCGCCGTCGATGCGGAACTTGCCGCGTGGGCCGGGGTCGGCCACCCCGCCGCCGGTTGCTGCGGGGTCGGTGCCGATCACTGCCTCGCGCTGCCGCAGTCCGACGCGTCCGCGATCGTCGGGCTGATCGGTGACCGTCTCAGGCGTGAGAATGGCGGTGACAGGTGTCTCGGTGCCGTCGGGAGCGATGTAGACACACGACGTCCGCCCCAGATGCTCCTGCATCGTGGGGCGTGCCATGTCGGCCATGATGGAATCGAAGCGGCTCATGGTGGTCCGTGGTCAGGGGCTTCGGTGCACGGGGTCAGTTGGGGCAGGAACACTTGGCCCCTTGGCCACTTGCCCCTGACCCCTCTTGCCCGGGAGCGCCTGCGGCGGACAGGCAGCCATGCACGCCGCCGCAGGCATCCCAGGCGACGACGGATCAGGCAATCAGGCTGGTGATCAACATGCCGGCCTGCGTGTGCAGGCGCTTGATCTGGTAGTCCGTGCGGACACGGATGACGCTGCCGCGAACCGCGTTCTCGGGGTACTCCTCGATGATGACACCGATGCCCATGTCATCGGAGCCGGGCAGGGCACCGGCTTCCTCGCTCCACTGAATGGTGCGGCCGAGTTGGGCTTCGGGCGCTTCGAGGTCCGCGCCGTCGTAGATGCGAGCGAGCTGGGCCTTGGTCGCGTCCCACACGCGGCTGATCGTTGCCGCAGCACCGCGTCCGCCGGTGTTCTTGACGGGCGAGTCGGCGACGATGATGCGTTCGAGTTGCAGCAGGTCGGCGAGCTGAGGCAGTGCGCGGCGGAGTGCCTTGGGGTCGTCCTGCCCGCTGTACTTGATGAGGTCTTCGATGCGGGCGGTGCGGATCATGGCGATGAGCGCCTTGTGTTCCAGCACGAGCGCGTTGGGCTTCATACCGCAGTTGGTGATGAACAACTCGCGCCAGCGGTCCACATCCGCCAGGGGATCGGCGGACGCGGCGGTCGACCAGGGCGTGGTCGGGGTGGACGTGTACGCGCCGGTGAAGACGGCAGTGTCGAACGCGGCAGCGGCGCACGCGACTTCATACGCCTGCAGCACGCGATTGACACCGCGATCGCGAGCGATCTGCTCGGCACGGATCTCCGAGGCGTACATCTTCACCTGGCGATCGTCGATGGTTTCCTCGACGCCGTGATCTTTGGTGTTGTAGTTGTCAGTTTCCCACTCGAAGTCATCGCGACTGTAGCCGCTCTTGGGCTTGCGTTCCGTGTCTTCGACGGGCGTGAGCAGGGCCTCGATCGGAATGCGGGCGAAGCTGGACGATTGCTTGCCGACCGGGATGGGCGGGAAAACGAGATGGCCGATGTAACCCTTGCGGTTCATGGCGAGACTGAATTCGGCCGTCGAGAGCGACAGGTCGAAACGGTTGATGACGGTGTTGGGGCTGGACATGAGGTTGCTCCGTACTGGCGGTGATGGTTCGTGTTTCGGGCCGTGTTCGTCTCTGGGTCGAGGGCTTCGGGACTTCCGGGACTTCCGGGGGTGCGATCAAAGGGGCGGCGGGCCGTGTGACCCGCCGCCCGCGGGTCAATGAGGGGCTGAGGGATCAGGCGACAAGCGCACGATTGGTCTGGACGCGCCAGCGGTCGAGCCGCACGTCGGCGGTGGTGTCGTTGCTGGTCTTTTCGACGTGGACGATGGGCGTCCAGTTGGCCGTTGCCGCGCTCACGTCGAACGTGGTGGCGGTGGCGAGCTGGGTCCAGTTGGTCGCACCCAAGGCGCGGTAGTAGAACTTCACGTCCGCCAGATCGGACGCGTCGATCTTGAACGCGTAGTAGGTGTCATCCACGAGGTCGACGGTGGTGTCCACGGCGGCGGTGTCGGTGGTGCCGTCGTCGCTGTGGCAGGTCAGCGACAGGTCGGTGCCATCGAGGTGGAAGGCGACGAACTCGGCGATCGCGTCGAAGTCGGTGGCGTGCGTGTCGCTGGCCAGACCGAAGTTGATGTCGAGGGCGGCATCGTCGCCGATGTCGAAGATGCCCAGCACGCATTCGAAGATGGGGTTCTTCGTGAGGTCGATGGGGCTGTTGACGTAGTACAGCGCGGCGGTGGCGGCTTCGGCCACGGCGTCGAAGCTGAACTTGAGCACGCCGTCGGCCTGATCGACGGAGATCACGCCCAGGCCGTTGGTTTCGACCTTGGTCAGATCGCCGACAGCCAGAGCGGTTGCGGCTGCGGGATAGTCGCCGATGAAGTCCTCGTCGATCACGACGTTGCCATCGATGCTGCCGGTGTTGTCGATTTCGTCGATGTCGACCAAGGCGAGCACGCGGACGAGCGCGTTGTCGCCGGCGGAGGCTTCGAGGGCGGTGCCGACGAAATTCTCGTTGGCGGCGTCGTCGACCTTGCCGGACGCCGCACCGTAGATCGCGGCGTACTTGTCAAACGCACCGGCGGCGCGCATGAGGTAGACCACGCCGACCTTCATCGGGGCGACGCTGGCCGCCTCTTCGTTGGTCAGCACGCGGGTGTTGATGAGGCCGACTTCGGAGTCGGTCGCACCGGCAAGGGCCAGCACGCCAGCGGTGAGCTTGACGCGCAGGCCGAGTTCGAACGAGCTGCCGAGCGTGACCGGCAGCGTGATGGCGTTTTCATTGACGATTGCGGACATGGTGAGTTCCTTCCGGGTTTGCTGTGTGTGTGGTCAGGGGCTCGGGGTCGGGGGTCAGTGATTGAGTGACGAGGCGGCTTATTTCTTGCTGACGCGGGGCAGCGCGTCGCGATAGGCGGCGTGCAGGTCAGGGTTGGCGGTGGCGACGTTGAGGATGGCGGCATGGCGATCGACGCCCTTGTCGACCTGGGCGCGAACCTTGGCGTCGAACGTGGCGACGGCATCGCCGTCGTCGGGGTCGGTGTCGCTGTCCGCGTTGGCGTCGAAGCGGGTGCCAACGGCGTGGCCTGCCTTCTTTGGCGTGGCGGGCTTCTTCGCGGCTTCGGCGTCGGCCTTGGTCTTGGTCAGCTCCTCGTCCTTGTTTTGCAGACGCGCCTGAAGGGTGGTGTTCCACGCCTTCATCGCACTGGTGGCGGTCGCGCCCTTGGTGAGCTGCTCGACGAGGAAGTCGTTGTCCGCGCCTTCGCATGCGTCCTTGAGTTCGGCGAGGGTGGCGGCCTGTGGCTTGGTGGGGGTTTCTTCGGACATGGCGGATTGCTCCTGCGTTTGGGGGGAAATGGCCGAGCGTGCGCCGGCCTTGGGTTTGGGTGTGTGGTTGCGAAGCTGATCGAGTGTCTGCTCGAAGCTCTGGATGCCGTCGATCAGGCCGAGCTTCATCGCGCGGCTGGCTTCGAACATGCTGGCGTCCGAAACTGCGGCGAACTGCTCGGCGGTCATGTGCCGGCCCGACTTGACTTCGCTGGCGAATTGGCCGAACGCGGCATCGACGAGGCCCTGGTACATCGCCTGCTGTTCGTCGGTGATGGGTGTGCCGGGGAAGCCTGCACCCTTGATCGAGGACGAGCGGATCACAACGGGCTTGATGCCTTCGATCGCTGCCTTGCCGCTGAGGTCGTACATGCCGATGAACGTGCCGATCGAGCCGACGAAGGCGGTGGAACTGTTGGCGAAGATGCGTGTGGCCTGCGAAGCGATCCAGTAGCCAGCCGACGCGGCGAGGTCTTCGATGTAGGCGTAGACGGGCTTGGAGGCGGCAACTTTGCGGATGTCAGCGGCGAGGTCGGCGGTGCCTGCGTGCGTGCCGCCGGGCGAGTCGATGATGAGCATGACGCCGCTGATCGCTTCGTCGGCGAGCGCTTCGCGAAGCTGCTGACGGACACGCACGGTGCTGGTGGCGTCGGACATCGAGCCTGCGGATTTCATCATGCTGCCGCGCACGTCGATGAGGGCGACGCCGCGCGAGCTGCGGACGGTGCGTTGGCCGTTGGCGGCGGCGACTTCGGGATGGGGCTGGCTGATGTGCAGCGGGAGATTGGTTTGCAGGGCGATGGACCACGCGGCGGTGAATCGCTGCGGGTCGTAGTGCCACAGGCCGAAGTAGTCATCCAGCCGCGGCGTGCTGACGCCAGCCAGGGAGAGCGCGGGGAGTTCTTCGATGAGCAATTCAGGCTGCACGGTTGCCCTCGCTTTCGGATTGTTTGCCCGGCACAGGCTTGCTTCCGCTTCCACCCCCCGGAGTTGCCCCCGGAGTTTGGGCCGGGGCTTCCTGCTGGTTTTGGCCGACGAGGTAGCTGCTGCTGATGCGGTCGGCGGTGGGCAGCGTGAGCAGTTCGCGCCAGCTCACGGGTTCGGGATCGTCGGGAAAATCGCTGTTGATCTTGGCGGCGGCGGTCTTCGCTTCGACGATGATCAGGGCGTTGTCCGCGACGATTTCCGGGACGAGCTCGCTCCACACCAGGCCACGCTGCGCCAGAATGCGGCGGGCGCTGTTCACGCAGTGATTTCGTTCAAGCACCGAGGCGGTGATGTCGTCGATGGGCTGGATGTAGTTCCAGCGGGGGCAGTTCCACTTGTGGGCGAAAATGGCCGGGCCCAGCGTCTCGGCCAGGGCGGCGACTTCGGGGTCGTTCTCAATCCAGCGGCGGACCTGCCATTCGTAGACGGGGCTGTGGAACTCGCTGGCAAACTCTCGCTGCAGGCGTTTGAAGCCTTCGCGGGCTTGGTCGATGGCACCACGCCAGCCGGAGAAGTTGGTCTGCGACGGGTCGAGCAGCAGGACGGCCACGGGCAGGCCGAGATTGATGGCGATGATCGTCAGCAGGAGCATCGCGTGCGGGAAGAACTCGGCACCGGGGATGTTGGCGGTGAAGGCCTTGATGGTCTCGCCGGCGGCTGGGCTGATGTCCAGGCCGATGCCGATTTCGTCGATCTGCACGGAGCTGCCGTCGTCGCGGGTTTCGGTGGAGCGGTCGCCGAGCTGGGCGGTGCTGCCGTCGCTCGCGCCGCCGTAGTTGCCTGCCTGCTTTTCGCGGATCAGGGCGATGCAGCTTGCAATCTGCTGCTGGACGAGCTTGGCAAACTGGATGTCATCGTGCATGCCCGCGACGTCGAAGACGGGCAGCAGTGGCGTGACGCCGCGCGTCTGGCTGATGCGACGGCGGAAGGCGGGATGCAGGATTAGCGGGTTGCCATCGTCATCGAAGGCGTCGAGCTGCTCGGTATCGCGCACGAGTCGCAGCGAGCGGCTGGGGTCGATGTCGCCCTTGGTGATCCAGTACCGCATCGGGCGGCGGTGCGAATCCTGCTCGACACCCTGCACGACATTCTTGCGGTTCGTGCCGCTGGGCGTGCGCAGGCGGTGGGCTTCGATCAGTTCGAGGCTGCCGGTCGGATCGTCGAGGATGGCGAGGATGTCGCCGTCGACGAGCTTGCCGCGAAAGGTGATGGCTTCCTGTTTGTGGAAGTCGTACCTGCCGGAGATGTCGCAGGCGAGCGGGTCTTCGCTGAAGGTCTTCCACTTCTTTTTGAGCAGCGCGTCGGCGTCTTTGTTGTTGGTCTCGGGGTCGAGGGTGAAGCCCGCACCGATGACCGCGTCGACGAGGCGGGTGATGCCCTGGCCGACGATCATGTCTTCCTGATCGAGCGATCGAGCGAACTCGATGCGCTGCATCTGTAGCGGTTCGCTGGCGAGGTGGTAGTCCGCACTGCGGCCAACGCTGCTGACGCCCGATCGCTTGGGGCGGAAGCGTGACGACCGGCCGTTGCGGTACTCGGCCTTCATCTCGCCCATGCGAACGGTGATGCCGTCGCCGGTGGCGGAGCTGTAGCGGGAGTGTGAGCGGGAATTCCGGGGGGCCATGATCAGCACTCCCTCAGATTGCGGGTGCCGATCTGGCGAACGCTGCCCCGGTTGGCGGCGTTGGTGCTGTTGGCGTTGGCGTATGCCTCGGCGGCCTTGATCTCTTCGCGAAGCTGGCGGATGTTTTCGTCCAGGCGGACGCGCTCCGCGCCGACGGCCTGCTCGGTGGCGAGCTTGGAGATGAGGATGCGGCAAGCGGTGGTGAACGCGCGCGCCTTGGTGGCCGACGCATCCTCGAAGTACGAGGCGTTGTCGGCGTAGGCGGCGTTGACTTCGGTCAGCGTGCTGGATGACGAAAGTGTGCTCACGCCCGGATCGTTACACAAAAACCTTTCGCGTTGGTGCGAAACTCAAAATCCGGCTTCGGATTGTTCGGATTGTTCGGGCGAGAGTTACCGGGTATCCTGTAGATTACGGGTAGCGGCTGGCCAGCCGCGCACGCCTTGGGGCGGGATGGGTCTGCCCCATGATCCACCCGCCCCAAGGCGACCCGCAAAACATGGGGAACATATGAAAAATCCGGATGATTCAACTAATCCCGCAAAGCGCGAGACATTCACAGCTTCCTACGGCGGCGTTCACAGCGTCGAGCAGCCATATCCGAAAGGTGTTGGCCCGTTGGCTTTTCCGCCCGGTGATGACTACGGGGCGATGCTTGATTTTATGGCCTATTGCGGCAGCAGTTTGGCGGGAAGCTTACAGCTTCATGCAAGCAATCCTGAGTATGGCATGTTGAGCAGCGCGTTGTTTTTCGCCATGCAGATCGAGAAATCTCATCGCACAATGAATGATGTGACAGCCGATCACAAGAGAGGTTTGGGCGAAGGCGCTGCCGGACGAAGCGGTTGGGCGGCAGGAACTGATTCACTTCTTTGATGTGTTGGCGGCGCTATACGTCGATTTCGGATGGCTCGAAATTACGAAGGGCCGCAAGCCACCTTTGCCATCCGTCACCATCACGGAGGCGGTCGACAGGCACTCACTAGACATCGATCACGCGGCGAAGCAGCTCAAGATTGTAGCGGCAAGCCTTGATAATCAGGCCAATAGCTGAAGCTCGCCATGCGGGTGCCGGTGTTGCGGAAGCTGGTGTTGCGGGCGACGTTGGTTTGGGCGCGGCCGCGTCGGGTGATGCGGGCGCAGCGCCATTGGTCGCTGCGGACGAGGCTGGCGATCAGGGCCGGGTGGCTGGTGCAGATGCTCACGCGATGGCCGGTGTCGACTTCGATCGCGGCGGCGGCGTTGAGCAGGCGTGAGCCGATGCCCATGCCCTGATAATCGGGCAGCACGACCAGGCGGTGAATGATTCGCCTGCCCTTGTGGCCTGCGTTGTTGATCACCGCGCACATCGCCACGAGTGTGCCATCCCACACGGCGACGTACACCGTAGCCCCGTTGAACATCTTGGCACTCAGATAGTGATGTCGCGCAAAGAGGGGCCATACGTCGCGGCCTTTGTCGGGCTTGCACTGGTGGATGCTGATCCGAATGTCAGGCCGTGGAAGGCACCCCCTTGCCAGTTGCCGGTTGCTCATGTCGAGCACCCAGTCTGGCTGCAGCCATTCGATCACGTCGCTGTGGCAGGTGACGGCGACGAAGCGTTTGGCGGCGGTGTGGCCCTTGCGGACGGACTTGGCGACGGCGAACGAGGCGGCCCGGCCCACCTGGCGGTCGACGACGCTGGTGAACTCGTCGAACACGACCAGCTCGCGGCCACAGAGCAGGGAGCGGGCGAGGTCGCAGCGGAACTGCTGGCCGTTGCTCAGCAGACGGTACGGCAAGACCCACGCCGGCGGGCTGGAGAAGCCCACGGCGTTGAGGGTGGCGACGATCTGGCGGGTTTCGAGCTTGTCATCGAAGCCGTCGATGATGCACTTGTCGCGTGGCCATTTGAACTTGCCCACCAGGTCGGCTTTGAAGGCCTCGCGGGCGACGGTGGATTTGCCCGAGCCGGATGGCCCGATGATCGCCCCGATCTGCCAGCCCCCGGAAGCAGGATCATCGTCAGCAGACGGGACGCTGACGGCGATGTCGAGGGACGTTTTGGCCTGCAGGTCGAGGTCGAACATGGCGGCGACCTGATGGACGCGCGGGGTGTCGACGACGTCGGCGGTCAGAGCAATACGGACATCCGGCATGTGATCCCCCTTTTCTTGAGGTCGGTGAACAGCTCGTTTTGCTCGGCTTCGGTCTCGCACTGGATGATGATCTCGCGGACGGATTTCACCTCGCGGTCCACGGGCGTGTCGACACTGCCTGCGGCGGCGGAAGCGTCGAGGTCGGCGAGCATGGCGTCGATTTCGTTTTCGTCAAATCCGGTGAGGGTGGCGTCGTAGTCGGCGGATTGCAGGTCCATCAGCAGCGCCGCCAGGCCGTCGTCATCCCACTCGCCATCGATCTTGTTGAGGGCGACGTTGAGGGATTTCTCGGCGTTGTCGTCGAGGTCGACGACGGAGACATCGACTTCGGTGATGCCGAATTCGTTGGTGAGGACGGCAAGGCGCTGGTGGCCGCCGACGAGGTTGCCGGTGCGTTTGTTCCAGATGAGCGGATCGACGTAGGCGAAGGTTTCGATGGAGCGTTTGAGGCGGGCGTACTCGTCGTCGCCGGGCTTGAGGGCTTTGCGGGGGTTGTAGGGTGCGGGGTTGATCTGGGTGATGGGGACGGTGGCGATGGTGAGGCGGCCGGCGTTGGGATTTTTCGCCGGAGGCTTGGCACGCGGCTTCTTTGGTGGCTTCTTGCGGGAGGGACTGCGCGTCTGCGACGCGGCGCTACGCGGGGGCGAGGGGGGTGATGCGTCGGTGATGATGGGTTGTTTGGGCATGCTCAGATTCCTTCTTCTGTCGAGTTCATCCCGGCCCCCTTGGGCATGACGCCGAGGTCTATGTACAGATCGCCTGAAAGAATGATCGTGGCTGCCAAACGTCCATGAGGCTTGCGTGTCCATCCCTTTGCAACCACGCCACCAGCGGTCAGTGCGATCACTTCAAGCAATTTCGCCGGACTTGCGACGCGCTGCTCGCGCCACGGAATTGCGATAACGTCGAAGTCCTTCTGCATGCTGCCATGAAGGGCAAGCGCGTAGCCGAGGCGCCTGGCCGCGCGCACCATGTCACGGTAGATGCAGGCGTACCACAGTGGGTTTGTCGTCTTAACGCGCTTGCGTTTCACGGTCATCACACCACCGCCTTTGCGATTTGCTCGAAGAGCCAGCGGGCGACGTCGGCGTTGTTGTGGACGGGCCGGTCGCAGTCGAGGCGGGCGGGCTGGTCGCGCAGGGCGTCGCGCAGGGCGGTGAAGGCGACAGCCTGGTCGCCGGTGAGGCGGACGTCAAGGTGCACCTCACGCGGGCGGTAGTCCGGGGCGGTCAGGGGCGGGAGGGTGAGGGTGTTGGGAGCGGACTCGGGCGTCTGCGACGCACCGCTACGCGTGGGGGCTGTGCTTCCGGGGGTGTCGCTGGGTGGGCCGTAGGCTTGGCCTTCTTCGTGCATGGCGATGGTGTCGATGAGGGTTTGTTTGGTCATGGTGGCGTTGACCAGTGCGCCTATGAGGAGGCCGTAGGCGAGCCATTCGGCCTTGGTTTCGGGGTGGCGGGCGAGGGTGTCGTTTTCGGGGGCTGGGGTGTTTTTACTTCCGGGGGTCATGGGCGGTTCCTTCCTGGGATGCGGGGCTGGGGGATGCCGATCGGGCGCACGAGCGGGGATCGGCGGGTTTGGGTGACGGTTTTCGGGGCGACGATGATGCGGGCGCCGCAGAGATGGGCGCCGGTGGTGGCGTAGACCAGTGCGTCGAGGCCGTGATTTTCCTGACTGCCGACCTTGACGAATTTGACGTAGCTGCCAGCGTCGGGCTTGACCACGAGGGTTTGCTTTTCGGCAACGATGTGCTTGCACATCCACGTGTGTTCGACGTGGGGGGCTTGGAAGAGGGTCATGCCGCCTGCGGGAACGGGGGTGATGAGTCTGCCGTCGAGGCTGTGGATCTGTTGGCGGAGGCGGTCGTGGGTGTAGCCCTTCCAGTGGTCGACGTTGATTTCAACGATGTCGACGCAGTGCTGGAGGCTGCGGAAGACGTGGTACTCATCGCCCAGGTGCTGGATGATGGTGCCGGTGTTCTTGGGGCCGAGGTACTTTTGGCGGGTCTTGGACGCTTCGCCTCGGCCGATGATGGGGCGATAGCGATCGGTGCGACGGGTGGGGTCGGTGCTGACTTCCTGCATGAATTGGTAGACGACGTGGTGCTTGCCTTCCTCGCCGCCTTGGAAGCCGGCGTCGACCCAGACCTGATGCGGCAGGCGTGGTTCGTCGTGGTCTTCCTGGGCGAAGCCTGCTGAGCAGAAGTCGTGGAGCTGCAGCAACGCGATGTGGATGGCCTTTTCCATGCCGAACTGATCGGAGGCGACTTCGATGCGGCCGTAGTCGGCGATGTGGCAGGCGAAATCGTGGCGTGAGGCGAGCAGGACCCAGTGCATGAGACGGCGGCCGATGTCGACGCCGACGGTGATGTGGGCGGTGTCGGCGGGCAGGATGGCGCGTTCGATGGGGCGCGTGCGGCGGGCGAGGGTGTCCCATTTCAATTCGTTGTCGGTGAAGCGTGGCGGCTCGTAGGGCAGGGCCCAGACGAATTGCTTCATTTCGCGTTCGGCGTTGTCCTCGTTGGGGTCGCGTTTTGCTTTCCATTCGTCGACGCCGATCTCAGCGGCGGGGATGAAGGGGTTGTTGACGGCGGAGAAGCGGAAGCCGAATGAGCGGGTGGTGAGGTCGTCGCCTTCGATGGTGCCGTCGGGGGTGATGGATTGGCCCTTGTGGAGCAGGACGGCGGCGGCGTTGGCGTGTTTGCGTTGGTCGTCGGTCCAGGGGGCACCGCAGGCGGGGCAGATGAAGGTGGTGGCGGTGCGGGCGTCGTGCTCGGTCTCGGCGTTTTGCCAGCCGATGAGGTGCTCGCGTTCGGGCTTGACGTACTGATTGCAGGCGTGGCAGGGGAGCATGATGGCGGAGTCGCTGCCGTCGGTGATGGCGCGGTGGGTGAAGCCGTCGACGGTGGAGAGGGTGCATTCGGTGATGATGCGTTCGCGGCCACGGAAGGCGCGGAGGCGGGCGTAGAGCTGGCGGATGCGGGAGGCCTCGCGGCTGGTGGAGCCCTGTTTATCGAAGCCGTCGGTTTCGGTGACGACGAGGTTGCGGGTGGTGAAGCCGGCGACGGTCTTGTCGCTGCCGCCGCCGGTCATGAAGCGGAGGGTTGGGCCGTGGGTGAACTGGATGGCGGAGCCGATGCCGCCTTTGCTGCCTGCGCCGCGACGGGGGAGCCATTCGCGGAAGCGTGTGCGGGCGATGGCGGGTTCGATGTCTTCTCGCCATTTGTCGGCGAACATGTCGGAGGTTGGCACGCCGCAGATGAGGGTTTCTCGCTGCTCGAAGAGGATGTGCAGGAGGGGGATGACGAAGCCGCTGAGCGTCTTGCCGGCTTGGGACGGGCCGGTGATGTGGTGCTCGGTGAACTGGCGGGAGTCGATGGCGGTGAAGAGCAGTCGCGTCCAGGGGGCGCGGTCCGTGCGGAAGCGGAGGCCTTCGAAGGGGCCGTCGGGGATGATGATTTCGCGTTCGGCGAATTCGGTGAGCGTGCGGAGGCGGCGCGGGCGCGCGGCGGCGACGAAGCGTTTTAGTTCTTCCGCCAGGGGGCTGGTGGTCTTAGATGGGGTCAGCAGCGTCGTCAATGTCGGCGTGGCTCACGGTGTGGGTGATGGATTCGATGGCGTCGTTGAGGAGGTCGGCGGCGTCGTGGCCGTGGTGGTCGCGGAGTCGTTCGCCGGCCTGTCGGAGGATGTCGGCGAGCTGAACGAAGATGTTGGAGACGTCTTCGCGGGGGATGAGCTGTCGGCGGCGTTCGGCGAGTTCGATTTCGAGCAGGTCGCCGCGGAGCCTGCGGTAGCGTTCTTGGGCGTCGCTGGGCGGGCCCTCAAGCAGGTCGTCGTCGGATGGCTGTGCCTTGCCGATGAGGTGGCGGTTGTCGGCGAGGATGTCGTGGAAGCGGCGCAGGACGGCGGCGAGGTCGACGGTGTTGCCATGGAGGGGGAGCTGGTGGCGGTCGGCCTGTTCGAGCAGGACTTTGGACTGGCGGCCGGTGAGCTGGGTGTAGAGCTTCTTGGGGCAGGCACGGATGGCGGACTCGAGCGCGACGGCCTCGCGCTGGCGTTCGAACTTGCGGAGGGCGGTGAGTTCGGCGCGGTTGGGCTTTTGGCCGTGCTTGTGCTTCTGGAGCGCGGAGCGGGCGAGGTCCTGCTCGATCTGCTGACTCGCAGAACGTGGTGCCGCCGGTTTACTGATAGCTCGCTTCGCCACATGCGCCGCTTACTTACTTGGATTTTCACCGTTGTGTGTGAAAAAGTGCCTCGATGAGACGGACC
>Ga0222664_1000558_pt1 | contig 19912 bp, 15 predicted proteins | sample AntAcemetagen604_FD_181147 | JGI IMG/M metagenome (GOLD analysis project Ga0222664, IMG submission 181147) | Saline water microbial communities from Ace Lake, Antarctica - #604 | ecosystem: Environmental > Aquatic > Non-marine Saline and Alkaline > Saline | place: Antarctica: Ace Lake...
TTAAGCTCTTTAAATTCTTTTAGATTGAACTGCAGTTTATTGATGTTTAAGTTATCCGTAAAAATTTTATACTTTCCAATGGTTCCTATTTCAGTTGATGCTAAGTAAAAGCTAGTATTATTAGAATCTTCTTTTAAGGTTATCCTTGAAATGTTAGTATGGTAAAGGTCAAAAAGTAAACCTTGGTTTAATACACGGTTTGAGCTTATTTTTAATAATTTCTTTGCCCCTAGTTTAATTTCAACAATATTTCGGGTATTTACAATTAATCCTAATGATTCGTGGTAAGAAAAGTCTGTCCAGCTTTCATAGCCTAAATATTCTAAAATATCAAGGTTGAAAAATATTGAATACCAACTCAATTGTTTTTTCACCCTAAATTCATTTAGCCTATTGTATTCGTCAATTGTTATTTGGCATTTCCAAAGACGTAAGCCTTCTCCAATTAAATTAACTACATGGCTCATTCAAGGGTACATAATTATATTTTAAAAATTAAAGATTCCTTAATTTCTCCCAAATCTTCACCATGGCCAATGTATCTAATCTGCAATAGGCTAATAGGTCTTTACGCAATTGAGAAATTTGATCTTGAGGCACTTTTCCTTCTGCAAGCGCTTGCAAAGTATTGGCTGCATCTCCACCATTGTTGATGACTAAACCTTTGTAGTTTAACTCAGGATCATCTGGGCATAAAGCTGGTAAAACCACTTTTATGGAATGTGAACCTTCCATAGTTGGGTTGTAATACCAACCTTTTTGAAAAGGTACCATCAAGTCTATGCATCTTTCTAAAATTTGGTCAACCTTTTCTTTCAACTCTTTTGGGACATTTAGCAAGTAATCGGCAATTTTCCCTACCCAACCTTTTTCGAAACTCATGTTATAGGCTACTAAGCTTCCCTTGTCTCCTATTTGTTTAACCATGGTTTCTAACATTGAAAGTCTTGGGTCTTTTGTTAAATCGTTAGGTAAAAACTCAAAGTGTTTGAGTTCACCATCTGGTTGCTCAAGCACATGTAAGGAATACTGAACAGGTATTTGTAAGTAAGGTTTTGAGTAATCAAATATTGGAATACCAGGAAAAACTGTTTCTATATCAAAAAAGTATAAGGGAAACTCAAAAGCCTTTAAGAAATTTCTAATTGCCTCTTTATCAATGTAAGCCACCGATTTTTTAACGCCATCAATTTGCAATCTGGTTTTAAATGATGCAGGAAAATCGTCTGGAAAATCTTCAATTTTAGTAATTCCCTCTTCATACAAGTCCCATTTTTTTTGAAAATTTCGAAGTTCAAAAACGGAATCTTTGGGTATATTTTTCCAACAATACGCCATAAAATCACAAGCAAATGGGTCGGTGCAATGCGGACCAATTTCTACTTCTGGAATATTGTTACCTCTCAAGGTACTTTTCATAATGGGTAGCCACTTTTCTACTTCGGCTTGCAATGCAATTACCTGCTCGGTGATGTCTTCTAAATGAAACAACTTATCAACCTCTATAGCTCCATTTTTAATGTATAGATTATTAATATGCATTAAAAAGAACTTATCGGGTGCGTACCCACATTTATTCATTACCCAATATTGAAGCGAACCATCTAAAAGATGGTAGTCTTTTACCTTGGTGCTACTTTTTACCTCAATAGCATGAATCTCATTTCCTACCCGATGAAAAATGTCTAATGCGGCTAAAACTTCATCGTATTCAAAAGCAGCTTCGTAAATAGTTGTTTCGCCTGCTTCAATCCAATTTTGAGTTTGAGCAACAGCTGGTCCAAAATCAAAGTATTCTTCCGGCGTGGCATCTTTTCCACCGGGAAATAATTGCTGGGCTAATTCGCCTACATTATGGCCTTGTTCAAATAAAGCTTCTTGCGATGATGTGATGTCTTCAGCCAATTCTTTATGATGTTTACTTAAATAAAGTTTTTTTAAGCATTGTCTACCGCTTACGTATCGAGATTTTGAGATTAAATGAGGCATTGAGTAATATAGAATATAAAGTTAATCAATTGAATTGTTTTTTATTACAAAATGCAGCTGAGAACATCAAATAAATCGGCCTTTGAGTTACTTTTAAAACTCTTTATCGTATATCGCGATAAGCGATAATATTAATTAATTGTTTCACAAATTAGAAAGTATATTTGTAATATTGCATATCGCGATAAGCGATATTTGATATATGGAACTACAAAAATCAAACATGAAACCTCAAGATATAGTACTGTTGTTAAAGCTGGTAAGTATAGAAACCGATACTTGGAATCAAAAACCAATTTCAGATTCTCTTGGCATGAGCCAATCGGAAATAAGTGAATCGGTTGCTCGTTCTAAATATGCAGGTTTGCTTAATTTTAAAGGAAAATCGGTAATGAGATTGGCTTTGATGGAATTTTTACAATACGGAATAACTTATGTATTTCCGCAAAAGCCTGGAGCAGTTGTAAGAGGAATTCCTACGGCGCACTCTGCATCTCCACTTCATAAAATAATTAAAAGCGATGATCAATATGTTTGGCCATCTGGAAAGGGAGAACTTCGCGGACAAAGCATTATTCCCTTGTATCCAACTGTTGTAAAAGCTGTTAAGAACGATGGTAAATTACATGAGTTATTGGCATTGGTTGATGCCTTAAGGGTTGGCAGGGCAAGAGAAAAAGAAATTGCCATAGAAGAATTAAAGAAACGTATTTTGGATGGAGAATAGAATTATAAATATTGGTGTTGTAGAAGAGGTAGCAAAAGGACTTGAAAGGTTAAAGAATCAAATGGTATTTGTTGGGGGTGCTGTGGTAAGTATTTACGCTGATGATCCAGCAGCAGATGAAATAAGACCAACTGCCGATATTGACCTCACCATTAATTTGATAAACTACATAGATTGGGTGAAAATTCAAGAAAATTTATCTGATTTGGGTTTTCATCCTGATCCAGAAGGAGACTCAATTTGTAGTTACAGGTACAAAGATATTTCAGTAGATTTTATGCCCGCTGAAGATGGACCACTCGGTCCTGCAAATAGATGGTATAAACTAGGCTTTGATGATTTATGGAAAGTTAAAGCCAATGAAGAGAAAATTCAGATACTATCTTCTCCTTGTTATTTAGCAACTAAATTTGAAGCTTTTAACAATAGAGGAACAGATTATAGAACTAGTCATGATTTTGAGGATATAGTATACGTAATTGACAACCGAACCACAATTGTTGAAGAGGTAAACAATACCCATCCAAAAATAAAGTCGTTTCTTAAAACTGAATTAAAAAAATTAACAGGAAATAAAAGTTACGGCGAAATATTAGCATCTCATATACACCCACTTATAATTGAACAACGCCAGAAGATTGTTGAAGAAAAAATCAATCAAATTTTGGTATTATAGGTTTATAACTTATCAAAAAGCTCCCTAACTTTTTGAATGTTAGCAATTCTTTTCTGAATATTTAGAAATCAATATTCAAGTTGTTAAATTAATATTTTAACAATTTGTTCCCAATCCTCAAAGCCTTTTTTACTAAAATGAATGTGCTTACCTTCAAATTTATCTGCACCATTTGCTTTGCGGTCATCAATTAAAATATCGCCTCTGTTTAAGTTTTTGTTGTGGGTTAGTATTAGTCTTTTGTAAGCCTTTGGACCTAAGTATTTTTTAACCCAAAGAAGTTTATCAGACCATGCAGTTGGGTTTTCCCAAGGGGCAGTTGATAAAATGTACGTATCGTATTTTTCTGCCAACAATTGAAATGCTTCAACAGCACCCTTCATGGGTTTCATTAACCCAAAAATACCTGGAACTTCATCCAAATCATCTTTGAATTTAAGTTTTGTTGCTTCGTCTAATTGATTAATTCCACTTACAAAATCAACCAACACGCCATCCATATCAATGTAAAGTGTTTTCATATTTTTTGTTTTAATCATCAAGTTTTTTAAAATTAAAATTTACGAAAGAATAATCCGGCTTTCGCGAAAGGGTTATAGATTCTTGTTTCTTATCAATACAAAATTCTAGTGCCAATTTTTTTAATTCTTCATCAGATAAGGTTTTAATATCATCGGTACAAAATATTAAACTTTGACCTATGTAACCATTCCAAGTCCAAAGTTGGTGGAAGGCTTGATATTTTTGAACATCCCAAATAGCAGAATTTACGATTTGAGTATCTTCATCAACCTTAACTTTACTAAAATCTAATTGGTTTCTTTTCTTCATTATTTATTTGATATTTACTCTTATTTATTAATGCTTAAATGAAATTTTTTGTTTTAACCGTTACTCTCGAAAAAAAACTCAATTTGAGGTTCAAGCAGTAGTTCTTTATTTTTTTGAATGAGATGCGTGTTTGGAGGAAAAGCTAGTTTATAATACTGCTTTGCCAATTCATAAAAAAGCAATTGTTCTTGCTTCTTCAATTTTTGTTTGGCATAGTATTCTTCTTGATGAAGACTTTTTCTTTTCTTCATTAGCTTATGTATTTCAGAGTACAAATAAGTAAGCTCATCAAATTTTGAAATTAAGTTTTTATCAATATCCTTAATTTCTATATTTCTTACTTTAAACCTTTTTGACCTTGCAATACTTATTAAATTACAAAGTTCAATGGATGCATCGAAATCCCAATATATTCCCATTTCTAGTGCATCAATATTCATAGCAATAAATTGGTTTAACCTAAAAATGATTTCATTTGGGTTTTGGCAATTCTCATTTTGTTTTATTATTTCATTTTTCATTTTTAAGATCTTTTCCCCTACCCAAAACCCAACTCCAACAATAAATTTGGAGTGGGCTTAGGAGGGTTTTCAAAACAGCCCATATTGAGGATGAAACAGCAATTCATTTTCCTTACGAACCACGAAATTTACTTGGCCATAAAACGCCTCAAAAGCTGTTTTGAATAACAATTCTTGCTGTTTTCTTTCTTTATCTCTAACATTTGCAGACTCCTCATACTTTTCTTCCTGCACTAGCTTTGATTTTAAAGCCTTAAAATCTGTATATATTTCATACTGTTTTTTCGTTTCAGGAAATAAGTCTAAGTCCGTTCCATCCAACTCTCTTTGGTCCAGGTGTCTTATGATTAAAGCATCTCTTTTGGCCAACTCAATTAGCTTTTTTAACCCTTCGGTTACTTCTATTTTTAAAGCTGTTGGTAACAACAACTCTTTGTAATACATAGCCATATAATTGTTGAGCAATGGAACCCAAAGATTCCGTCTTTTTTGCCTTCTTAAGCTTACATCTAATTTCATGATTTGTAGGTAGTAAGTTTTTGTTGAAATTTATTGATGTAATACCCTTCTGGGTGAACTTTTAACCCTTCAGTTTCTAAGCCTTCTGAATTATCTAAAATCAGTTTTTCTATGGCCTCTTTGGTCATCATGCGTTGTTTCATCAATTGGTTAGACAAAGCCAAAAATGCTTTTTGATATTTTCTTAATATGGTTTCGGCAATGCCAAATGACTCATCCAAAATTTCATTCATTTCAGAGGAAGCATTCAAATCGTCTCTTTTTATTACCAAATCTTCATAAACGGAGCTTCTTCGAAATTTTTGAAAGCTCCAAATTTTTACCATATTGGCAGATAACATTTTGGCACTCATCAAGTCTTCGCCTGCACCATCGGTAATCGAATCAGGACCAAAAACCTCTTTTTCTGCTAAAAACCCTGAAAGTAAAACGGCAATTTTTTTAATGCCTACGTTTCGAGATATAACCTTATGCCCATTGGTTAAAACAAAACCTCCAATGTTAGAGCTTGCAGTAGAGCTAAATATAGCTTCAGGAGATTCTCCAAATAAAACCCGATGAACCAAAGCATGTCCTGCTTCGTGTGTTGCCACTACTACCCTTTTCTCGCCATCGTTATCATTCCTTATTTTTTCGAGGCTTTTTTCAACTTTTATTTCTTTAGAACCTAAGGTTTTGTTTCCATTTAAGTATGATATTTTAAATCCTTGCTCTTCAACATCCCAAATAATTTTATTTAAAGATTGCCAATTTTGGAGGGCGGCCTCCCCCAAAACATCACCTAATTTAGCCCTAATTATTTTATTTATGGTAGAAAGTAACGGCCTTGTACCTTGCGTTGGGTAAACACCTTCAGAGTAAACCAATTGTTTGGTTTTATCAGTAAATTCAATTTTTACTTGGTTTGATTTCTCAACTTTTGCTGCAAACCCACTTAATTCTTTATCAATTATTTGCTTGTACGATTGCTTTGACAAACTAGGATAGATATGATGAATATTGCCCAAGCGCGAAATCTGCTCCAGCCTTAGAAACTCTCCTAAACTTTCTTTGATATCACTGATGTTAATTTCAAGAGATTTTCTATACAAAAAGTCAGCATCAATATCTGGGTTTAAATCGTTGCTCATTGGATAAGCACTGTCTAAATTACCCACCACAAAAATTACAGTTTTACTACAGTCCACAACTTTTGGAGCGAGAATATCCTCTAATATTTTAAAGAAGTAGGTTAAAGATTCCTTTTCGTTAAGCTTATTGAAATTAGCTCGAATTGTGCCTTCCGAAATTTGTTTATGCAAAAGCGATTCCGCCAAATCATCAATAATACTTTCGGAAATAAACCTGAGGTTAGCAATTTTATTTTTCTCATCAGGGTCATAAAAACCTTTTCTTTTTCTCCTACTTTTTTTCTTAAAATATCCATCATTTTCTAAATCTACATCTAGGAGTTTAATAAAGGTTTTTGCTTTTTCGATAACAACTCCTTTTTCTGCTTTGACGCCATAGTTTACAGCTTGTTCAAGAAATCTAGAATAGTCAATTAAAGACTCTTTTCTGTGGTTATAATCTACCAAATCAAACTTACCAGAATCAAGAACCTTCCAAATAATTTGCGAGATATCATTTTGAACATATAATCCTCTTTCATCTTTTGAGCGGAGATGCTGAAACTCGTCGAAAACGATCATGGTGGGTTTTGCGTTGTGGTAAAAAAACAAGTCCTCCAAATCGGATTGTATTTTTTGGCGGTTGTCCCCTTTGCTCATCTCAAATTTGAAGCACTTTTTACCAAACCCTAAAAGTTCTGAAAGCCTTATCAATAATGAGGTTTTGCCTGTTCCTGTCATCCCAAACAGGTTGATTACCAATGGACGCTCTTGAAGCTCCGGAAAAAGGAGCCAACTAGAGATGTCGTCAATTACTCCATCAATGACTTTTTCAATGCCAAAGAACTCTTTTTTCAGTTCGACTTTTGCGGTTTCAAGTAACTCCTTTTTTTGTAGAAGCTCTTGTCTAGAAATTGCTGTTTTCATATAGTTAATTTTTAAATTCAAGCCCAAGATTAAAATCATCAGTCCGAAACATCAAGACTCCTAAAATAAATTTTAACTTTGCTCAAAATATCAAACATGGCCCACTTTTTTAAAGTATACAATTACTTACACGCAATTAAGACACTACACTACCCAACCCTTGAGTCCATAAAAGACGAACTACATTTCAAATCAATACCTTTAAGTCGGTCTAGCTTTTTTGAAATTAAAAATCATATTGCAGATCGTTACGGGATAGAGATTGAGTTGGATAAATCCAACAACACTTATCACATCTCAAAGGAGAGTGAAAATAACTTGGCTGAATTTCTTTCTTTAGCCGGAATCATTCACAGAGGCGAATTGGTAAAATCAGTTTTTGACACCAAATCTGAATTGCGTGAAAAAATATTCTTTGAAGATGTTGGGAAAGTAAAAGGGGTTGAGCATTTAGAAGCCGTGTTAGATGCTATTATCATGAAGCAAAAAATATCGATAGAATACAAAAAATATGGCTCTGAAGAAACAAAGAAGCTACGTAATATGGAACCGCACTTTTTAAAAGAGCATAACGGCAGGTTTTACATCATTTCATACATTCCTTGGGGCGACAATGTTATTACAAATGCTATTGACTCTAGGCTTGTTTCAGTAACCAAAGAAAATGAGTTTTTTGACCCTAAACCTGATGAGCTGTTTCATGAATACAAACATGTTGTTGGTTTAAATTATAACCAAGCAAAAGATGAATATGAAATTTATGAACCTATTGAGGTTTTATTTGAAGTATCGAATTACCAACTCCCCTATTTAACCGATTTGCCTTTACATGCCACCCAAAAGCCAACCGGTAAATCTAGTATTTCGAATCAAGGAAAAGCAGATGAAAGAACTTGGTATGAATACTCTTTAACGGTTTACCCTAATTACGAGCTAATGCAGAAGTTTTTAAGCATGGGCAGAGAAGTTATTGTAAAATCTCCCAAACCCTTTGTAAACGACTTGGTAAGACACTTAGATTGGATGAGGGAAAGGTATGGTAAGTAACCAAGTTACACCCTTATTGGTAGTTAAGCGTTATTATTAACGTTAATACTAACGATTGATGGTTATTAGGGTATTTTCAAAAAGTTTATTTTTTATCTTGATAAGATTAAGTTTATCCACTTGTTTTAAAATGATAATTAGTGATTAAAGGTTCAATAAGTTTACTAAAATTCTGAGTAGTGTATAATAAATCAAGGAATTTTTTCTCATTTGCATGTAGGTTTGCCTTTGAATCAATTAAAAGTTGCTTTAATATTTCCATTGCACTTCCTGTTTTTATCTCTTTTTCGCTAATTCTAGAGTGAAGTATGTCCAATTGATTTAAAAAATGTGTAATAACTTTCCCTGACCTCAAAAGTGAGATGCCTTCAATAAATGACTTTTCATCTGCATAGTAATCAAGCATTAATAGGATATTCATATAATGCCTGTTATTTTCATTTTCATACTTGAAAATAATCCATTTACTTCCATAAACTAAAATTCCAATAGGTTCAATTGTTGGGTTTGCTTTGAAATACTTTAGGGTTTCTTTTAAATCTGCTTTTATTTTTTTTGGAGTTATCAAATCATGTTTACCTACTCTTTTAAATTCAACTAATATTTTTTTTGATTTAATTGGTTTTATTATCAAGTCACACCTTAGATTTTCTTTAGAGCTTTGAAAATCAGAGGTTGATTGTCTGATAATTTGTCCTTCTTTATAGCCTAAAACACCCACATCAGAAAATATGTGAAATATTACAAAAGCCTCTAATGCTAGTTCTGGGAAAAAAGCATTTTTTGATAATTTGAACTTTTCATGAAATTCAACAAACGAAATAAGTTCTCTAATTGCATTTTTAACTTTAGTCTGCATTTCTCTTTTTTTCAGGTATTAATTCATTTTCAATATGCTCCGTAATTTTTATTTCATCAAAACTTTTATCTAAAACATCTACGTATCCTACCTTGCACTTTAAAGGTTTATCAACCAAAGTATCGTTATAAACTCCGTATCTAGTCGAAACCTCTTTACCTGGATAAATAAGGATTGTTTTTTCTGCCTTGAATATCCTATGATACACAAACATTTGGTGTAAGTCTCCTATTGAAGGATAATTTTCATCAATTACCTTCCATTTCGTATCTAAAATAATTCTCTCTTTAGTTATTTTATCTTCCAGAACTATGTCTGGCCTTACAGTTCTATTATTCCAGAAAGTCTCTTTGTTTTGTCTGTAAACATTAAACTTATTGCTGTGAGAAACCATAATTCTATATATGTATTCTTCCCAAAGCAAATTCATATCGAACATAATCGCTAATAAGTTCCGATTTCCTGATTGGATATCAGGTCTGTAGTTTAATAAAATTAATTCAGCTATTTTCAATGCTGTTTGGTAAGGGGCTGTTTTTCTTGTTTCTTTAATGATTTCAAAATCTTTTGATGTAATTTTTTTCCTTTTAACTTCAGGGAAATTGAGCAACACTCTTCCTATTTTATCTCCAAGAAGACTAGAACTGTTTAATTGATTAATAACCAATAAAGCTTCATTAAGAATTTGATGAAGTAAATGATTTTTGTTGTATTGTGAATACCTAACGAAAAAACGCTCTTGTCTCACTAAATTATAGGTAAGGTTTTTACTAAAAACTAAGGCTCCTTTCAAGGCTGTTCTATTCCCTTCTACCTGGTTATATCTTTTGATTAATCCCCTTCTAATTAAGTAATCTAACTCATTAATAAAAAGCTCAAAATACAATTCAAGAATAGAGTTTGACCTAATTTTTAAATCTGCTTCTCCACTCTGTTTTGCCTGTAAAAGTTTACACCTTTTTAGCATGGAAAGTAGCATATCATGCCACTTTTTTAACCCCGTTTCATCTTCGTTTTTATCTGCCTTTGGAAGAACCTCAACCGTGATATTTCCAACTCTAATAGCACCCACATATTCAGTAAACTGAACTCCATTCCTAATCAGTTTGAAAAAAGGGGTGTTTGTTCCTTCATGATACTCTTCAAACCGCTCAAGTAAGGAGTTTGAAAACTCTCCACCATAATGAAGGGAAGTTGGCAAAGGGTACTTGCCGTTTGGAGTCGTAACCCTTTGGTGTTCAAAAACCTGAATTAAATTTTTATTGTATAGATTTTTCACCGCATTTACTTATGATACATCTTCTTTTTTACCATCAATTAAAATCTGCAACGCATCAATTAATTTGAAACCTTTCTTATCGGTTTCAAATTGGAATCTGGGCTTCTGTAGGTAATCTTGAATATCCAAATCTGATCCTTTAATAGGAGTAAATGGATTTTGTTTTTCTTTTTTAGTAACAAAACCTTCGCCTAATACTGCTTGAATTTTTGAGTAATCATTGTAGAAATATTCTTGCAATAAAGGAATTACTTTATTCTTAAAAATATTGGATAACCCTAATTCAAAATCTTCAACTCTTTTTAAATCCAAAAAATAAGAATGCCCAATCAAATGGTCTCTATCCAACAAAACCTCAATTCGATCATTAATGGTTTCTAAAATTTTAGAACATTCGTAATCTCCATATCTATTTTTTTCGCCTAATTCCGTTTCTATTAATTCATATTGTGGCATCATCTCTTCAAAAGAAAACCTTCTTCTCAATGCGGTATCTATGGCTTCCACACTTCTATCTGCTGTATTCATTGTCCCTATAATGTATAGGTTTCGTGGGACTGAAAATTGTTCTTTAGAGTAAGGTAAGGTAGCAGAAATAGTTTCCTCTTCTCCTTCTCTCTTATCATTTTCTAAAAGGGTAATTAACTCTCCAAAAATTTGTGAAACATTTCCTCTATTGATTTCATCAATAATTAGTACGCGATTTAACTGTTTAATATACCTAATGAAAACATTGTATAAATCCCTTAGCCTTGATGCATTACTTTGGTCTTTTAACCTTGTAATCGCTTCTAAAAGTTGTTCAGTCGTTACTTCTTTAATACCAAATTTGTTAAAAATATTCTTAACATCTTCTTTTGAAATATTAATCGGACTTTCATCAGGTTGAATATATCCATATTGCCCATTTTCAATATTAATATTTGATATGAAATATTCTCGAATTATTAATTTTTGGTCATTTGGATTATAATCATATAAAGCTTTTAAGTAATTTAAGAACATTAAATAATATGGCTCAAAATCAATTTTGCAGAATCTTATAAAAACACCATCTTCTATTTTGTATTTAAGATTTGCTGAATCTCCAATTTCAGGCTTTATTCCCTCCACAAAATCTTCATAGGTCATACTTTGGTGGAAAGTTGTAAAAACTATTTGACCAGATGTAATGAGGTTATCAAATACCTTTTTATTTGCCTTATGATCATTTTCCAAATATTTACTTGGCGAGGCTATTTTTACTGCTTTATCAATAGTGTGGTAAGTTTTCCCTGTACCTGGAGGTCCATAGAGAATTAAATTTTTATTAATATCCATTTTTACTTCATTTTGAGGATTATTAGAGGTATCAATTATGGTACTGTTATTTTTAGGTGGAATGTTTGTGAAATATATAAATGCATCTAGCTGTCCAAAATCATCTTCATTCAATATTTCTAATAGCCTATTGAATTTTAATATTAGATCAGGATAATCATTTCCAAAATCCATCCATTTTAAAAATTCTTTATGTTGACCGTTTACTATTGGACATAGATTTGGTTTTAGATAGTATAGAAATGCCGAATAAATACCACTTTTGAATTGGGGAATATCTAAGGCATTAAAGTTCTCACAGTTTTTCGATATTTCTTCTATTATGTTAGAGTTTTTTATATTCTGCAGAAAGTTTTTTATTTCTAAAAGTTGATTTTGCTCTAAATTATGAATAGCACTTTTCCCACCCCCTGTATATCCGGTAGAGTTTGAATTTTGAATTAATGTTAGGTATTTATTTACTTGATTTTCATCTTCAAAAAGGTTTTCAAGATAATTATGAATGGTTTGATGTTTTGCTGAATTTCTAAAGATTTGGATAAGGGCTGTAAAATCGCCTGAATTTAGAGTATTATTATCAAGAAAATCATGTAATATAGATTGAAAAATAGGTACAATGACACTTTGAGTTTTTCTATTTTTAAACTCAATTTTATTCTTGAATTTTTGATATTCCATAATTAACCAACGCTCCTTAGAGGTTAGTTTTTGATAATAAGAAAGATAAAATTCATCATACATTTTTTTGAGTAATTCAGATAACTCTTTAACTATACTTGAACTTGGAATGTCATCTGATTTATTGTAATTAGCCGATTTAGTTAAAACTAATTTTAAATGCGAATTGTCTTTAATTTGATATCCTTCACTCCACTTTGCTGATTTATATCCAGTATGTTTATTTAAAAATGAACTTATTAAACTTGAATATAATGCCTTAAATATATCATCGCCTTCTGGGTGAAGTTCAACTGTAATTTGATTAGCCCTTAAGATAAATTCATAATGTAAATGGCTTGTTTTAGGATCTTCTCCTGATTTTGAAAAAGAAATCCACCACCATGTAGGTGAATGCTTTTTCTTCCATATATGTTCCGCTAAAGGGTGTTCATCTTTTAAAAGCTGGTTTCTAACTCTATATGCAAGGTGTTCTATATACTTTATTTCATCAAAAGGTCTAATTTCAAAGCCTGCATCTCTAATTATCTTGTTCGTACTTTGATCTCCGCCATAAATTTTCTTGTATTCAAAATCAGAATAATTTTTGGAAATAAACTCTGTAGCATTTTTTAATACTTCTTTTGGGGGATAACCTAAGCCATCAGAAACTATGTAGTAATTAGTTGAATCATTATCCCAACCTATTTTGTTTAATTGGTTTATTCCAAATTCTATTGCTTCTCGCCATATTTCTTTTTCTTCCATTTTTTTCTCTTAAAAAATTTTTGACTTTAACTAAATAAATAAATCTTTCAATCTAAAATCTATCCATCCGAGTTTGGCCACTATTTTTAATTTAAATAGTATTACTTTTTAAAATACTTACCAATTATATGTTATTTCAAATACCCTTGTTTTTTCTAGCGGGTTTTTGAAATTAAAAAACAAATCGGATGTTAAATTAATTTCAACTTTGGTTGGATCATCAAGTTCTTCGATACTTATTTCTAAATCATCATCATTAAAATATAATTCACCCAACTCCTTTTTATTTGTATAAATAATAAACTGCTTTCTTGAATAACCATTTAATTCATAAACTGGTGTGTTTTTCTTTTTGAGTTTGCCTGTTTGCTGACCTTCATTTACTGGGGCAATAATATCAAAAGGAACTCTTGAGTTTAAAGTAATCAAAATATCATCTTGCTCATAATTTATCTCAAGTAAACTCTTCTTTAAATCATCAAATAGATAGCCTGGGCCGTCTTCTTCGGAAAAATCATATTCATCAAAATCTAGAGTAACATCAGGGCCAAAACTGTCATACATTGGGTCACTGTGTTCAAAATACATTTCGGCTTTAAAGATTAGAAGTTCTAAATCTTTTAAATATTTAATTACATCTTTAAGTTTCTTAGCCAATGAGTAATTTAAATAATCTTTGTCTTCATTTAGATTGACAATAGTATACCCAAAAGCTTCTTCAAATGAATAATTTTCAATTTTTGATGGGGAGCAACTAATTAAATCCTCCATTTTTTGTTTGATGTCAAAATAATTATCTGCCATTTTATTTTACTGAAACTAAAAAAATTAAAGCTGCAAATGCCACAATTGAAATTATAAGTAAAGCTATCAAAAGCTTATTATTTGATTTTGATTTTGCTTGATTCTGTTCAATCAAACTTTTTAATAGTTGATTTTTCTTCTCCTGAATATTAAACTGCTCATTTAAAGAAGATTCAATATTTTGGAAACTTCTTTTAAATTCTATAAGATGATCATCTATTTTTTTTCTGACTTGAGAAAATTCATAGATAATTGAATTGTTCAAACTTTTTTGGTTATTATCCAAAAGTTCTTTTTGCTCATTAAATCGATTCAAAATTTCTTTTTTAGCCTCTGTTATTTCACCCTTGGTTTCATTAACTAAGCTAAAGACATCACTAAAGTTTTTATTTAATTCATCTTGGATACTATCCAGTTTTTCCTTTAAATTATTAACCTTTTCAGATATTTTGCCATCTTCAAGTTTCTTTATATAAACTTCCAGCCGATTGCTCCCTGACTCAATTTTTTGTTGAGATTGTTTAATCTTATCCGAAAAAGGAATGAGCTCATTTTGAAATGTCTCAATTAACTGAGATATCTCCTCATTTGCTTTTCCTAAAGATTTATGGAGTTTAGAATTTAGATCTGAGTATTGGTGGTTAATATCAGTTTTAGCTTTTTCTAAAAGTTCCTTTATATTATTGGAAAAAGCTTCTGAATTAGAATTTAAGTTGTTTTGGTAATCTTGATAATTATCATTTAGTTTTTCAATGATGTTTGAATGATCATGAAGAAGCTCTGTTTTTATAGAATTTAAATGGTTTTTATAATCAGTATTGAACCTTCTATAACCTTCTGATATCTCTTTTCCATGGCTTTCAGCATTATTCAATAATTGAGATACTGATTGGAGATCTTTTAGCTCATTCTCTAATTGTATTAGACTCTCTTCAATTTTTTCATTAATTGTTGGCATAGGCTAGTTTTTTATTGAAATTTAATAACCAGTTTTTATGATTTTCTAAAATATAAAGGTTTTCAACCTTTAGAATGTATTCTTCTACCTCTATAGATCTGTAATTTTCAAAGAGTCTATTTCTAAATTTTTTGAGGAATTCCCTAGTTTGGATTACAGTTAGTTTTTCTTCACTCACAAGAATATTTAAACCATCTAAAAAAGAGTCTCTTGCCCCTTCAATAATCCTATCATTTGGTACATTCCTGCTAAATTCAATTACAAACTCTGAAAAGGCTTTTAATATAAGTAGGGCGTAGTTTTTTGGGTTTGAAATAAGAATTCTAATTGAAGCCCCACGTAAGTGTTTTAGGTTGTTATTTTGGGAACCGGAGGGGTCAGTATTTGTGATTTCTATAAACTTCCAAATTATTGATAAATTTGATTTTCGTCCTTCATCAGAATACGATAGTAAAGAAGCATTTTCTCCATTTATTTGATAATCACTTCTTGCATATTTGCTATTAAAATAGAGATCTATAAATTCTTTGAAGGCTACATTTCCATTCCTAGCTCCAATACTGCAAGCTGTCCTCATGGCTTCAATGCCTTGAAACCTTTTATTGGCCACTTCTTTGTAAATAAACTCAATTAAGAAATTTAAACACTTCTGAATAATATTTTCTCCAGGTCTATTTATTATTTCCTCCTCAATAATTCTATTAGTTCTAACTTCCGAATAGTATCTTTTTATGTAACCCCTTAGAGATTCCAATATTTCATCATCACTTTTTCTTGTTCCTGAAATGGTGAAAGTATTAGCATTAAAATCTACTGTGTAATCATCAATTACACCAATAATCATAAGTCTGAATATTGCTTTTTCTGTATCTGACTTAATTCGAGCCTGTTCAAATACTTTTTTTAATTGATTTTCAAGTTCCTGATTGTCGCCAATATCAGGCAAAGAGCGATAATTTCCTTTAAGTTCATTGTAAAAGCTATCAAATTGAGAGTTTCTAAAAATTTGGCTGGTTGGAGTTACATTTGCGTTCACTATGGGAGAAATTATTTGACCAACTTTATTTGCTAATCGTTCTAAATCGGTTTGAAAACCAACAACTTTTGACCAATTAGTTCCAATTTCTAAATCCTCAAGTAATTTCTCTAATCCCTCTTCTTGTTGAGGAGCTATTCTTTGGTTTAGAAATGCACCCCATTGCCTTCCATTTCGTCGATGATTAGTTTCTTCAAGTTTGGTTAAAAAGAACCCTACATATTCATTACATAAATGCCTTGGTTGATTTGCTCGGTCAAAATAACAATGAAACTGTTCTCCTAAAAGGATAGAACCGTAATTAATATCTCTACCATTTTGTATAAATAAATATTCATTACCATTTTGCGAATGCCAATAATTAGCTTTAATTTCTATATTATTTTCTATAAAAATCTCGTTATTAATTTGGGTTAACCTTGTTTGAGCAGGAAACCTAATATTCCTTAAAAGTTCAAAAATTGTTCTCTTTTCTTTGTTAGAGCCTTTAAACGAATTGTTGTGAAAATCTTCTAAAATAGCCCTATCATTTGGCTTTCTGTTTTCATTTTCTCCTACTAATAAATCATCACAAAACTGAATGCATGATACTGCTATTTTACCATCTCTTCCTGCTCTACCTGATTCTTGAACAAAACTTTCTATTGATTGAGGGTAATTATTATGAATAGTGTACCTAATATTCGGTTTATCTATCCCCATTCCAAAAGCTTTTGTGGCCACCAAAAGGTTTAATTCATTTTCAATAAATAATTTTTGATTTTCAATATTGGTTTCATCAATCCTATTGGCTATTGCAGCATCGTCATTATCTGAACCCATAAAGGTTCCCTTTTGTAATTCTGGAATTTCTATGTTTTCAAAGATTCCTGCACCTCTTTCGGGGTTTGAAAATGTATCTGTTACTCCAAAGTACCAACCTCTATGAGGACAAAATATTACACCTGCATTATTGAGTTTCAAGAAAAAGTTTTGTTGATCAAAATTTTCAATCAGAATACCATTATGGTCTTCAATATTTCCATCTTCTAAACAAGCTAAGGGATCATTTTGGTAATCATTTATTAAATTAGGAATTTCCCGTATGAGCTCATTAAGTCTCAATTGCTTCAGAGCTCCTAAACTAGACTTGATTTCAATGTCATTTAGGTCGTTTGGATCAATTCTTTCTCCTTCAGGTAACACATCCAAAAAATTAATTTCTTGAATGTAATACTGAAGTTCATTTCTCTTAATTGATTCAAACCTTACTTGGGCTTCATTTCCAATTTCTTGTCCTTCAAAAGGACTTAATTCTCTTTGAATATCGGCTAGTACATCAAATGAAGCAGTGGCGGTCAAAGCAAATAATGGAATCGGGGATTCACTTGCAGTTCTACAATATTTTCTTGCATTTTCACCTAAACTCAAATAGGATGTTCTAAAGTCATGGCCCCATTCACTTACACAATGTGCCTCATCAATTACCACATAACTAAAATAGATGTTGTTTTCAAAAAGCCCATTTAATTGAGCCCTAAACCTTTGAATTTGAAGCCTTTCCGGTGAAACAAAATTAAAAAGTGAATGACCTTTTGAAATCCTTCTTTCGGCTTTTTTTCGCTCTATTCCTCTGATTGAACTATTTAAAAAAGTACAACTTGAAATAAGGTTTTTCTCTAACCCAAAAACTTGATCCTGCATTAGTGATTTAATAGGATCTATGACCAGATTTATACCAGGTTGCAATAAAGTAGCAATTTGATAAGTTAAGGATTTACCACCTCCGGTAGGTAAAAGTCCAATAACGCTCTCCCGTTGAAGAGCCCGATTTAATATTGGAAGTTGACCGATTCTGTATTCCTTTTTTCTAAAAATATTCCTTAAAAAAAACTCCAAGGCATCTTTCTTCTCAGGAATATCCTCAAATTCACTTTCGCTTAATTGATTTACAATTTCTCCATAATTAATTAATGAATCTGTTTCAATTGGCTGGGCTCTATAAAAGTATTGATCTGATTCAATAATGCAATATTTACCTAAAAAACCTTCAGGTAATAATGGTCTAATAACACCTGTTGAAGATAGGGTAGAAATATCAAGTATTATATCAAACTCACTTAGTCTCTCTGTGTTTTCGGGAATAAGTTCATCTTCATTTGACCTAAGGTCAAAATCAATAAAATCCTCACTATAAAATATTTGTAAATCATAACTTTGGTTAAAATCTTCTCCCTTTAAACTGAAAAGGTTTTTTAATTGATTGTAAAAGTCATCGACTGCTAATCTGCCGCAAGGAACATCTCTTTCGATTACTGCAATTCTTGTATAGGTATTTGATAAGTTAACTAAGTTGGTTAAGCTTTTTTGTATTCTGCTAATAGCAATTGGGGTAAGAATTAATAAAAGGGCTATTTTCCCATCTTCAATCGAATAAATTGGATTTCTTAAATTTTCTTTATGTGTATTATAAATTTCATGATCAAGAATATTTTTTATTCGTTGTAATTTATCATTACAACTTCCCCATTCATTAGTTTTAATTCTTATTGTTTCCCATCCGCATTCACTAACAGCAATATCCCTTTGGTTATCTAGTTTTTTTTGTATGGGAAGATTATGTTGACTTCCATCAATTTCAATTACTAACCCTTTTCTGCCATCTATTTCCTGAGGAAATTCAATAACAAAATCTGCACGTTGAAAATGAAAATTATTTGCTTCAAAACTTTCTAGCTTTTCTACATCAAGCAGGGATTCTAAACTTCGTTGTGGTTGAATAACTTGAGCTGCAAGTTTTTGTAAAATAGAATCATTTAGGAAACTATTTAATTTATCGAACAAGAAACCTTCTTCGAATTCGCTATCCAATTCTTCAAAACTTTTTGGTATTTGATTATTATGCCAAGTATTTAAACTAATTCTAGGGTCAATAATATAAACTGCCCTTTTTGCTAACTCCAATAAGTCCTGAGATAATTCATCACCAATAAAATATAATGAACCAAAGTTCTCTTGTAAATTGTATTTTATTAATTGAATTAATTCCTGCTCAACTTGAAGACTAAGTCTGGTAGGATACCCTCTAGAAATCAAATTTGAAAGAACTTTTAATTCTTTTGGTTTTGGTTCTATATTTTCTCCTATAATGCAATTTTCATTGTATGAAAATAACTTATTAAGTTGATTGATGAAAAGACTATCATTAGATAATTCTTTATGAATAGTTTCTATTACAAAACCTGAATTTGGCATTAGGAGAATTTTTTACAAATCATTTGTGAAATTATAATCATTCAATTTATTTCTAATAAACAAATAAAGTTATTTTCATTTTTTTTGAATTTTAAATTAAAAAGAAATAGTGTTTCAGGAAACTCAACTTAGATTTTATGTTCAGAGGGGAACTAAAATTTAAGGTTTGGAAAAATTTATATATATTAACGTTCATTTTAATAAATATTCTCATTAATAAACTCATGTATGCAAAATAGAATTTTTATTAGAAAGTTAAAAAAAATACAAATAAATTTCAAGCGCCTTTTCTTTAAAATATCAATGTAACATTTTTTTTTGCTTTAATATTAGAATATTAAAATTGCCTATTTCAAATTTGAAAAAGTTAATTCACAAACTTTTAGATATAATTTGAAATTTCTTTAAAGGATAAAATATTTATTATTTATGTTTCTAACAATCTATAAAATAATCTACATTTTTTACGCAAATAAGCTAATAGGTTTGTTGTGGGAAATTTAAATCTATTTGTATTAATTTAATGTGCTAGTACGCAATCTTACCAATAAGATTTAGCTACAGCTAAAGTAAGTCTATCAAATAAGGAATTCCCAAAGAACCTTCTGTTAAGCTTGTAACAGAACTCATCTAAATAAAGTTGAAGGTATT
>Ga0222664_1000560_pt1 | contig 19809 bp, 17 predicted proteins | sample AntAcemetagen604_FD_181147 | JGI IMG/M metagenome (GOLD analysis project Ga0222664, IMG submission 181147) | Saline water microbial communities from Ace Lake, Antarctica - #604 | ecosystem: Environmental > Aquatic > Non-marine Saline and Alkaline > Saline | place: Antarctica: Ace Lake...
TTGTTGCACTTTCATTTTTTTTAATTTTCGAAAAAAAACAAAAATTTATTTTCTTAAGTTTTATCATCTTTTTTTCACTCTTATTATTCCCTCTTTTTTTTACAGACCTTACTCAATATTTAATTCAAGGCAATAGTTATTTGGGTCTTTTAAAACAAGATTTTACAAATAATTATGGCTTTAGTTTAATGGGAAGTATTAAAGCAATTACTGGTTACAGGGTAAATAAAGAACTTTTTGTTTTAATTGGTATAATATTATTTTGTCTTCCACTATTAAGAATTAAAAATTTTAAATTTTACAAATTCAGGCTTTTATTGCTTTCTTCAATATTAATTTGGGTGGTAATATTTAACCATAAGGCCGAATCTCCAACATTTATTATTTCTGTTATAGGTGTTGCAATTTGGTTTATTACAAACCCAAAAAGTAAATTAAATATCATTTTAGCTTCGTTGGTTTTTATTTTTGCCTCTTGGGGATCTACAGACTTGTTTCCTCGATTGATTTTAAAATCGTTTATTGAACCTTTTAAATTAAAAGGTTTGGTTTGCTCCTTTGTTTGGTTTAAAATAATATACGATATGTTTTATTTTGAACCAGATTCTAAAATAAAGAAATTGGTTTTATTATCTTAACTAAATCAACTACCATTAGAAATAAATATATTACCATAAATTATTATAAATCTCAAATTGGCGAATTAAAATTAGGCTCTTTTGAAGACAATTTGGTTTTGTGTGACTGGAAGTTTCGGAATTTAAGAAAAGCAATTGACCAAAGAATTTGTAAAGGTTTGAAGGCCGAAATGAAGGTGGCAAATTCTGAAATAACAGAAAAAACGAAACAGCAATTAAATGAGTATTTTTCTTTAAAAAGAACTCAATTTAAATTACCATTAAAATTTGTAGGTACTAAATTTCAAAAATCAGTTTGGCAAGAACTCAACAAAATTGAATTTGGTAAAACGATATCCTATTTAGAACTTTCGAAAAGAATTGGTAACGAAAAAAGTATCAGGGCAGTTGCTGCAGCAAATGGCGCCAATGCTATTTCTATTATTGTGCCTTGCCATAGAGTAATAGGTTCTGGCGGAAATTTAGTTGGATACGCAGGTGGTATTCCAACTAAAAAACACCTGCTAAAAATAGAAGGTGCCGAAATTGAAAAACAACTAAACTTGTTTGATTAATTATTGTTTTTATATAAAAATTAACCCCATGTTGAACTGGAACAGTATCGTAAAATTTGCCAATAATGGCACACCAAATCCTGATAAAAGAGTAGAAAAAACTGAAGCTGAATGGCAGGAAATATTGACTGATGAAGAGTTTAGAGTTACCCGATTAAAAGGCACAGAAAGACCTCATAGTTCGGAAATGTGTAGTTTGTTTGAACCTGGAAAATATGCTTGTGCCTGTTGTAATACGCCAATGTTTGATGCATCTGTAAAATTTGAGAGCGGCACAGGTTGGCCTTCGTTTACTGAACCATTAAAAGAAAATGCAGTTGCTTACATAAAAGATACAAGTTACGGTATGTTTCGGGTAGAAGCCGTTTGCAATACTTGCGATGCTCATTTAGGTCATGTTTTTGAAGATGGACCATCACCAACCGGCTTGAGGTATTGCATAAATGCAGTTTCCTTAAAAAAAATGTAACGAAAAAACAATAATCAATAACTACCTAAACTAAGTAATACCAAAGTACAAGCATATTCGGTTTCAATTCCTTTATCACGAGCTAGTTTTACTAGCTCGTTGTTTTCTGTTCCTGGATTAAAAATAATTCGTTTGGGTTTTAAGTCAAGAATATAATCGTAAAGAGGTGGTTGATGCTGAGGCCCAACATAAAGTGTAACTGTATCTAAATCTTTAACAAGTTTTGGCCAATCGGTAACAATTTTTTCTTCACCGATATCACCTTGACGCTTACCAAGTGGTAAAACTTCATGTCCTCTAGATTTAAGCATCTGAACGGCTCTAAAAGAATAACGAGATTCATTTGGGCTTGCTCCTATTATCGCTGTAAGTTTAGATTTCACTTGATTATTTTCTTGATTAACCTCAATTTATGAGAATATGTTTTACTCTCTAAATTATAAATTCCGTGATGATCAATTGGGTCAATTCTTACTTTACCTGATGCGTGAATTATTTTACCATTTTCAAGTAACATTCCTACATGGGTAATATTTCCTTCATCGTCATCAAAAAAGGCTAAGTCGCCAGCTTCTGCCTCTTCAACAAATGATAAAGTTGTACCAACTTCGGCTTGTTGGTATGCATCTCTTGGAAGTTTATAACCATTCAATTTATAAACCATTTGAGTAAAGCCAGAGCAATCAATTCCAAAAGGAGTTTTACCTCCCCACAGATAAGGAGCATTTAAAAACATTAATGAGTTTTCAAGTAACTTAGATTTATTTTGTTTTTCAGAAACATCTAAAAAGCTACCATCAAATTCAAAAGCTAAACCTTCAATTTCAAATTTATTATCAGAAGTTAAATTGGGTAAACTTGCTCCAATTAAAATACTTTGTAATTGGTTGTTTGATGTTTTAACTACAGCAGCTAAATCAAAAACAACTTTATGGTGACTGCTTTTTTCTAATTGTAAATAAGTTTCTTGTGAGGTTTCAAAAAACTGTTTTCTATCTATCCAGCCTTCATATTTATCAAAAGCATTTCTTATTCTTACCCATTTGGCTCTTTCTTCAATAACTTTAAAACAGTCTCCAAAAAGTACTTGGGTAATCATTTCAGACCGATCATTAGGATCTAACCTGCAGGGAACAATACTTAAATTACAAAAGCCGTATTTCAAATTACCTTGATATTAAACAAATAAAAGGCTAAACCTTGTTGGCCTAGCCTTTTAATTTTATTGTTTTTAACGAATTTCTGTTAACACTAGAAAATTCAATAACCTTATTGCCTTTCCTTAAATTTTGAAAAACAACTCGAACTTTTAATTAAACCAATTCAATAACCATTGCAGAAGCTCCGCCTCCACCGTTACAAATACCGGCTGCACCAATTTTACCACCTTGTTGTTTCAACACATTAATTAAAGTTACAATAATTCTGCTGCCAGATGAACCTAGCGGATGCCCTAATGAAACGGCTCCACCATGCACATTAACTTTTGCAGGATCTAAACCCATTTCTTGGTTATTTGCAATTGCTACAACAGAAAATGCTTCGTTAATTTCATAAAAATCAACATCGCTATAACTTAAACCTGCTTTTTTTAAGGCTATTGGTAAGGCTTTACTTGGTGCGGTTGTAAACCACTCAGGTTTTTGTGCTGCATCTGCATAACCTCTAATTTTTGCCAAAGGAGTCAATCCTAATTCTTTAACTTTTTCGCCACTCATTAAAATTACAGCAGAAGCTCCATCATTAATTGTGGATGCATTTGCTGCTGTAACAGATCCTTCTCTTTGAAAAACAGGACGTAATCCAGGAATTTTATCAAATTTTACCGCTTTGTATTCTTCGTCATGATCAAAAATTATTGGATCCCCCTTACGTTGTGGAATTTCAACTGGAATTACTTCGTTGTTAAACCAACCATTTTTCCAAGCACTTTCAGACCTTTTGTAAGATTCAATTGCAAACTCATCTTGATCTTCTCTAGTAATGTTGCATTCTTTGGCACAAAGCTCTGCTGCATTTCCCATATGGTAATTGTTGTAAACATCTGTTAAGCCATCATGCACCAAACCATCAATCATGGTAATATTTCCTAATTTTTGGCCATTTCTAGAGTTTGGTAAATAATGAGGAACTGCACTCATATTTTCCATTCCGCCCGCTACAACAACATCATTATCTCCTGCTAATATTGATTGTACTCCCAACGAAATAGCTTTCATACCTGAAGCACAAACTTTATTTACTGTAGTACAAGGAACATTTGCGCTAATACCTGAAAAAATTGATGCTTGCCTTGCAGGAGCTTGTCCTGAGCCGGCTTGCAAAACATTACCCATAAATACTTCTTGTACATGTTCTGGGTTCAAATTAATTTTTTCCATTGCTGCTTTAATTGCCGTAGCGCCCAATTTAGGAGCAGCAACTGATGCTAATGAACCATTAAAACTTCCCATTGGAGTTCTAACTGCCGAAACGATAAAAACTTCTTTCATGATTGTCATTTTATTTTTGAAATTGCGGTGCAAATGTAGCCATAAATAGGCATTTTATTAGTCAAGCCAATAAAGCTATGAAGTTTCAAATTGTTTAATTTGCAAATTCATATATGAAAGAACTACTTGAAAAATTAAGACATAATTATCACCTTATTTTAAGGGGAATTGTGGCTGTTTTAACAATTTCTGCAATTGTTTTCATTTTTCCGAATGAAGTTAAATTCAAATACGAATTTCAAAAAGCCAAGCCTTGGTTACATGAGAATTTAATTGCTCCATTCGATTTTCCAATTTTTAAATCGGAGGTTGAAATAAATGAAGATTTAAAAAAAGCAGAAAACAAAATATCTCCTTTTTATCAGTTAAAAAAAGATATTTCAGAGAAAAACCTTGGCCGTTTTCAACTTTTATTTGATGAAAAATGGAATAAAGAAATCGCCAAACAGAGTAAGAAAATTTTTAATGGCAAAACCTACACCTTTAAAATAAATGAAGACTCCATAAAAAATCTCAATTTTAAAGTTGGGCATGGCATTTTAAAAGAAATTTATCAAAAAGGAATATTTTCACAAGATGAAATCCTTCAAAGCAAAGAATCTACCTTTTTATTAAATATTGTAATTGATAATACAGCAAAAAAAATAACACTTGCCGATTTAAATAATTTGCAACAAGCTCATTTTCAAGCGTTAGGACTTTTAAAACAAAACAATTCAGTAAACAAAGAGTACATTTTATCAATAATTGATAATTGCTTGGAGCCAAATATAATTTATGACAAATCATTTACCGAAAACCTTATTGTGCAAGCTAAAGACCAAGTTTCGGTAACAAGAGGAGTTGTATTAAAAAATGAAAAAATTATTGACCGTGGACAAGTTGTAACCGAAGAACTTTATCAAAAACTAGAATCATTAAGGCGAGAATACGAAGGAAAAAAAGTAGGGGTTGAACAGTTCATTTTGGTTCGGTTTGGCGAAATTGTTTTGGTTGGATTGGTGGTTTTGGTGCTGCTTATTTTTATTACCATTTTTAGAAAAGATGTAATTAATGAAAACAACCGATTGGGGTTTATTTTCTTAGTTTTTACCCTTACCATTTATATGGCCGCTGTTAGTTTCTACTTTCCTGAAATTAATATTAACGTTTTGCCATTTTGTATTTTACCCATTTTAATTCGGGCATTTTTTGATGAACGCCTAGCTACCTTCACCTATACACTAGCCATTATATTAATTGGCTTTTTTGCTCCCAACAGTTTTGAGTTTGTTTTTATTCAGCTTATTACAGGAACTTTAGTGGTTTTGTATTTGGTTAGTATTAGAAAAAGGTCGCAATTAATAAGCGCCTCATTTGTAATATTTGGAGTTTATACTTTAAGTTATTTGGGGTTTGCCATAATTCAAGAAGGCGATTGGCAAAAAATTGAATGGATGAATATTGCTTGGTATGGTGGAAGTGCCATTTTAGTGATGTTGGTTTATCCTTTGATCTTCTTATTTGAAAAAGCTTTTGGCTTTTTATCAGATATTACATTAATGGAGTTATCAGATACCAATCACCCCTTACTCAAAAAAATTGCTACCCAAGCCCCTGGTACTTTTCAACACTCTTTACAAGTTGCAAATTTAGCGGAAGCCGCCTGCGAAAATGTTGGTGGCGACTCAATGCTAATTAGAGTTGGCGCTTTATACCACGATGTTGGAAAAACAAAAAACCCTCAATTCTTTATAGAAAACCAAATTTCAGGTAACAACCCCCATGATGATTTAAGCCCAAAGGAAAGCGCACGAATTATCATCAACCATGTGCTTGATGGCGTGGAAATGGCAAAAAAAGAAAACCTTCCTGAAATTTTAATTGATTTTATAAGAACCCACCATGGTACTTCAATGACCCGTTATTTCTACAATACACTTAGAAATGAAATTGGTGAAGACAAAGTAAATAAAGCAGATTTTACCTATCCAGGTCCACTACCCTTTTCAAAAGAAACTGCTATTTTAATGATGGCAGATAGTGTTGAAGCAGCATCTCGCAGTTTACCACAATATGATGAGAATACAATTAATAATTTGGTTGAAAATATCATCAATAATCAAGCAGCAGAAAATCAATTTATAAATGCAGATATTACTTTTAAAGAGTTAAGTAAAATCAAGCAACTATTCAAAAAAATGTTGCAGAATATTTACCATATTAGGATTGCTTATCCTAAATAAAGGCACAACTCAAATTATGCTTTATGCCCTTTTAAAACCTTTAATTAGAATTTTTCTGAAAGCCTATTTTAGAAGTTTTGAGGTTTTTGGCCAAGAAAACATTCCTAAATCAGGCCCCGTAATTTATGTTGCTAACCACCCAAGTGCTGCTTTAGACCCAATTGTTATTGCCGTTTCTTTAAAAGAGAAATTATTCTTTTTAGCTGCTGCAGAATTTTTCGGAAAAGGTTTACAGAAATCGATTTTTGAGAAAGAGTTTAACATGATTCCTGTTTACAGGCCTTGGAAAAGCAAAAAACAAAAAGCACAAAATCAAAATATGTTTGAAGATTGCTTTAAAAGTTTAGGCAAAGGAAATTCTATTTTACTTTTCCCAGAAGCAACAAGTGAAACCGTCTCTAAAATTCGTGACCTAAAAACAGGTGCAATTCGAATAAAAATGGGTTTTGAAAGCATTACTCAAGGCAATATAAAAGTTCCTATTATTCCGATAGGCCTCAGCTACACAAACCCACACGAGTTTCAAAGTAAGGTTTTATTGAAAATGGGAAAGCCTGTTGAGTTTCCTCAATTACCCGAAAACCTTGAATTAGCAGATATTTATAGAGAAAAAACAAAGGAGATTCAAAAAGCTTTAGAGGATTGTATTATCCATATTGAAAACTCAGAAAATGAAAGCTTGGTAAAAAAGGTAAATAGACTTTTTGCAAATATTTATAGGAATGAAAATGATTTGTCACCTAAAGACAAACTTTCAAATTTTGAATTTAAACAAAGTGTTGCTAAGGCAACAGCTCATTTTGAAGTAGAAACTCCTGAAGAATTTAAAAAAATTGACAACAGAATTTCATTATATTTTGAAAAATTAAACCAATTAAAGGTTTCAAACGATTCCATTGAAAGGTCAGGAAGAGATGAACTTTCAGTTTTTAAAACGCTTCTTTTGATTTTGGGATTTCCTTATTATTTAATCGGAATTTGTTATTTCTTTTTCCCATATCAGCTGGCAAAGTATATTTTTAGAACGCAACTAAAATCAAAGTTAGAATCTGAAAACCAAGATGATGTAGTTTTAGGCAACCAATTTACTGGAACACTAATTTTTGGAGTAGGTGCTGTTATTTATTTGGTTTGGGGAGTTGTTTTCTTTATAGTATTAGGTATTTATACAAATGCTTGGGTTTACGCTTTAATTGTTTCAATTTTAAGCTACCCTTTACTAAGGTTCATGCTTTTTTACGCCCGCATAGCCTTTAGAGCAGTTGTAGTAATTAAAAGTTACTTTATAGCAACCAAGCACAAAAAAGATTGGGAATTTTTGGTAAAAGAAAGAAGAGAGCTTGTTGAAATTTTAAAAAATTATCAAGAAAAATATTCAGCAAAAAAATCATAAAAAAAATCCCCTCGAATTTCGAGAGGATTTTTTAATCTTTATTCCAGTAAAAATTTATTTTTCTGGAGTTCCGGCTAACATGGCCAATAAATACGTCCAAAACTTTTGAACTGTTTCAATTTTCACCATTTCATCAGGAGAATGAGGATTCCTAATTGTAGGCCCAAAGGAAACTGCATCTAACTGAGTTTGAGAACTCATAATAATGCCACATTCCAAACCTGCATGTATCGCTTTTACCTCAGGCACATTACCAAACAACTCTGCATATTTATTTTTAGCCAATTCTAAAATTTCAGATTGAGGATTTGGATTCCATCCTGGATATGAGCCAGAATGTTCAACTTTTGCACCAGCCAATTCAAACAAAGCTCCTATTGAGGTTGCTAAATCATCTTTAACCGACTCCAATGAACTTCTAGTAAGACACTGAATGGTTACGTCACCTTCGTTTATTTTAACCCGAGCCATATTGGTAGAAGTTTCTACCAAATTTTCAAAATCATTGCTCCATTTATAAACTCCATTCGGAAATGCACAAACCGTTTTTGTTAATCTAAATTGCGAATCTGCATCCAATACACTTTCGGGTGTTACAACTTCATCAAGAACCAATTTTAAATTTGGATCTGTTGCCTTGTATTCGTTTTTTATGGTTGCTGTAAAGTCAGAAACAAATTCCTTTATTGCTAATAATTTTTCTGAAACAGCAGCAACAGTTAAAAAGCCTTCTCTAGGAATAGCATTTCTTAAACTTCCACCATCATAATCGGCAATTTGAAATCCAAATTTATTTGAAAGTTCATTTACAAGCCTAAACATAATTTTATTGGCATTTCCTCTTTGTAAATGTATTTCCACTCCAGAATGTCCACCTTTAAGGCCTGTTAAACTAAATTTTAATCCAACACTTTCACTTTCTGGTTTAGTTCTAGAAATTGGAAAACTTACATTGGTATCAACACCACCGGCGCAACCTATACAAAGTTCTCCTTCATCTTCATAGTCCATATTCAACAAAATTTCGCCTTTTAACCAACCTGGTTGTAAAGCGAAAGCACCGGTCATGCCTGTTTCTTCATCTATTGTAAAAAGAGCTTCTAAAGTAGGGTGAGGAATATCAATTGATTCTAAAAGTGCCATGCTTGCAGCTACTGCCATTCCATTATCTGCTCCTAAAGTTGTTCCATCGGCAGTAACCCACTCTCCATCAATTAAAGAACGAATTGGGTCTTCATCAAAGTCAAAAACCGTATCAGAATTCTTTTGATGAACCATATCTAAATGGCTTTGCAACACAACTGTTTTTCTATTTTCCATTCCTTGAGTGGCAGGCTTTTTTATCAAAACATTTCCAGCTTCATCTCTAGTGGTTTCTAATTTTAAATTTTTGCCAAAATCAAGCATAAATTTAATTACACGTTCTTCCTTTTTTGATGGGCGTGGAACTTGATTTAACAATTCAAAGTTTTTCCAAATACCTTGTGGTGCTAATGCAGCAACTTCTTTGTTCATATTTTATGGGATTTATTTTTTATTGATAAGCCACAAATGTAGCAAACCCATATTTTTGAAGCCATGCAAACTCAATTACCTTTAGCAGAAAGAATGAGACCTAAGACTCTAGCTGATTATGTAGGCCAAACCAAACTTGTAGGTAAAGGATCTTTTTTACGCCGCGCTATTGATGATGGATTTGTACCTAGTATGATTTTCTGGGGGCCTCCAGGAGTGGGTAAAACCTCTCTAGCTCAAGTAATTGCAAATAGTTTAAAGCAATCTTTTTTTACTTTAAGTGCTATTTCATCTGGAGTAAAAGATGTAAGAGAAGTAATTGAAAGAGCTAAAAAACAAACCTTTTTTAATCAAGGCAGGCCAATTTTATTTATTGATGAAATTCATCGTTTTAGTAAATCACAGCAAGATAGTTTGCTCGGTGCAGTTGAGCAAGGTGTTGTAACTTTAATAGGTGCCACAACCGAAAACCCTTCTTTTGAGGTAATTTCTGCTCTGCTTTCGCGATGTCAAGTTTATGTTTTAGAATCTTTATCAAAAGACGAATTGGTTTACTTAATAAACGAAGCTGTTGATAAAGACGAAATTCTAAAAAACAAAAAAATTGAATTGCAAGAAACCGAAGCTTTGTTAAGAGTTTCGAGCGGAGATGCAAGAAAGCTTTACAATGCACTAGATATTATTGTTGAAGCTGCAGGCGAAAAAGATGTTATCATAAACAATGAAATAGTTTTAGAAATAGTCCAGAAAAATATTAGCAGATATGATAAAGGCGGCGAGCAGCATTACGATATTATTTCGGCTTTTATAAAATCTATTCGAGGCAGCGACCCAAATGCGGCTGTATATTGGTTAGCGAGAATGATTGAAGGTGGTGAAGACCCAAAATTTATTGCTCGTAGATTGCTTATTTCTGCATCAGAAGATATTGGCTTGGCAAACCCAACTGCTCTGGTAATTGCTACCAACGCTTTTCAAGCTGTTCAAATGATTGGTTACCCAGAGTGTGATATTATTTTAAGCCAAGCAACTGTTTATTTGGCAACTTCTCCAAAAAGTAACGCAAGCTATTTGGCTATTAAAAAGGCCAAATCTTATGTAAAAGAAACAGGAAATATTAGTGTTCCTCTTCCTTTGAGAAATGCCCCAACCAAATTAATGAAGGAATTAAATTATGGAGATGCCTATAAATATGCTCATGATTATCCAGGAAATTTCATAAAACAAGATTATTTACCTGAAGAAATAAAAGGGCAAATATTTTATGAACCAGGAAAAAATAAGAGAGAAGAAGAATTAAGAAAATTTTTGCAAGTAAGGTGGCAAGAAAAATATGGCTATTGAATAAACTGCTTGTTTATTCTTTCTTGAATTTGAACCATTCTAAAAACAAGACCTGCAACCAAACCACCTGTGCCCTGCTCTATTACTTGCCAAGTTAAATCCATGGCAACATGTAATAAATTTGGTCTAGAATTAAAAGAAATTCCAAATACAAAAGCAATTAAATAAACAAAAACGCCTAAAGGAATTCCAAAAATTAATCCTCTAATAACTTTGGTTTTATTAATATGAATGTAATTTATGGCTATAGCCAAAGCGAAACCAAACCCCAGATAAGCCAATCCAGCTAATAAAAGGAATAAATTTTTTGGGTAGGTTAATCTGGCTAAGTCATTTAAAACAATGCCGTGCCAAACAAACGAAACTCCATACATATAAATGGAAGAAACAATCCAAGTAATAAAAAACTTTTTGTTGGGCATAATCGAATTTCGACTAATGTTACAAATATAACTTTTCAAACCAATTCTTCAAGAAGAAACATTTTTTAAATCTTAAACAATGTTTTGTTGAAGTTTCGCTACTTTAGAGCGATTTTTGCGATTGGTGAGGAAAACAATTTATTTCATTTTTATTATTTCCATTTTTGGGTGTCAACCTGATTTAGGAAAACCATCATGGGATATTGGTGTAAAGGCTCCAATTATAAAAACCTCCATTAGTTTTGATAAACTAATAAATGGAAAGGAATTTATTAAGGGCACTAATGAAGGTGATATTTCTTATGTCAGATATCGTCAAAATTTGGTGAAATTAAAAATTGATTCACTTTTTAAGTTGCCTGATACTGCAAATGTTGAAACTTTTCAAATTCCTGTAGGTCCAATAAACTTTGCACCTGGCCAAGTACTACAACAAGATACTTTAGGTACTAAATATCGCTTAAACGGAATAGAATTACACAAAACAGAATTTCGAACTGGAAAACTAGCCCTAGAAATAATTTCAACCATTCAAGAGGAAGTTCAAATACAATATTTGATTCCTGAATCTGATAAAGATGGTTTTCCATTTAGGTTTACTACTTATGCTCCTGCCGGCTCAAATAGCAGCCCTACAATATATAAAGACACCTTTGATTTAGCAGGTTTTTCTATTGATTTAAGAGGAAAAAGAAAAAATAATTTCAATACAGTAACTGCTCTTTTTATGACGGCTATTTCACCAAATGGAAACAATGTTGCTATAAATGTTGGCGAATACCTATCAATTAAAACAACATTGGTTGATGCCATACCCGAATATGTAGAAGGATATTTTAAAAATCAAACTTTCGAAGTTGAAAGACAAAGCTCTGATGCTGAAGTTTTTGAAATATTTAAATCGGGAAGTTTAACTTTTAGCAAACCCCAAATAAGTTTGTTTGTAAATAACGAGTTAGGAGTTGATTTTTCTGCAAATTCTTTTAATATATCAGGAGAAAATACTGCCTCAAATACTGAGGTTCAACTTCAATCAAATGCATTAAATAACTTAAAAGTTTCGAGGGCCTTTAAAAACCCTGGTTCAACTCCTCCCTACCGCTCAAATAATATTACCTTAGAAATTAACGAGCAAAACTCAAACCTACCCGAAGTTTTAGCCAATTTACCCAACAAAATTTGGTACGATGCAAGTTTACAAGTGAACCCCTTAGGCAACATTAGTGGGTACAACGATTTTGTTTACTATGGTTCGGGCATCAATTTAGGATTGGAGGTTTTGTTACCTATGCAATTTGATGAAATAAACAATTTGGTAATAGCCGATACTGCAGATTATGTTTTTGAAAAAGAAGAAGAATACAACGATATTACAGGTGGATTTTTACAATTATTGGTTAATAACAAATTTGATTTTGAGCTTACACCTGGTTTGGTTATTTATGATGAATCTGGAAATTATTTAGATACACTTTTGTCCCCAACTATTGCCGTTCCAAAGCTTACTCAAGTAAGTATTCCAGTTCCTGTAAATCAAGAAATTATTCAAAATCTTTATGAAGGTAAAAAACTATTGATTTGGATGAAATTGAATAGTACCCAACAAAACGCTATCGAAGCCTACGTTAAAGACGAAGTTGAGATTAGTTTAATTGCAGATTTTAATTATTTGGTAAAAATCAAATGAGAAAAATTGCCCTAATTTTCCTTTTAAGCCTTTTTATTAGTTCAAATTTAAAAGCTCAAATTTTTAGATATTACAGTGGTTTAGATAGCCTGCAAACTGAAGTTAGTTTTCAATCTGAAAATTTTGTACAATCAAATTTTTTAACCCAAAAAGTAACGTCAGATATTATTTTCAGTAATTACATAACTCCTGAATTAATTGAGAAAATGCAAAATAAATTAGATCAGAATAATTTATTGAATGCTGAAACAAGACAATCCTTTAATTTTAATTATAAGGTTGATTCCAACTTTTCGATTGGATTAAATGTTGTCGATAGAATTTTGAGCTACGGATTATTTACAAATGATTTTATTACTGTTTTAAGTTCAGGAAACCGCTCAGATGAAGGAGAATTATATAATTTTTCAGGAACTAATATTAACTTTTTTAAATTTCAAGAAATTGGAGTTAATGCGAAATATGTATTAAAAATTGGCCATCAAATAGGCCTAAATATTAATTATATAAATGTTGAATCATTCAATAAAATTGCACTTGATAACACCACTTTTAATGTAAACCAATTCGGAACAGAAACAGATATTGAAGTAACAGGGATGGCACAGTTTTCAGATTCCACCAACAAAAGCTTTGCTTCTAACAATGGCAATGGTTTTTCGATTTCAGGAAGCTATTCAGCTCCAATTAAAATACTAAAAAACCAAACTAGGCAAGGTTTTGCAACCCTGTATTTTAAAGATATAGGAAGCTTATTTGCCAATAACAAAACACTAAATTTCAAGCAAGAAGGTGAAACTTACAGTTTTGATGGAATTTATATCGAAAATTTAACGAATTACAGACCTAGAATTTTTGAAGAACAAAGTCCTGATACCATATTGCAACGCATACTAAATACTGCCAATTTTGCAAAAACAAGTAATTCTTTACCTTGGTTGGTAGGGTTTACAATTATGCAACCTGTTTTTGAAAACAGTAGTGTTAGCTTTGGTAGTTATTTTAGAAATATTTCAGGTTCACTTCCGCTATTTTACGGAAGTTATCAAACAAAAATTAACAAAACATTATCTTTAGAAGTTAATTCTAATGCAGGTGGATTTGGGAATTTTTCTTTGGGTGCAGGTGCTGAAGTAAACTTGAATAACCTGAGATTTAAATTGGCAACGGCAAACCTAAATGGCCTATTATTAAGACAAACTAATACAGGTTTAGGTGTATTTGCAGAGATTAAATATTTGATAAAATAATGGTAAATAGAATAATTGAAGATATTAAAAATAGCAGGCAGTTTTTTCTCATTGCAGGTCCTTGTGTGGTTGAAAATGAAAAATTATTGATGACCGTAGCTGAAGAAGCCAAAGAAATTACCTCCAAATTAGGAATACCTTATATTTTTAAATCTTCTTACCGCAAAGCAAACCGCTCCAAATCAGATTCGTTTACAGGAATTGGTGATGAAAAATCTTTAAAATTATTGGCCAAAGTAAAAGCAGCCTTTGATTTACCAGTTTTAACAGATATTCACCTACCTCAAGAAGCTGCAATGGCAGCAGAATATGTTGATGTATTGCAAATACCAGCCTTTTTATGCCGCCAAACAGATTTGTTAGAAGCTGCTGCCGAAACGGGGAAAATCGTAAATATTAAAAAAGGTCAATTTCTGAACGGAAATGCCATGCAATTTGCCGCAAATAAAGTTACTGGTAAAGGAAATGCAAACGTTTGGTTAACAGAGCGTGGAACCACATTTGGATACCAAGATTTGGTAGTAGATTTTAGAGCAATTCCACAAATGCAAAGTTTTGGTTATCCTGTGGTTTATGATGTTACGCATTCTTTGCAGCAACCAAATCAAGGTAGTGGAGTTACTGGAGGCCAACCCAAATTAATTGCAACAATGGCCAAAGCAGGTATTGCAGCAGGTGCAGATGGTTTATTTATCGAAACCCACCCCGAGCCAAGCAAAGCCCTAAGCGATGGCGCCAATATGCTACCTTTAAACCAATTAAAGGCTTTAATGGAAACCCTTACCAAATTAAAAGCCGTTTTATGAGATTAATAACCTTGTTGTTTTTCTTTTGTGTGTTTTGTGCTTCAGGGCAGAATGATACGGCTTATTACAATTTTTTTGGTGGGGAAAAAGATGATTATTTTGAATCAGTAATTCAAAATGATGATAAATCATTCTCAATACTTGGCAATACATCTTCTTATGGAAATGGAGAGACTGATATTTTATTAATTAATCTTGATTCAAACTTAAAGCTAATATCTTCCTTCACACTTGGAACTGAAAATATTGATGAAGTAAAGGAATTCAAAAAGGTAAATAATAAAATATATTTTGCTGGGAAAACAAATGCTTGGGGCAATGGTGGGTACGATATTTATTTAGCAAAAACTAAAATAAATGGAGATATTATTTGGGAGAAGACAATTGGAAATGAGAGTTGGGATGATCTAATTGATATCGACATTAAAAAAAATTCAATTTTACTTTTAGGGGAGATAATTGAAGATGGAATGAACAAAACAACTTTAATGAATTTAGATACGAATGGAAATATTTTGCAAAAATTAGTTTTAGACTCTTTGGGAACCTTAAAATATTCAGATATTCTAAATTTAGGAAATAACAGTTTTTTCTTAACTGGTTTTTCTGCTGATTCTCTAAATATTAATTTCATTCTTCAAAAGTTGAATAGAGATAATATAAATAACTTCATATTCGATAAAAAGTACTTGTTTAATGAAAGTCAAAAAATAATAAATGGGAGTATTAATAACGGAGATATTTATATGGTTGGAGAAAGTAATTTCATCTCAAAAACTAATAATTTCGACTATTACCTAACTAAACTTGATACCTTAGGTACATTTAATTGGTCATCTCATTTTGGGTCTTCAACTGTTGGTAATGATTTAGGAAATGATGTAATTTTTTTTAATGATACTATCTATACAATAGGCAGTACTAATAGTTATGGAGCAGGTATGAATGATTTTTATTTTATTTATTGTAACAAATCAGGTAACTATTTAAATGGCACCACATTTGGATTTCCAAGAGAAGACTTAGGAAAAAAAATAATCAAAACAAAAAAATGGACCTACCTTTTTGGCGATTCTCAAGATTTTGGGATTAACTATTTTGATATCCTTATTATAAAAACTAAAGGAATATTCGCATCACCTCCCAAAAAATTTCAATTAAATAACCTAAATTCTCCAAATGTTATAAGTAAATTAAATAAATTAAATCCAAGAACTAATAAAGAGTTTGATAGGAAAGAATTTTATAATTTAATTGGTCAACAGATTAAATTTTCAAATGAATTGAAAGGTATTTATTTCGTTAAATATTTTCAAAATGGAGAATTAAAATATATTGTTAAAGAATATTTTCCAAATTAAATCCCAACAACCCTAAACTCTGTACGTCGGTTATTGGCTCTTCCGCTTGCGGTTTCGTTGGTTTCAATTGGTTTGTTTTGACCGTAACCTTTAAAACTAATTCTATCTAAGGCTATTTCGTTTTTTAACAAGTAATTGTAAACTGATTTTGCCCTATTTTCTGAAAGAATTTGATTGTCTTTTGCGGCACCTACATTATCGGTATGACCGCCTATTTCAATTTTTAAGGCCGGGTTTTGATTTAAAAAGGTTACCAATTTGTTCAACTCTGCTTTTGATGTGCCTGCTAGCTTGTAACTTCCTGTTTCAAAAAAGATGTTTTTCAAAACAACAGATTTTCCAATTTCAATTTTTTGTAAATCAATTACCATAGTTAGGTAAACCTCTTCGCCAGTTTCCGATTCGAGGGTGAAATTTTCTGAGTGAAATAAATAATCCTCAGCAGTTACATTGGCAGCATAATTTCTATTACTTGGCAAAGCAATTTTATAAGTCCCATCATTTTCATCACTCATTGCAGTTGCAACAACCTCTTCAGTTTTTAGGTCAACCATTTCTAATGTTGCCCCCACTCCTCTTTTGGTAACCATATCTCTAACCATGCCTTCTGCAAAACCCACAGAATTTGGTCGAGCGTCTTCGTACAATTCAAAAGAATAAATATCTAATTTTCCAATAGTTTCTTCTCTATCAGAAGCAAAATATGCTTTATTACCCTTAGGGTTTACAATTAAACCATGCTCATCATTATAGGTATTGATTGGATATCCCAAGTTTATGGGTTCACCCCAATTTCCATTTTCATCTTTTCTTACAAGAAAAATATCAAAACCGCCCATTCCAGGCAACCCATCTGAAGCAAAATATAAAGTTTGACCATCAGGATGGATAAAAGGAGACAACTCATTATCTTCAGAATTAAAAGAACAGGCTTGAGGTTTTTGCCATTCTCCATCTGCACCTAACTTGCTGAACCATATATCCTTATTGCCTTTTCCACCACTTCTTGAACTCACAAAATATAACGTTCTTCCATCAGCAGAAATAGTTGGCTGCGAATCCCATTTTTGAGAATTCAACTTCTTCCCTAAATTTTCAGGCTCTTTCCAACCTTCTTTTGTATTAAATGCCCTGTAGATATCGCAACTTCCAACACCATCTGGTCTATGGCAAGCTGTAAAATACATGTATCTTCCATCCATAGAAATACTTTGTGCTCCTTCATTTGCCTTTGTGTTTAAGGGCGGCCCCATATTTTCTGCCAATCCCCAAACGTTATCAGATTTAGTGGAAATATAAAAATCTTCTTTATACATGATATTCCCGTATCGGTCAATTCCTTCATTATTTTTTCTGGTAAATATTAAAGTATTTTCATCTAAAGTTAAACAAGGATGATAATCTTCCTCAGGAGTATTTACATTTAATCCCAAATTTTCAGGATCAAATTGAACTGGGTTTTTAATTGCCCAAGCAGCAAATGCAGCATTTTTTGAAAGTTTTGCAGCATCTTCTTCCAAACTTGGTCCTAAATTTTCTTTTTCAAGCAGAATATCGATAGTTGCTTTTGAATCTTCATACAAGCCTTCTCTAAATTCGGCTTTTGCCAAAGAGTAGTAAATACTTGGTTTTGGGGTTGTCCAATTTTCGAGCACCTTTTCATAACTTTCAATGGCAGCTATATTATTACCAATGTAAGATGCTATTTCTGCCTTTAAAATAAAAGCTTCAATATAATTTGGTTGTTTTTCTATTGCCTTATTTAGAGTTGAAATTGCATCATCAAATTCTTTGTAACGATAATGATTTAAGGCTGCATCAAAATATTTTTGTGCCTTTCCAGATACTTTTTGGTTTGGTTGAGCAATGCCAAATTCAAACAGAATAAAAATTAAAAATAAGAGAGAAAAAAGCCTTTTTAAAGTCATAGGTTAAGATATTTCCATAAATTTATGAGTTTGTAAAGAGATATTCCAATTGGGGTTTTCCTTTACAAAATCGATGATAAAGGGTAACATTTTATTTGATTTTCCCCACTCGGGTTGAAAAAACAATTTACAATCCTTATTCACTTTTTGTGCCAATTCTTTTCCCCAAATTAAATCATGTTTGTTGGCTACTATAATTTTAATTTCATGCGCTTTTTCAAATACTGAATTTACAGGAGGTTTAAACTTTTTTGGAGAAAAACAAATCCAATCCCATTTACCTGTAATTTCATTTGTTCCGGAAGTTTCAATCCAGGTTTTGATATTATTTTTTTGAAAAGCATCCGTTAATGGATCTAAATTGTACAAACTAGGCTCACCACCAGTAATTACAACATTGGGTGCTCCCGATTTTAAAACCCACGAAATTAAATCGTTGATAGAAAAGTTTGGGTGATTATCAAAACTCCAACTTTCTTTTACATCGCACCAAGTGCAGCCAACATCACAGCCTCCTAACCTAATAAAATACGCTGCTTTTCCTGTATTTGCTCCTTCGCCCTGTATGGTATAAAAATGCTCCATAACCGGAAGCATTAATCCCTCCTCAATCTTTTCTTTTAATTCTAAAGAATTCAAAATACTTAAGGTTTTAATTGATTCAATAAATCGTTAAGTAAGGTTTGTGAAACTTCTGAGCTGAAAAAATATTGGTTGTTATTTACCTTTTCCATCGCTTCAATAAGCTCTTCTTTACCCGAATTTTTTAGGATGTAGCCCTTTGCTCCTGCTTTTACCATTGCTTCAATAGTATTTTCTTCGGTATGCATAGAAAAGGCTAAAACCTTAGCTTTAGGATATTTTTGAAGTAATCTTTTAGTGGTTTCAACCCCATCTATTCCTGGCATTTCTACATCAAGAATTACCAAATCAACTTCATAAATTTCGAATTTATCAATAGCATCCTCTCCATTGTCAGCTTCGGTTATAAAATTTATTCCAGGTACATCAGCCAATAGGGCTTTTATTCCTTCCCTGATAATTTTATGATCATCCACCAACATTACATTTACCATACTACTCGTATTTTTTCAATTCTCCAGCATCCTTCATTTTTTGCATTAAGTTTTTGCGGGAATTCTCTTGTTTATAAAGTTCAAATTTAGAAGGAATTGCCACTCTTGGCCAATTGTTATTGTAAATTTCAACATCTGCAGTTTCCCAAAATGGATCAAGTTGAATTGAAGTTAATTCTTGATCGAAACTAAACACTTTAGAAACCTCAAAATTATTTTGCCTCCAAATTTCAGCTGGTATATTTTCAACAGTTTTAGAACCATCCTTAAAGGTAAATTCTAAAATTACTGGCATCACCAAACCACCAATATTCGAAAAATCTATTTGATAATAATTCCTTTCATCTTCTAACATAGATTTTTCATCTTCATCAAGATTTTCTAGAAACTTTTTGTATTCTTTTTCATCCAAAACAGTTGCTTCTAAAGGGTCTATTTTATTATAGAAATCAACCAAAGTTTTATCTTTTTCAATTAAACTTTCGGTAATTGAGGTTTTGTTTCTTGTATTGCCAATAAATTCATTTTTATCATCTTCAAGTTTCCTTTGAAAAGCAAATTCGGTTTCAGGATTTTTAGAGTTTACCTTATACCAAGCAACATTGTCAATGGAAATATCTACATGGTCGGTAGTAAAAAACCAACCCCT
>Ga0222664_1000567_pt1 | contig 19592 bp, 44 predicted proteins | sample AntAcemetagen604_FD_181147 | JGI IMG/M metagenome (GOLD analysis project Ga0222664, IMG submission 181147) | Saline water microbial communities from Ace Lake, Antarctica - #604 | ecosystem: Environmental > Aquatic > Non-marine Saline and Alkaline > Saline | place: Antarctica: Ace Lake...
AATACACACTATGCCTGATACCCCTATATAACAATACGCCCTATATAAAGGTATTACGAAGAGCTGTTTGATATCGCTGAAATGTATTAAGTTATTTAATTATATGTGTATTAATACCCACTATCATCTTTCTCCAATTGCTATCCACATCTGATCTATACATCAGTAACATGATTGTTAGTATAATTGTGGATAACCTGTTAATAACTTATTACGAAGAACATCTTAAAATCGCAGGGTATTAGATCTTCTGGGCTATGGGGATATCCGTCATATCTGGAATGTCTTTCTATAGGGGTTTATTCTTATATAGGTAATGGGGGATACTGTTTCCAATACCCCCCATTTTTTCCCTACTGGGGTTTGTCAATCCTTATTCCCCGAAAGTTTTAAAACATCTTTCTCAAGCTTCTGTATCCTTTGATTAAGGATATCCCTTGTGGTCTTCAATGATTCCACTCTATCCATAGCATCGTTATACCTGAAGAGCAATCCTCCTGGATAAGTATCAAAGCCCCAGATCATATGCCATAGTTCGTTATAGCTATACTGCTTACGTCTTGTGATGTATCTCTTTAACATGTTCCCCTCGAAATTATAAATCGTTTAGATCTGATTCGTCGCTATAGATTTTCTTCCACTCAGGGTCATCAGACTTATCCCCAAGGATCTTATCCCCAAGGATCCTCTTCCAGTCTTCTTCAGTCAATACATACTCATCTTGATGGTCATTCATCTTGAGAGTAAACCTCACCATATCAGCATCATCACCTTCAAAGACTAAGACAGTCTCATTGGTCTCAGTGTCACGATACTCTCCTTCTGCTACCTTCTGATAGCGAGGATTGTCATCATAATTAGTCTTTTCCATCGAGGATCTCCTTGATGTCATCTCTATACATATCAAGTCTTACTAACTCATTCTTGATAGCTCTAATACTAATGGGGGATAGTTTATCTTGATACTCTAGTAGGTCTGCCTTAGCCTTCTCTAGATGTGCCTCCAAAATTTCTAGCTGCTGCTCAGCTTCATCATATTCATACCACTCTAAATTATCCATGTATCTAGTATAATGGTAAGAGTGGGTATTGTCAAGTCAATAGGAGGAATTATGTGGCACATCAGAAGAGATGAAGATCATGCACTGATTACAAAGATCGAGAATGAAGAAGATGCTGAACAATATCTGGAAGATCTTCATACAAAGAAACAAGAATACTCCTACTATAAACATTATGTAGCTGCTTAGGCATACCTGCTTAGGCATATCATAGATATTGCTCGTGTCGAGCATGTAATTCTATTTACTGCCGAACTTAAACTCATATCGCGGCGAGCTTCAAACATGTTTACATCGACCGAATCTTAGGGCATAAAGAATATTCCGACCTGACTATTGACAACTAAGCTGCTTTATGGCATAATAGGGGTATGAGAGAACGGATACTAATGTCAGATTTTATTACTGAGTGCCCTGGACGTGGCAACACCAAAATCTTTGGTCGATTGAGCAAATGGTGGTGCGGTAATAGCGACTGTTCCGTAACTTGGGGTGAATAATGGAAGACGAGACTTATCTTAGAATGACTATGGAGTCAGGCTCTGTATATACTTATGAGCATGGCATTGTCGTAATCGATCCAGTTGAAGGTTCTAAGTATGCTATTAAGGCATGGCAATGTTTTGCTTTTGATGAGAACGATCCCGCTGCAATTAGCATACCAGAGCTTATCGACAAAGCAGTTAGGCTAGACCCAGCACCAGGACTTAGGTTTTTTGTATATGGTAAAGATGAATGGCGTATTTCAACCAGAATTAAGGAGATAGAATGAATAAAGACTACCTTGAGGGTAAACTTGGGGGTATGTTTGAGTGCTACGATATTGCAGAGAAAGCAATGTCTAAAGTTATTAAGAGCCTCGAAGATGTTTGGAGTATTCACGAAATGGATGATAACTTTAAAAATAGAGCTAACAATGATGCATACATGGCTAAGCTTGAGTTTGCAAACAATAGCATAAGAATGCTAAGACAGGTTTTTCAGGATGACTATGATTCAAAGATAGACGAAGCCAAGGCTTTAGTGGAAATGGATGATTTGGGAGAGATGCTGTTGCAGCATATAGACGATCTAGAAAAGGATGAAGAATGAGAATACCAGCAAGAAAAATGGCTACCGAGCACACTACCGTGGATGTTTATGACATCCTTAAGCCCTTTGCAGGTTATCGGGTCGATGGTGGTTACGGTGGTGATCTGGGTATCCCTAACGGGTGGGCCGATATCATCCTAGACTTGCACAACAAGATTGTTGCTGAATATCCCGACTATTACATTACTCAGATTAAAGAGAAGTTTGGCGGACTGCGTTACTATGTTGGACGTGTAGGTGATCTTGGATATGATTTGATTAGTAAGGCTGAGGATCTGTCCTACAAAACGTGTGAGCGTTGTGGCCGAGCTGGCAAGGAACGTCCTACCGGTTGGGTTCTTACGCTGTGTTGGTGGGATTGGGTTTCTCAGGAGATAAACCACAACATTGGGGCAATTGAGGTAAATGGCTTTATGGGATGGATTAGAGTTCGTTCTAATAAACGAAAGATGGTAAGGAAGTGGAAAAAGAATGAGCGAATGGGTAGATGACTTTGGTACAAAGGTAGTCGGCGTTCACTCTAAAGGGGCGTGTGCTGGGGAGCACTGCACAATCCACAATCCTTCCGACCATGTCATGAAAGACTTCAAGCAACTGTGGCGATTCGATCGTGGCATTATGGAGCGTGTTTGTACTCATGGTGTGGGGCATCCAGACCCAGATGAGACTGCACTAAAAGGCCCAAACGGTTGGGCGGAAGCAGTCCACGGCTGTGACGGGTGTTGTGTAGACACCGTATATGATTTTCCAACTGGTGAAGATTTCCTTGCATGGCTAAACTCACAAGATAAAGTTATAAAAGAAAGAAGGGAAAGGGGCCACTGATGCCTGAAGTATTTATTATTAGTGATACACACTTTGGTCACAACAACATTGTTAAGTTTAATAGGAGTGATGGATCTCCCCTGCGTCCATGGGATAACGTTGACCAAATGGATGATGCTCTTATTAAGAATTGGAATAGAGTTGTGGGCAAGGAGGATAAGGTGTATCACCTTGGAGATGTCACAATGAATTCTAAATCTCTTGATCTTCTATATAACCTTAATGGAACTAAGATTCTTATTAAGGGTAATCACGATATTCAGGCTTTGAAATACTATACCCCGCACTTCAAAGACATTCGTGGTTCACACGAGCTGGATGGTTTTCTTATGACTCACATCCCAGTGCACGATTCCCAGAAGGGTAGGTATCGTGCCAACATCCACGGTCACATTCACGCAGCGAAGATGAAAGATCCATGGTATTACAACGTAAGCGTTGAAGCCATTGACTACACCCCTATTAACTTTAATGAGATACAGAGACACTATAAGAATACCGCCAAGCCTGTGAAAGGAAAGAGATAATGAGTAAGGGAAACAGATGACTGAATCAGAAATTAAATTCAGTTGGCGTCTGGCTGACAGGAAAAAGCTGGCTGACACGAAAGAGGTGTTTGAGAGTTTGCCTAAGCCGAAAGCTTCGGTGCCATCTTCACTCGGTATGGTCCGGAAATGGTAATGACTAAGAAAAAGGGGGACACAATGAATCAAAGTGAGATCGAGAAGCAAATTGCAGAAGCACAAGAAAAAGTAACCACAATGAAAGCTGATATTGAAAGACTAGCCGTTGAACTTAGTGCTGCTTCTACTGTAGCAATCATATCTAGGATTGTTCTGTTAGAAAGAGACATTAAAGAGTTTAAGTCTATGCTAGATTTCTTGGAGTTTGAAGAAATTACAAAAGGCTTTTGACATCTGACGGATTATGTGGGAGAATATTATAATGAAACCTTTAAAGATAAAAGAGATTACACCGGATAAGCTAATTGAGTTAGAGCAGGAAGCTCAGAAGGTCAGGCTTATTGACCTTACCGCTCGGCAGCTAGAAAATCTTTCTGACCAAAGGCAAATATCAATTATGAATTTAAATGATGTTGAACTTGACTGTCAGCTTAGAGCAATTAGGGCACATCAAGCAGGGTTTAGCAAGGCAGAGCTTGCTAGAATATTTAAAGTAAACAGCAACACTATTAAGAAATGGGTAGGATAATGACAGAAGAAATTAACGCAGAAGAAATGCAAGAGCAGGTTGTTACGCCAGAGCAAGCCCTGCGAATGTACGAAAAAAGGCTACAAGAACAGGCAGCAATTATTTTTGGCCTTATCGCAAAGATGGGTGGCAAGGTAACACTTACCGCATCAGACTTTGAAAATGGTGGCGAGTTTAATACTGTTCTGGCTAACAACAATGAAAGCGGTGAGGTGATTCTTGAGTTGGCTTTTGAGAAACATGACTAACTTGCATGGTATCATTGTTTGACATTAGTGAGGAGTCTGGATGAAAGCATCAGATTTTAAAGATCAAATAGTAGAAGAACTTGAGTTTGATCTTGTATTAGCAGGAAAGGCTGGGAATCAATCGATTATCCCAGGAATAGAACATGCATTAAAAATTATAGAGGAGATGTACGATGGCAGATAAAGAAACTATGGCTGCTCTTTACGAGCAAGACAGAATCATTAAACTAATTAATCAAATGGCGGGTAGCATCTTCTTTGATGAGTCTGCAAGAGAAAAGCTTGTTGGAGAGATACGCAGGTCTGGCCCCTAATCAGTGCTATAATTAAGCCATGGCTATCATAGTAGACTTTACAGGTACCCTTGTTAATAAGGATGGTACCTTTGTTGATAAAACTATTAGTTATGTGAATGTCCTGCCAGATGATGTATACATTGTTACTGGTAGGCACGTATCTAATAAGTTTGATGTTATTCGTGAGCTACAGGCCGCGGGGGTAAAGTTTGAAAGACTTTACATGAACCCTAAAGAATATGGAGACGAAGAGTTTAAGTACCAGGTTGGTAGAGACCTTCGTAATGTAGTCAATCTTGCTATTGACAACAGTGGCAAAGCCAGAGACAAGTACATGGATTCAGGAATTCCTACAATTGATCCAGCAGATCTGCCAGATGTAAGAAACATGTGGAGGCTAGAGCACAAGCCAAGTATGGGATACTTTAACTAAGGAGAAAAAGTGGTGCAAGAGAGAGATGGGATAGATGGATATAACGAATCTATCTGGCAAAACTTGGGACATAAGGCATTTGAGAATGATTATACCGTAAGCCTTGATGAATCTTTGGAATGGTGGAATACTTTAGAAGATGAATAACTCAAATATTGACGAAGACTTTCAGGCCTGGGAAACATTTAAGTATGATGACAGTTACCTTTGGTTATTTAATAAACTGGAAGTAGCTCTTAGGCAAGACCTTCATGCTGGACCAGCTGGCACGGCACCATCTTTTGCTGGCACATACATTTATCGACCAGCATACAATCTTTACGGTATGGGCATTGGTGCTACTAAGTTTGAATATAACGAGTCAATGTACTCTCAAATGATTAACAATGGCGTAGTTCCTCCAGGATCATTCTGGTGTGAGTGGCTAGATGGTGACCATGTATCTATTGATTATGAGTATAGGGATGAAGATTGGCATACCCGCTCAGTTTTGGTGGGAGAGCATGAAAGCAAAGAAAACCTAACTAAGTTTAGTAACTGGGTAAAGGACGATCCATCCCACGCACCAACCGCAGAACAATTAAACATGTTTTACTTAGGACTTCCGTTCTTTAATGATAGAAGGGTTGTAAAGTTTAATGTTGAGATGATTGGTCATTTAATTATTGAGATACATTTGCGATGGGGCAACGATCCCTTTGATGAATACCCCGTCGGAACTAAGATCATTCCCGTTTGGAATGACGAAGAGGCTCCAGAGGGTGAGTGGAAAGGCAACCTACATACAGACATGGAGAAGTATTCTGCAAGTGGGCACCTATCAGATGTGAGGCGAGGGTATGTCATTAGAAGACCATAGTGATTACGAATACTTTTTAAGAATGGCTTACACTGAGGGCTGGAGAGATCCAGTCCAAGTTTCCAACTTAGAGATTGAAGCATATCATGCTGGAATGATTACAGAGCGCAAAAGAGTTCTGAGTATATTTAAAGATGTAAATTTAGAAAAACCTATGAGGTTTGTTGAAGTGTGGCAATACGTCAACAAGATTAAAAACAAACCTGTATAATAGAGGTATGTCTGATAATACTGATAGAGTGCTGGACTGGCGACCCGTATACGATAAAAGATCTAGGTCTTATCCTATTAGATCTATGCTTCCTGAGATACAGGAAAAAACTTTTACCCTCTGGAAAACGGGAGAAATCCTTGACCAAGGTTCGGAAGGTGCTTGCGTTGGCTTTGGTTGGACTGCAGAGGCTCTTGCTGGGCCAGTTCAGGTAAACTTGTCTCGTATAGAGGGAAGTGCACCAAAGCTTCCAAATAATTTTGCCAGATATGTATATCGTGAGGCACAAAAAATTGATGAGTGGCCTGGAGAAAGCTATGATGGGACATCGGTTCTTGCTGGGGCAAAGGTTCTTGCTCGCTTGGGCATACTTCACGAGTATCGCTGGGCGTTTTCTGTTAATGATATTATAGGGACAGTGATGTCTCATGGCCCAGTAGTTCTTGGAATCAACTGGTATCAGGGAATGTACTCTGCTCCCGATGGAAAGCTAGAAATTTACGGCAATCATGTCGGTGGACATTGTATAATTGTAGTTGGGTACAACCCAAATTCAGAGAAGTTTAACAATAAAGAAACAGTTATTCTTCAAAACTCTTGGGGAGAAACTTGGGGAGTTAGTGGACTGGCAGAAATGAAAGTAGAAGACCTAGCTAGATTGGTACGTGAAGGTGGAGAAGCCTGCGTTCCAGTAATTAGGGGTTTTCGTGATGACCCAAAAAAAGAAGTATAGAGCAATTTGCTCTACAGACTTTTAGAAACTTTATACTTAAATTAATACAAAGATTTAAGTTTTATTATACAGGGAGTAACAAATGAGCAATCCATATTCAACAGCACCAGAGCCACAGTCTGGCCTGTCTAGAAAAATTAGAAGAAGCACTGCTGAGGTTCGTGACGATCGGATCAACAACAACAAGATGTCAATCTATGAAGCACAAGAAAAGAAACGTGCTAAAAAGATTCAGATTGATCAGTCAGTTGTTCTTTGGTCTTGGCTAATTGGTATTGGAATTGCCTTCCTTGCCTCTGCAATCGTATCATTCAACGGTATTAATGCGGTAGCAGTCTTTGTTGGTCTGTCTGCTAGCTGGATGTCTAGCTTGTTCTTCTTCTTTATTGAGATAATGTACCTATTGTTCTTGATTGCTTATTTAATCTTAGCTTCTAGAGTAGATAACAACGGTAAACCAGAAAAAACTTCTGGTGCGCTTACTGGTATGATTGCCTTTGGTGGTATTGCTGTGTTGGCTAACGCCTTCCATACCTTCGATTTCTGGGCCTGGGCATGGACAGAGCCAAGAATGTGGGCAGGTATTGTTCTAAGTGTTGCAGCACCTATTGCTATCATTAGCGCATCTAAGATGGCATCCAGGGTTGTGTTTGCTAAAGCTATTCGTCCTTAATTGACCAGGGTATTTCTGCTGGTAAAGACCAACCCATATCTATAAGTATTTTTAGATATGCGGCTTTGTCTATTGATTTTTTTTGCACAACCCTGAATAAAGCAACAGAATCAGCTCCTCCAATGACTACTCCTGGAGTTTCCATATACATAACTCTCCATTCGGGTTTATGATATACAAAATAAGATAACCAAACATCTTCTATATGGACAGAACCTTTTGGTGCATCATCAACAAGGGATTTGTCTGCAAAAATAGAGGCATCCATCATAGACACACCTGTTCCAGCATAGTGGATTTTGTGATCGTTGCTAAAAACTCTTTTCCTAAACTTATAATAGTTTCTGCCCCTGTTATAAAAGATCCAGGTAAAGCCAGACTTATATGTCTTAGGCTCATACTGATTCAAACAAGTTTCAACATACCTATTTGGAAACTTTATATCATCATCAATAAACATAACAACTTCATACCCAGCATCATAAAGATCTTTTCCTACATAGAATCTTCTAAATGCATACACATCATTGCCATCATGCCTAACGGTAACTCTTAGTCCTTTTTTATTATAATAATTTACTACCCGATCAACGGCTCTAATGCCACCTGGAGAAATATCTCCATTAGAAACAACCACATCAAAGTTTGGGTTAGTTTGTTTTACTAACTGTATCAGTGTAGTATTAAGCAGGTTGAGTCTTTTCCAGGTTAGGATTACTATGGCAGTTTTCATAAGTGTCTGTTCTATTATATCATTAAGTTTGTTATACTTAAAGCATGAGTAATTTAAAAAACATTAACCTACTAAATACCCCCGTTTATTATATCAACCTAGACTCTGACACAGAAAAATCTGAGAAGCTGCAAGTAATGCTTGGTGAGCTAGGTTTTAAAAATGTAAATAGATTTTCTGGAATCAAAGAAGAAACAAAAAAAGTTGGTGTTGCAAAGTCTCATAATGCTTTACTCAAAGATCTTTCGGGAGTGATCGCTCCCTTTATTATATTTGAAGATGACATTGTAAATTATAACTTTAAGATAGACCTTGATGTTCCTATAGATGCCGATGCGTTTTACTTGGGAAATTCTTGCTTCGGATTAAAGGGTGGAGTTGGACAAAAAAGAATTGCTTTAAAGCATTACGAACAAGAGATTTTTAGGGTATACAATATGCTAGCCGCTCATGCAATTCTTTATACAAACAATGATTATGTAAAATTTTTAGCCAAAGCCACGGAGTTTAATATATCTATACTTGACAATCAGGATAAAGCCAGGGCTGAGACAATGAAATACTGGAATATTTATGCAAATAGATTACCGATGTTTTATCAGAATGGTTTGCACACCAAGTTTACTAAGATAGATCTTTCCAAGGTTGTTTCTGTTGGCCCAGAAGACGCATATCTTAAATAATATAGTGATATAATAGTATGTAAGATGACGGTATCTGAACATTTACCAACACTACGTAAGTATAAAGAAGATAAGGGCTGTGCTGATTGTCGCAATCGCTACCCTCACTACATGCTGGAGTTTGATCACCGTCCAGGGGAAAAGAAAATAGACAACGTCTATCGTGTTCTTAAGAAGCATGGCCTAGAGAAGGCTATGGAAGAGATTAAGAAGTGTGATGTTGTGTGTGCAAACTGTCACAAGCACAGGACACACCACAGAATGTTTAATAAGGCTGCTTAGTTATATTATTTAATGCTTCAATCAAACTAAGGGGTACTGATGTATCCACTTAGTTTGAACAAAGCTCTCTATGAGGCTCTGAGGGTCTTAACCTTGTGTGCTACGATGGTATCTGTTGCCTCTCCATTGCGGTAAAGTGTGATCACAGCAGCGGGTTCTTCCTTTGTTCCAGTCACTGTTACATCTGTACCTGGAACCTTGTATGATCCGTTAGTGATAATTCTTTTTACCTTACCCCTGGCAGTACCGCCAGAAGAATTCCAAGATACCATCTGTCCTACACGAACAGACTCAGCTTTAAAAATCTCTGTTAATCTATTTACTCTTGTAAAATCTTTTCCAAAATCTGAAAACAAGGCTTTGTCCCTTTCTCTTTCTGCTATTTTGCGAGACCAGGAGAATCCTGCGTCTCCACCCCATGCATCCCACATGACTCTACCCTTAGAAGGAAAGTCTGGGCCATCGTAGAATCCTTTGCCCTTCTTGTCCACCTCGTGACGAGAGAAGAAAGAATACATTCTTTTAACTACGCTAAGAGACATTGAACGACTCGCTACGATGTCACTTGCCCTACCCCAGCCAACAGGAGTTCCGGCACCAGTGGCTTTTCCATCTGCCTTCCACTTCAATGCTCGTCTTGCTGCAGACTTCATTCCATCACTGGGAGAATATGTTTCAGCTTTAGACATATACTCCATGTCGTCTTCGTCCATGTCGTGATCTTCCATGTCTACAACAACGGCATCAACATACATCATGCCTATACTATAGGCCGTAGGAGCCCAGCTATCGCCTTCGTCTTCCTCATAAACCCTTACAGACATTGCTGGATTTTCTGGTGGCATAGACTCAATGGCATAGTCGGAGCCAGGTGTTCCAAGTGTTCCGCCCTCCCACATGATGTGCTCCACTACACCGTGAACAATACCTTCTGTGGTCTGCCCCATTACGAAGTCTCCTTCTTTAATGTGACCGTCTTTACCTATCTCTCTGGCAATAGAATCTCTTGTCTCTACCTCGTTTTGAAAAGCTGAAGTCTCTGTAATTGGTTTAGGGTTTAGCCAGTCACTGTCTGACTTTGTTCCCATACCAGTTCCTCCACCAGTTGTTGCAACGGCACCAGCAGAATCTCCACCAACACCACCTACGCTTCTTTTCTTTTTCTTTTTAGGATACTTAAATACAGAAGCGGCTCTAGACGCTGGTGTGGGTTGGCCCATTGCTCCGTCTGTTTTAATTCTAGTTCCTGGCCAAGGGTCTGGATCTTTAATGCCCACCTCTTTGGTTTCGTTGGCCTCAATAGCCTCGATCTGAGCTACTGCTGCTTCCCTGGTCTCGTGACAACCCCTCACGTCACTTGTACCATCTTTTACGACGGGGTATCCAGAACACCCGTATGACCCACGCTCTCCAACACTATAAGGCATGATACTATTCTATCATACTCCTGTAAAATTTCCATATCTGCTTAGCAGTGAAGCAAAGGCTTGATCATTTTTTGTTTTGTTTCCGTAATAGAACAAGCCTTTGTTGGCTATAATATCTATGTTGGGAAACTTGTGCTCATTAAATATCTTTACTTGAACAAAACTTATCCCATTTCTTCTAGCCTGGGCATACCACCAAAAATCATCTGTAGTTAAATAATCTTTATAGATAGAGCTATTCAAAACATCCTTATGAAAAATGTTTGCCGGATAAAAAACGCCACCTACACCAGTTGGCATTAATCCAGGAGAGCTGCTGTATCCGTTAAATAGTAATGGCCACTTCATATATGGCAGAAAATTATTATCACTATCTTTAGTTATTTTTCTTGCCCTTCCAGCAATAATGTTTCCTGGATTATTTAGATAGCCAGCAATTAATTTTTCCGAAAGATCGTTTGGGTATACTGTGTCGTCATCAACAGTGACAATGTTTTCATTTGGATACTTTATTAATGTCGGTATTAGTTTCTTGGCAGCTTTAAGGTCATCTACAAAATTAATTTCAACCATTGGGCCTAGGTTTAGGTTGAAAGCTTTTCTGTCTTCTTTTGATATGTTCAAGACAATATTTTTTGCTTGAATCTTTTGATTAATTAATGAGTCAATTACCTGACTTAGGTAAGGAAATCTTGCTGGATATGACGTCAGTGAAAATATAAAGTCCATTTTTTCCCTAACTATATAGATTTAATCTTTTTGTCTGTGATCATTTGTGCGATCTGCTCCTTCTCCCAGTCAAGGGGGTGTCTGGATTTTGCATAATACATAGCCTTCTCAATATCAAAACCACATATTGTAACGTCATAGCCCTTGTTTAAATAATAATGTATAGCGGCAAAGCCAGAAGTTGGATAGGGATCTTTTCCTGGAGGGTGTGGCATACTGTTTGTATCAATAATTTCTATCTTTGTATCTATCTTACGAATCATGGAGGGGATTCCAATTGCTACCGTTCGATGAGCGTAATTGCAGTAGTCGTGCCACTTCATTCTACCTACCTGCTCTGCCAAAGAGTTATACCTCATAGCCATGATGTTCTTTTTAACTGGAGTTAAGGCAAAGTTGTTGGCCCAATTAAAGTGTATATAATAGTCATACTCATCTGGTATGTGGCATACATGTGGGTTGTTAGCCACAATACATATTTTTTTCATATACTCCTATTGTAATTATAGATGTCCCGTACAGGGAAATTCAAGCACGAAGGCCCGATCTAATAAATGGTAACTATCCATCCTAAAGCATCCTGTACGGGACAATTATATTATATCAGCTTTTTCCTTCTTCTGGCAACTCATCTATTAGTTTTTTATAAGCTTCAAACAAGGTGCCGAACTTGTCTTGATCGATTGGCTTGTCTTTATCTTTGTAATAATCTGTAGCCATTGGGTGAAAAATATCTTGAAAATTTTTAATTGAAATCTGAACACGCTCGATGTACTGAAAGGCCCAATCCCTGGACTCCGATACAAACTTTAAGAACCCCTCTGTCTTTTCAATACTCTTGCCATCATTATTCTTTACAGTGTCTTCATGCTTTTTTGCAAGAATCATATACTCCAAAATACCCTTGTCAATCTCTTTGTTTAGTTTACGATTCTTTCTTCTCGTGCCAATGTCATCAGCGACAATAAAAAAAAATAAGGCTATGAAGATTGTAAAGAATATGGCATCAAAGATTGATCCTTCAAGGGGGCCGATACTCATTCTAATGCCTCTCGAACAATCATTACGATTGCTCCGTTTTGTTCTAAAGCACTCTTTACCCTAACAAGATACTCTACTGCTTGTCTCTTGCCGTAATCGTCTAATCTCATAAACTGTTTTTCATCTGCCTTTACTGCAATGAAGTGTTCGTTATCAATTAGCTGCACCGCAAAGTTTTTGGGTGCTCTAATAGTGTGGAATGCCATCGCCATTTTTTGTGTATACATCGTTTACCTCTTATCCATAGTTAAGTATTGCCAAGTTTCTGACCACTGTTCTTTTGTTTTATGTCTATTAAACTCTCTAGATATCTTGCCATTTTCTAAGTATATGCCTCCCCAGACTCCCCATTCTTTTTGAGAAACTCCCACAGCAAAGCATATGTTGGCTACCGGACAGGAGGCACAGATCTTTTCAATAGCTGGCCTTAGAGTAGTGTCATCTTCATATTTGTCAAAAAACAGATTGGTGTCGTAGCCTTGGCAGGATGCCTCGTCTTTCCACTCATTCTTGTTCATCTAGCCCTCTAAGAACCTTTCTGGAATATCCCAGCCAGATTTGGCTACTTCAAACCTTCTTTGTAGGTGCCACTCTCCACCAACATAGGCACCATACTTAGACGTGCTGCCTTTCTTTGATGGGTAGGAGCTAATAACCGTCCAACCATCCCAACTTAAATACTTAGACTCTTTAACAATAGATTCCATCTTATCAAGGGAATTAATAATCATGACTCGTCCTTCGTGTAAATTACTCTTTTGATGTTGTTTGTTTTTATAACTACCTCGCAAAGTATGCAAGGTTTGCTATTACGATCCTGACCCTGTTTGTTGACTCTCGCAACATAAAGGATTGCACCCGTAGCGTTACTGCCTGCGTCTCTAATTGCTTCTACCTCAGCATGCCTAGAGCAGTGAGGCTTAATGTGTTCTGGTGAAACAACGAAAGGACTGTTCCTATCCTTGTTATACCCCGTACCGACCACCCTGCCTGACTTAACAAGCACAGCTCCATGTGTTTTTCTGGACTTAGATCTGCCAGCAAAATACCTGGCGGCAGAAAGAAAAGCCTCTTCTTTTTTGCTCAACATCTAGTATCGATACACTCCCATTTCAACATTCTTCCTATCTAGAAAGTTTGCCAAGTCTGAAAGATTTTCTTTAGGCTTACTAAGATAAACAAAGTAATCCAAAACTTCATAGTTGCTTCTTATCCAACTGGCTGGTGCCTTTTGCATCTTGATCTTAAGACCTCTAGACTTCATACTACGCTCTGTCACGTTGCTGAACTCCATAGCCATTGCATTAATATTTGCCGGGCCAGCAGAGTAAATAATAATCTGCTGATCAGACGTATCCATCATAGAAAGGGCGGTGCCCATGGCTCTTAGATAGATCTGGTAGTCTGAAAAATTACGACTTCCCTGAACTCCAATTATCATCGTCATCCTCTCTTAGTTTTTCTACGATAAACATTATCTCTTTTAATTCTACCTTATCCATAGCCATTGTGTCAACTTGTTTAGCATTTTCTTTTACGACTTCTCCCTCGACAACATCTGTCACATAAAAGGTATTATCTTTAATCCAATAAGCTTTATTTTTAACAACCATTACTTTCATGTAAGAATTCTTCAAGAAGTTAGATGATTGCCTTTTGACAGACTCTTCCATCGGTGGTAGCAAATCTAAGTAAGGAGCAGTCATTTCATAGATATAACTTTGATTGTAGGACATTTTTAAGACATCCTGATCTTCTTGAAAATCTTTTCGAACAATCCTATTAGTTATGATATAAACTATCATTGTTATGGCTGCTCCTACAAAATACTCCAAAGCTAAAGACTCCCCTCAAAACCTCTCATTATGGTATTCATAATTCCGGATTCTCCATTAGACAAGTCCTTCCAATTGGATCGATCAAGCCCCTCCTCAGTTGGAGAAATTTCTGGGGAATCGCTAAGGATATCCATATTAAGCAAACCCTTATGCCACAGGCTCAGGATGTCTCGGTAGGCTTGCTCCGAGAGTTCTTTATAAAATGATGGGGCTATCTCTTTAAGCCTGTCTGTGACCCTGTATACAATTTCTCCAGTCTCAGTGTCCATAGCATCGATCTCTAGAGCACCCTGTTCAACCATTGCAGAGATAACTTCTTGTGGGTCTATCATTATACCCCAGCTCTCTTATCAGATAGTTTGTCTCTTTGATCAGAGATAGCGTAAGAAAACGATTGAATCTTGTGGTAGGCTTCTGGGTTTTTTTCAATCTTATTAAAGTGATGGGCGCAAAAGATTAGCTCGCCCGCCAAACCAACAATCAAAACATAGGCTTGTGAACCACATTGATCGCATCTATCGTTAGCATCTAGACCTCTAAGCTCTTCTACTTTGTCAACTACTTCTTCTTCAGTCACGATAACTCCCTATTTGTCAGTGGAATAAAAGCCAGAACCATTAAAGGTAACACCTACACTAGAGTATACCCGATTTAGTGGCTCCTTGCAAATTTCACATTTGTAAAAACCCTCAGGGTCTGTAATAGATCGATTAATGTATAATGATTTATCACAGACCCTGCAGGCATATTGATATGTTGCCATATTTAGTTATAACTTACTTGTTTGATGCCTTGCGCTTTGCTGCTGCTGCTGCCTTTTTCTGAGCTGCCTCAGCCTGACGCAGTGTTTCTAGCTTGATTTCTCTGCGAGCTGCTCTAACGTCTGGGTTAGGGGCAACTACTGCGGTAAGAACTGAAACAATTGCAGCAAGAACTGCAACTCCACCAACCTGTGTCCAGTCGACACCAGCGACAGAAAGTAGCTCATTCGCACCAATCACACCAAGAGCAGCTGCTGCTGCGGCCTTGATTGCAACCTCGACGGTTGACTTCCAAAATGTACTTGTCATGATCATATTTTTGTATGTCCTTTCGTTATGACTTACTAATTATAGCCCATCAGTGCTATTCGTGTCAAGTTCATCTGGTTCTGATTCTCCAAATCGAATACGTGGCTGATGATTCCACAAACGAACATCTTCGTATGTTGCCGAGGTAGTGTAGGCAGTAACAATAATAGCTAGCAGAGATACTCCACCAATTACCATTTCAACCCCTACTTGGCTGGTAGTCCAAAAAGTAACAGCACCAAAAACAATCATAGCAATAGCAACAAAGTATGCTCCATAAATTAGTTTACGACGATGCCTCCAAGAAGGACCAGTAGCAATTGCTTCATCAGAAGCATCACGATTCTTTTTACTACGAGTAATAGAACTATTAATTGCTAGAATTAAAGCTGACCACATGATTAGATCTTCCCTGCGTTAATAGCTCTCTGAAGGGCACTGATGGTTAGTCTTCCCCATACCCCGTCAGCTTTTACTCCTAGCTTTGCCTGGACAGCTTTACGAGTGTTTGGACCAATGCGTCCATCTACCTTTGCTCCAGACCATTCCTGGATAGCTCGATACGTCATAGCTCCTGGGCGTCCATCTGGAATACCCTTGTAGTGTCCTTTGTCTTTCAGGGCTTGCTGGAATGCTTTCCAGGTGTTGCGATCAAGCTTACCGTCTACCTTTAGTGGCTGAGGCTTCGTGCTTACTGAAGATGTAGAAGAGCCTTGGAGGTATGGAACTGGGTCAACCTGTCCACTGGATCTTTTGGTACGAACCTCAAAATGGAGGTGTTTGCCAGTTGATCTACCAGTGGTTCCAGCAGTATAGATGAAGTCTCCAGTCTTTACCCGATCTCCAATATTAAGTTTTGACCTGTCTGCCCCATGAAAATAGGCGGTAAACAGGTTATTCTCGTGCTGAATAATAACAACGTTGCCACCGCTCTGCCTTCTTTTTGCTCTTGGGGAAAGGGTTTTCCAGTCTTTCGCATTATGAACGACTTTCCCATCTTGTGCGGATGTCACGGGGAATTCTCCTCGAACATCAACTCCACGGTGGAATCTTCTTGCTCTGGTAAATGGGTCAGATCTCCATCCAAATGGACTTCCTGCATTGATCTTACGGCCTTTAGGCCAGGGGTTATAAAGTTTCATAGATTCTCCAATGCTTGGCGAACTCTTTTAGAAACCACTTAAAATAGTTCATATTTAATTATATCATCAATCTTTAATGATCAAGCCAAAATCCCCTCGATCTTTGCTGGGTTAAAACCTGCCCAGGACTCCCCACTCTCTGTAATTACTACTGGTGCTGCTCGATATCCTAAAGCAATTAGTTTATCTAATTCTTCTGGGTTATCTGTGATATCGACGGTATAATAAGGTACCCCCAATTTGTCCATCATTCTTTTTGTAGCATCACATTGGACACAATTATCTTTAGTATATACAATAGTCATTGGTTCTCCTTTATTTATTAATGTTTAAGTATGTCTTAAATGTTTCCGGGTATATACCCTGGGAAAGTTCAAGTACTGCATCCGCATACTCTCGAATTTCAGACTGGGCATCGTGAGGTAAGCGCTGCTCTAAGAACGTCATTAAGCCCTGGAGAGATGTTGTCCAGCGCCATCGAACATACATAGCATAGGCTGGCAGGTGAAGCCTGGCAAGCTCTGGAGCTACTCCGTTAGCCATGGCACTTTGATATCTATCCACACCTTCTTTAATTGTTTTAATAAGAGCTTCTGTTTGATAATGTCCATCATCAGAATCAAGAGGAGGCCCACTCCCCTGCTTGCTATTCTCCGGCTTGCTCCGCCACTGGTTAGGGGAAGGTACATAAAACTCTTCGTCCTCGGTGATATATCTCCTCGAACTCTCATTCCAACCAAGCTGATTTTCAATATGGGATGAAGCCACAGCATATTTCCACCATTGTCTAGCTATCATCATAGGTGCATAGACCTCAAAGGTTACAGCCGCATGTCTAAATGGAGAGGTATGCTGTTCCCTTATTAGAAAATTGATTAGTCTAATGTCTCTATCTTCTAGTTCTGTTACTTCTTTGTCATAAGATACCCTGGCGGCATTGACAACAGACAGATCACTACCCATACTATCTACTAGGCGTACATAGCCTTTATCTAATACATCGATTTTCATATTTCTCCTTTTCCGTACTCTGGGCAAGGATTGAACTTGCGTGAACCAACTAACCTTTCTACACCTTATAAGAGTGAGGGTATACCAGAGCTTATTTATTTAATTATTAGCACCCCTGGCAGAATTCGAATCTGCGACGGCATACCTTAGAAGGGTATCGCTCTTCCACTGAGCTACAGAGGTATATTTAGTTATCGAGCCCCCAGCAGGTAACGCTCCCGCCTTTCCTGTTTACAAGACAGGTGTTTTACTAATAAACTATAGGGGCAAGTCTTAATCAAACCAATATGTTCTCCAACCAGAACTCCAGCAGTCTTCACAGTTTTCATCGCCAGAATCTGTTTCTTCTTTATAGCATTCACATTCAGCGTAGTAGCTGTAACGATATGATTCATAGTGATCTATAGAGGTGTTTCCAGACGATACCTTGGAAATACACCAGCCATGAGTATCCCAGCAACAACGAGCGGGATCTCCAAAGAAATGAAAGCCAGCACTTACCATGTTGTCTTCACAGGTTCCGTGATCTGTCCATACAAATTCGTTCGGGGTATTCTGAGCCTTTAAGTAATTCTCTCCACCCTCTCCATCATACTCAAGGAACTCCATTGGGGAGTACTCCTTTTCCCATGCCTCATACTCTTTATGATATTTTGTGACATCATCTTTCTGCATAATAAAAGTATACCCTCAAAAGTTGTATCTGTCAAAACGAAATTGTCCCTGTTGTTGGGATTGAACCAACCATGCCTTTGGCGACGGCTTTACAGGCCGCTTCCCCACCTTGGGGACTAACAGGGTTTGCACCGCATACAAGAATCGAACTCGTGCCAAAATGTTTGGAATATTTTATGCTACCACTACACCAATGCGATATATTATTTTATTTTACGAATGAGCGAATGCTCTTGGGGATAGTTATTACTATCGCCAATAATTGGTAAAAAGATATCGCATGTGCATGTATTTATTGTATCATGTTATTTATAGTGTGTCAAAGCGACCTTGACGGATCCTGACACCGCAACCTCCACATCGACAGTGTGGTGCTCTTCCTTTGAGCTACAAGGCCAAGAACCCCTATCCAGTGAAATATCGTTGAGTGATGCCAGGATAGGAATCCGAGGGAATAGCGGGGATCGAACCCGCGTCATAACCTTGGTAAGGTTAAGTTTTACCACTAAACTATATTCCCGCTGAGATGGAAAGACTCGAACTTTCAACCTAATGGTTAACGGCCATTTGCTCTGCCAATTGAGCTACATCTCAATCTTTAATTAAACCATTAGTCTAAGAACATGCTGACAGGGATCTCCCCCGTCTTCCCACTCTTGCTGCTCTTCTTCACTCATATATGGGTCAAGATCGTGTGTATTACAGAATGGCTCTGTAATCCATCCCTCGTCAATGCCTTTTACGATCCATTTTCCAAATTCTTCTTCATTAATCATTCTTCTATTATAGCCCATTCTTTTTTATCTGTCAACACATAGCCAATGGACTCTGTTATTGCAACACCAATAAACTTGTTAAGATTTTCTGGGTCTGACAAAAATTTTGCCAGCTCGTTGTCAGAAGTCCCAGTCATCATCTGTTGTGCTCTCGTGTTTGCCAATGACATAGCTTGATCCGCTACCGCTGAAGAAGTCATGGTTCTCATCAGCATTAGGAGACAGGGCAGACAGAATGGCTGGGTTTACGTTAGTCACTTCTTTGGGGAACAGCGCATCATAGCCCAGGTTCATAAGGGCTTTGTTTGCATTGTAGTGCAAAAACTTCTTGACATCCTCTGTAAGACCTACCTCGTCATATAGCTCTGCCGTGTACTTGGTTTCGTTCTCAAACAACTCCATCACGAGATCATAAGTGTACTCCTGAAGCTCTGCTTGACGCTCTGGGGACTCTTCCGCTAGTGCTAGCTGAAACTTGTAGCCAATATAGTATCCATGAACAGCTTCATCACGAATGATAAGCCTAATCATATCTGAGGTAT